>Ga0098074_1001500_pt1 | contig 11774 bp, 11 predicted proteins | sample 32_taG_FD_75064 | JGI IMG/M metagenome (GOLD analysis project Ga0098074, IMG submission 75064) | Marine viral communities from the Gulf of Mexico - 32_GoM_OMZ_CsCl metaG | ecosystem: Environmental > Aquatic > Marine > Oceanic | place: Atlantic Ocean: Gulf of Mexico | collected 2015-07-12
GCATTTGCCTTGGCCACCAACTGCTCGCCCTCGCACTTGGCGCCAAGACCATGAAGATGGCTCAGGGTCACCATGGCGCAAACCACCCGGTAAAAGACCTGGTCACCGGCAAGGTCGAGATTGTGTCGATGAATCATGGCTTCACAGTAGACCCGTCCACGCTGCCTGAGGGGGTCGAGGAGAGCCATCGCTCACTCTTTGATGGCACCAATTCTGGCCTCGCCGTGAAAAACCGCCCGATCATTTCCGTACAGCATCATCCGGAAGCCAGTCCCGGCCCCCAGGACAGCTTCTACCTGTTCCAGCGCTTTGCGGACCTGATGGCCGCGCACAAGTCCTGATACCGGCCACCGCGCCCGACATTCCGGCCCAGCATGGACGCTCCCCTTCCCCTACCGGGTGACAATCGTCTCGGCTGCGTCGCCGCAGACCTCGCAAGCCAGGGCTGGTCATGGCAGCCGGGCTTGCTGCCAGATACCTTGCTGGCCGCCATGCGCGCAGAGATTCAGAGACTGGACGCAGACGCCACACTGGCCCCGGCCGGAATCGGGCGCGATGATGACTTTCAGGTCGACCGCTCCATCCGCAAGACACGCATCACATGGCTTGATGGCTCCAGCGCCGCCCAATTGGCCTTTGCCGAATGGGCTGAACACTGGCGGGAGTTTCTCAACCGCACCCTTCTGCTTGGCCTGTTCGAGTTCGAAGCCTGCTACGCCGTCTATCCGGAAGGGGGCTTCTATGATCGCCATCTCGATAGTTTCGAAGGCGCGAAAAATCGGATCGTGTCGATCGTGGTCTACCTGAACGAGGCTTGGAGCGTAGACGATGGTGGCGCGCTGCTGGTCTGGCCTGAAGGCGCGACCAATGAAGCCTCTCCCGTTGCCTGCATTGTCCCGGAAGGCGGCGGCGTGGTGTTCATGTTGTCGGAGACAATCCCGCATGCCGTCGAGCCAACAGCGCGTCTGCGCTATGGCATTGCAGGGTGGTGGCGCGTAAATCCAGCGATAAATGGGCTCGCGATCCCGCTGGACTGAGCGACGGCCAACTGAATCAGGACAATTTCCGCAATAGGTGTTCAATCGTGTTGTAGATCGACTCGACTGTTACACCCGGCACTTGCCGGCTGAGCGCGACGCCCGCCCCATTCAACGCCCCCTGCAGGATGACTGCAGAAGATGCCGCATTTTCGGTCGCTATAGCCCCCTGTTGGACAAGGTATTGGACGCCAACCCGCACACTTTTCTGGCTGAGGTCAAAGTCAGCCTCATACCAGTCCCGTCCCAATGCCGCACGACCATCGATCAGCACAATCCTCTGATAGTCGGGCCGCGCGGCCCACTCCAGATACCGGCGCGCACCAGCGAGCATTGCCGAATATGGATCGCCCGAAGACCGGCCCTCCGCGGCGGCCGCCTGCGTGTCCCGGTTCATTTCCTGTTGCAAGGTTCGCCAGACCTCATAATAGAGCGCCTGCTTGTTCTCGAAATGATGGAACAGGGCACCCTTGGTGATCCCCGCATCTTCCACAATACTTGAGAGACTCGCTTCAAATCCTTCATCGGTAAAACGTTGCCGCGCCGCGCTCAGAATGGCTGAGCGTGTCTCACTGGCCTTTTTGGATCGACGGTTGGACATGTTTAGCTTTTCGGTTGTCGATCTAACATACCAGTGGTATGTAAAATTACCAATGTGGAGGCTCGAGAACGGTTCGTTCCCGATAAGGTACCACCAACTAGACACCAGGCTGGGTGGCATTCCGATACTGCATTGCCAAAGTGGGACGCGGGACGGTTACGGAAACGGGCAGACTGCCTGACGCCGTAACCGTCTTTCCACTTGTCGGCACAGGTCGTCACTTCCGGCAATCATCCCCCCGCACAATCTGTAATAAACACTACAGGATCGAAAGGGTTTTGCAAGTCGTTTGCAAGGACTGGCGTCCACCTGTCATGTAAAAGGCGACGGGCCTGCTTGGAGGCAGGCCCGTCTCAACTATCCATCAACTTGTGAGGTAGAACTACTCGTTCCGCTCAAAGCGAACAGAACTGGTTTTGATGGCACTATCCTTAACAAAGCCGGGCTGACCACTGCCCAAACTGAGGATGGCTTCGGTGCCCTGCGGTGTGACGAACTTCCCATCGATCGCGTAGTAGCCAATGCGCTCTGCCGATAGCGTAAGGCTGACAGTTTGGCTTTCTCCAGGGGCAAGTTCCACGACCTCGAACGCCACCAGCTCGACCTGGGGAATGGCGGCGTGCGCCCGGTCTTGATGCTGGATATAGGCCTGCACCACTTCCCGGCCGGGCATGTCGCCCGTATTTGTCACAGTCACGCTGACCGGCAGAGGCTCTGAAGCGTCATGCGTCTCCGGCACCGACAGGCCGCTATAGTCGAAGCTGGTATAAGAGAGGCCGTGGCCGAATGGATAGAGCGGCTCGCCCTCGTAATATTTATACGTCCGGTTCGCCATCGAATAGTCGCCAAAGTCCGGCAGATCATCGACTGACTTGTAGAAGGTCACCGGCAGCCGGCCCGACGGGCTGAATTCGCCCCAGAGCAGGTCTGCAATGGCCTTGCCCGCCTGCTCCCCCGGATAGAAGGCCTGCACGATGGCCGGCAAATTCTCGTTCTCCCAATTCAGGCCCATCGCCGAGCCGGAGAAGTTCACCATCACGACAGGCTTGCCCGTGGCGTGCAGCGCTTTCAGCAAAGTCTCCTGGCTTTCCGGCAGCTTGATATGCGTGCGGTCACCGCCGAGGAAGCCATCGAGCTCGACGCCCATTTCCTCGCCTTCGAGATTGGCATCAATGCCGCCGAAGAACAGGATCACGTCTGCATCTTCTGCCGCCGCCATGGCTTCGGCTTTCAGGTCACGGGAAACATCTGTCCAGTTGAGATAGGCGTATTTGTCCAGCTGGTCGCGCGGCCAGCCACTGTCGAATTTCAGCACCATACGGACCGAATAGGCTTCACCTGCCTGCATTTCGACGCCGTCCATCTCACCGACGGCTTCCCCATTGATCTCGACCTCACTCCAGCGCGAAGGCTGGAAACGATAGACGCCATCAGCTTCGGGTACGATCACGCCGTCCCACGTCGCGCTGAATTCGTCATTCAAACCGCCTGTGCTGGGGGTGCGGTCCCAGTAGAAGTCGATCTTCTCTTCGACCTGTTCCAGCGTCGGCTCGCCTTCGAGCGTCTTGTTGGGATAGTAGGCAGCCTTCACGCCCGGCACGAGATTGCCGTCGGCATCCTCATGGAACAGAGCGGAAGCAGGCACAGGCTTGTAGTTGGAGTAATTGTCGCCCGCGATGGTCGAGCCGACTGCATAGGTGACGTTCTCGGCACCGATCTTTTCCTTCACGCCTTCCAGCGCCGTAACGGGCTGGGTTGGGCGGCCATAATAGTTTGCCACCAGCGTCCACCAATTGTCGGCATTCGGACCGATCACGGCAACCTTGGTCTCGGGCGCCAGCGGCAAGATGCCGTCATTCTTCAACAGGACAAGGGACTGGCGCGCTGCCTGCTCAGACAGGGCAATGTGTTGGTCACTCGCCACGATATCGAGCGGCGTATCGGCCCACGGCACCAATGCGGGATCATCGTACATGCCAAGGCGGAACAGTGCGGTGTAGAGCCGCTCAACCGACTGGTCGATGGTGGCCTCATCGATCAGGCCCTGCGCCACGGCGTCTGGCAGGGCATCCATCTTGTTGCCTTCGCCATCCCCGCAATTGAGGTCGGTTCCCATCTTCACCGACAGGGCTGCTGCTTCGGCGCGCGTATCAACATAGTCATGCGCCGCATAGGGCGCTTCGCCAGCCTCATGTTTCGCTTCGTCATAATAGAAGTCGCCAATCGCGCCGCAGTCGGAAACCACATAGCCGTCGAACTTCAATTCATCGCGTAGCAAATCCACCATCAGCCGTTCGCTGCCACAGGCTGGCGCACCCCAGACGGCGTTATAGGCGCACATGACCGAGCCGACATCTGTCTCGTCGAACGCCATCTTGAAGGCCGGCAGATAGGTTTCCCAGAGGTCGGCATCGGAGGCATGATAGTCATCGCGGTGGCGCGACGGCTCGGGACCGGAATGGACGGCGTAATGTTTCACTGTCGCAATGGCTTTCAGGTATTTGTCGTCATCGCCCTGGATGCCGTTGACGAAATTCACAGCCATGCGGCCCGTCAGGAACGGGTCTTCGCCATAGGTTTCCTGACCCCTGCCCCAGCGCGGGTCCCGGAAGATGTTGATGTTCGGCGACCAGAAGGTCAGCCCGCCATACATGGCGTACACATCTTCAGAGGCATAATAGTGGTGTTTGGCGCGGCCCTCGTCGGAGATCGTCGTGGCGATCTCCAGCATCAAGTCCTCATCCCAGGTCGAGGCCAGGCCAATTGCCTGCGGGAAGACGGTTGCGTGCCCTGCGCGCGCGACCCCGTGCAGGGCCTCGTTCCACCAATTGTATTCGTGCAGACCAAGGCGCGGAATGCCGGCAGCCTTGTCATACATTTGGGCGGCTTTCTCTTCCAGCGTCATGCGGCTAACGAGATCCCTGGCGCGGGCTTCCGGGCTCAGGGACGCGTCCATATAGGGCAAGATTACCGGCGCCGTCTCGGCCGTGGTCTCCACCAGCTCAGCAGGCGTCTCCCGTGCGTCCAGACTGGCGCACCCGGTCAACAGCGCGATGGATGCCGCGGCCCCCAGAAGATTGAATTTATTCAGAATTTTATGCCGCTGCATAGCCATGCCGGTCTCCCTGTGACGTTTCTCAGGGGCGGCGACCATGCGCATACACCCCCTTATGGGGCGTATTGTTGCACGCTAACATTTTTTACGCCAGACGCTTTTTTTGGCTTTTTTACCTGCGGTCAGACCGGCTTTAACGTCTTCGGATCAAGCCCGCCCATCCGGCAGACTTCCTTCCATTCATTCGGTTTCACAGGCTGAACCGACAGGCGAAATGACGTGACTAGACTCATGTCTTCCAGCTTCGGATTGGCCTTCACGTCTTTCAGCTTCACGGGCTTGGGCATGTCGGCCAGCGCGCGCAGATACACACAGTCCCAACGCTCATCATCTGTCGTGGAATCGGGTGCACTCTCGGCAGAAACTTCCACCACGCCCACGACTTCCAGTCCCTTGTTGGAGTGATAGAAGAAGGCACGGTCGCCAATCTTCATGTCGCGCATGAAATTGCGGGCCTGATAATTGCGGATGCCGGACCATTCCTCGCCCTCATCGCCCTTGGCCTTTTGCTCGTCCCAGCTCCACGCGTCGGGTTCGGATTTGAACAGCCAGTATTTCATTTATCCTGCCTCGTCTTTTCTGCTGCGTTTGGAAGTAACCGGATTCAGGCTGGCGTCCAGTGCAGCCCGAACCAGACGATCATAGATTGCCCAGCCTTTATAGCGTGCCATGGCCGGATCAACACTCTGCCAGGCCGATGCAAAAGCCTCTGCATGGTGCGACGTCGAGATCGCTGCGCGCAGCGGATCAATCACGATACGGATGGTAAAAAGCAACGCGCCCGTCTCGGGCAACTTCCGGATCGTCTGGCGTTCCACGCGCAGGTGCAGCTGGTCCAGCGCGTCTGCCTCTTGCATTGCATGCGCGCGTACTTTCAGGGGCGCAGAGCTGGGCGTGAACCGCTCATCCCCTGGCTGGACCGACCAATTGCACCGTTCCAGCACGAGGCCCGGCCTAAGCCCATCAAAGATGCGAGAGATACGCGCCGCAAGGCCTGGGTCACCACCCGGCACCGGCGCGTGAAGTCCGCCAAGCGGCTTGCCAAACTTCTCGGCGAGGCTCCAATAGGTTGGCGTGCAGAGGCTCGCGGCCTTCAGTCTCCATAGCCCCTCAGCGTCACGCACCATGATGCAGAGATCATCCGAAACCATTGCGGAAGCCGCTTCCAGCGGGGTGGACCAGTCGCCAACTGCCGGACCGGTTGCTGCCAGTACAGTCGTCGCAGCCTCTGTCATTTCGGCGTCTGCGGTATGGGCTGCAAAGACGTCTGATCGGCGCGTTCGCATCAATTCACGTTTGGGGGCAAGCCACACCGCGGCCTCGGTGTCCGGCCACAACCAGGCTTCGGGGGCAATCGGCTTCAGTCCCGGCGCAATGCTGGGTGGCCCGTCCAGAAAAGGCAGATAGGGTGGTGCACGCATGCCTTGGTGTCAGACCGGAACCGCTGTGCCCCAACTGACGAAGCCAGCCACTTTGGGCGTTGATGGCAGATACATCGTCTCAGCATTTTCCAGCCGGAACCCGGCCGAGGCAAACATGGCTTCGGTATCGCGCGTCAGGTGGCAACCGCCCGCAAGCGGCTTCCACACAGGTTCGATCCGTCGCTGCCACTTCGACACGCCTTCATCGGGCGCAAGGCCATGTTCGGAGAACAGGATCTTGCCGCCGGGTTTCAGAACACGTCGCACTTCCTTCAGCGACGCCTCCCAGTCCGGAATTGTGCACAGGACGAAGGTTATGACGACCGTGTCGATGGAATCATCTTCCAGCGGAATGGATTCTGCTCCGGTCTGAAGAAAATCGATATGGTGGCCAATGCCGAGGCGTCCCGCTTCGCGGCGAGCCTTGTTGACCATCAATTCGGAAGGCTCCAGCGCATAGAGATGGTCGACCTTGTTGCCATCATAGAGCGCGAAATTCGTACCCGATCCTGCACCGATTTCCAGCACCTGGCCGGTGGCCTTCGGCACGACTTTCTCGCGCTGTTTCATGATCGGCTTGGTGCTGCAGGCACACGCTACAATGTGCGGGACAACGTAGCGATCCCACGGGTTCACTGACCCGGCTCCTCAGTGGAGGAATAGCCCGGGAAGCGCTGTTTCTGGATCAGCGTCTTGGTCGCCTCGGATGGGCGCGCAATGAGCGCGTCCTGAGAGATGTTCACAACATACTCAAACCGGTCGCCCATGGGCTGGTAAGTGGCCGAGCCGTACTGCGCGTCAATGCCGAACCGCCCGCCCTGCTCCTCGGCCAGGCGATGCACATCCAGCCCCGGATTGGTTGCCAGGGCGATCCCATTGGTTGTCGCCTCGGTCACTGAATCCGGTGTGAAGCGGCGCGACATGCGGCCTTCGATGAAGTCGAGCCGGTATATCGAGTCATATCCCAGCATATTGGCCATCGGCTTGAACTTGATGACCTGCGCACCGATCTCGAATTCGTTGCCGCGCAGCACTGGCTGGGCCCCATTGGCCTCAACCAGTTTGCGACCATCGGAAAATGTCAGATCCAGTGTGTAGGCATTAGCTTCGCCTTCGACCGCTTCAAACTTGATATTGGCGGCGTAGCGTTCCTTTGTCAGGCGCTTGTAGGTCTGCAGGTTGAGCCCGGCAAAGGCCACGACCCCCGCCAAAGCAAGCATTCCGGCGCCAAAGGTCAGGCGAACGGCACCAGAACCTGCTTTCAGGCGTGCCAGTTTTCCAAAACCTGCAAACAGCAACATCAGACCGATCACGGCCGCAATTGCTGGCAAAATCCACCAGATCAGTCCCATACACCACACCTCCTGATAACAGGTCCGGATTGGCCCCGCCTTCCACCTGCCAATGACTATAACATCTTCTTAACGATTGTTTAGCGCATCCCGCAGCCGTCAGTTCCCTCGCAAGCCGCACCTGACTGCAAGCTGAATATACCAATCTGCTCTACAGCTGCCCGGCCAGCAAGAGAAAGTCCAAAGCCCCCTGCCCAGCCCGGATAAATCCTGCTAACCGCCAAAGCATGTCCTTTCGCGATTTCATTCTCCTGTTCGCCGTGTGCCTTGTCTGGGGCCTCAACATCGTCGTCACGCGATGGGTTGTTGCCGATATCGGCGTGCCGCCGATTTTCTTCGCGGGCATCCGCTTTGCCGGAGTCGCCCTGCTGCTGCTCGCATTCCTGCGGCCAAAGCCCGAAGACCTGAAAATGCTGTTCCTGATCGCCATGTTCATTGGCGCGGTACACTTCTCTCTCCTCTTCATGGGATTGCAGAATGCCGAAGCGTCCGCGGCCTCGATCACCGGCCAACTGGGCGCGCCCTTCTCGACATTGATGAGCATGGCATTTCTCGGCGAAACCATCGGCTGGCGGCGCGGTCTCGGCATCATGCTGTCCTTTGCCGGCGTTGTGCTGATCGCATTCGACCCGGCCAGTTTCACCATCTCCATCGGACTGGTCTACATCACCATCGCTGCCTTTGTCGGCTCGGTGGGCGGCATCCTGATGAAGCGTATGGCCCCGATCAAGGCATTGCGCCTGCAGGCTTGGGTCGGCCTGTTCAGCTTCGCCCCGCTCCTGATCACGTCCAGCATGATCGAGACAGGCCAGTTGGAGGCCTTGTCACGTGGTGGATGGCAGCTGGCCGTGGCCTGGCTGTTCGCCGTGGTCGGCGTGTCCATTTTTGGCCATGGCGGTTTTTATACGCTGATCAAGAAATATGACATCTCGCTGCTCTCGCCGCTCACCCTGATGACGCCCGTCTGGGGCGTCGTGTTCGGCATCGTCCTGCTGAACGAACCCATCACGGCACGCCTGATACTCGGTTCCGTCATCTCGCTGTCTGGCGTATTTGTCATCGCCGTGCGCCAGAACAAGACCCTGCCGGATGCGGCCATCGTCAAGAAAATGGGATCCGGAGGCAGCTGATGGACATCACGCAAACGCCGAGTCCGAACTTCAACATGCGCAAGCACAAGCTCGACATGCTGGTCCTGCACTATACCGGCATGGCGACCGGCGAAGAGGCCCTGGAGCGCATGTGCGACCCGGCCGCCGAAGTCTCTGCCCATTACATGGTCTGGGAGGATGGCCGCATCACCCAGCTGGTCGATGAGGACAAGCGCGCCTGGCATGCAGGCGTCGCCAGCTGGCAGGGGCAGCAGGATCTCAACTCCCGTTCCATCGGCATCGAGATCGTCAATGGCGGGCATGACTTCCCCTTGCCTGATGGCGGCCTGCCACCCTATCCGCGCCCGCAAATCCATGCCCTGCTGGATCTCGTCCACGACATTCTCGGTCGCCACGATATTCCAGCCACGCGCATCCTCGGTCATTCCGACATCGCGCCCCTGCGCAAGCAGGACCCCGGAGAGCATTTCCCGTGGGAACGGCTCGCCCGCGCCGGCATCAGCCTGTGGCCGGAATTCGACGGCACGACGAAAGAGATCATCGGCAAAGGGCTCGAACGCGGCACCTCCGGCTCCAGCGTCTGGCGTCTCCAGACCATGCTGTCAGAAATCGGCTATGGCTTCGACGTGACCGACATCTATGGCGAGACCTGCGAGAAGGTGATCACCGCCTTCCAGCGCCGCTGGCTGCCAGAGCATGTCACCGGGCAAGCCGACCTCAACACGCTGCGCCGTATCGGCGTCATTCACGCGCTGTTTACGGCCTGAGCCTCAACCGCTTCGATCTCTTCATCCTCATCTTCCGCAATCACCTCTTCCCGCTGCATACGTGCGGCCCATTCGACCGCCAGCGCTGCGCCAAACAGAAGCGCCGAAACCGACACTGACAACCAGATGAAGCCAAGGATCACCGAAGCCAGCGCACCATAGAATGTGTCGAGCGCACTGAATTTGAGGTAGAGGTGATAGCCCCAGGTCGCGACCAGCCAGGCCAGTGCGCCAGCCGCAGCCCCCATTGCCTTGGCCCGGTGCCCCTTCACCCGCCCGTGCAGGGACAGGGCAATAATCAGATAGAACACCGCAAAACAGGCGATCCCCTTCCCCAGCCACAGGGTGGAGGCAATGTCCGATACGGTCTGCGCCAGTTCGAACGCAATATAGCCTTCCCGCTCGGTGATCAGCGACAGGATCAGTTGCAGCGCGCCCAGGATCCAGACCGACAGGATAAGCAGCGCCGTCATCAGGATCGATACGCCCTGGAAGCGGATAATCCGTGTGCGCCGTTCACTGCCTGCCACCATGCGGATGCCGGTAATCGCAGCCTTCGCGCCTGAGCTTGCGGTGTAGAACACCACAATGACCGCCAGCAGCGCGCGAAAGGTTACGCCCTGCGGCGTGGATTCATGGATCACATCAAGGTCGGCCTTGCTGAGCGGGGCCACGGCTGAGACCAACACCTGATCGACCGTATCGCCCAGTTGGCGGCTGAGATCTGCCGGTAGCAGCGCAAACAGCAAGGTCAGGGTCAGATAGACAATCGGAAAGATGGAGAACAAGGCATAGAAGCTGATCCCACCGGTCACGATCCGCACTTCCGGCTTCGACAGGCGGACAATGGCGCACCAGAGCGGCGAGATCACCCAGTGGCGGACCGGCTGGGGCACAGGCAGCTTCTTGATCCACTTCAGCATACAGCCTCCATTGGTGAGACCTTCCATATGGAGCAATTCGCGTCCCCGTCCCACCTTTTCCCTATCTGGTCCTTTCCGGCCCCTTGCCGGACAGGGACACATTACGCTATGACCCCCGCATTCCTCGTATTGCCGCGGCTGCTGACCCGCACAGTATGAGGATCACCACCATGACACACCCACAGGATCGTGGGGCGCGTCGGCGCATCAATCGCCACCGCCCGGACACATACCTTTCCCGCAGCCAGCGGATCGACCGCTATGGCGTTGAGAAGCAATGGAAACACCTTTATGGGCGAAGCGTGAAACTTCGCCGCGCGCAACAGATCGGAAAGCTGTGGCCCCGCCGCGAATGGGAGAAACTGATGGCCGAGGCCGACCCCGTAAACGTGTTGTTCGTCTGCTCGAAAAACCAGTGGCGCAGCCCCACTGGCGAGGCGATCTTCGCCAAAGCCGACGGCATTGCGACACGCTCTGCCGGCACCGCCCGCAGCGCACGGCGGCAGGTCTCGCTGGAAGACATTCGTTGGGCTGACCTTATCCTCGTGATGGAGGAAAAGCATGCCGCACGCCTCAAGGCCGATTTCCGTCAGGATATCCGGTTCAAACGCCTGCACGTGCTCGACATTCCGGACGACTACAAATTCATGGACACCGATCTGGTCGCACTGATCCGCACAGCAGCAGAGCCGCTGATTTTTGGAAACAGTTGACCCGTCAGACCATGCCCCCATCCGTCGGCAGGTCCAGCAGCAATCGCCCGGTCAGTTCCCATGTCGCGGGGGCGGTCACGATATGCTGCGTCATCGCGTGCGCGTCGCGAAAGCGGCGCTGCAGATCAGAGGATTCGAACAGGGACGCGCCGCCGCCAAGGTCATACAGGGTACGGCAGATGTCTGCGCCGGTCCGCGTCATGTGCGTACACGCCATGCGCAAGGCTGCGCGGCGCTCGACCGGAATGCCTTCACCCGGCTTCACGCCAAGCGCGACGGCCCAGGTCTCGTCCAGCTCCGCCATCATATAGGCACGGGCTGCGCGCCACTGGGCCTCGGCCTCGGCAAAGCTCGCCTGAATGGTCTGGCGCTCGGCCAGCGTTTTCCTGCTGCCCTGGCTCTTCTTGGCGCTGGCGAGATCCTTGAAAGCATCGAGGCTCGCCCGCGCATTGCCCATCGCCACGGCCGATACGCCCAATGACAACAGGCCAAAGGCCGGGAACGTATAGAGCGGCCCCGTTTCGCGGGGAACATCCGTAATCAGAGAAACAGACCGCGCCGCCGGCACGAAGATATTATCCACCGACAAATCGCCGCTACCAGTCCCTTTCAGGCCCATCACATGCCATGTGTCGTGCAGGGTCGCCTCGCTGGCCGGGAACACCATCATGCGTTGATCTGGCGCGCCGGATGGCAGGCGTTTCAGCTCGCCATCCTCGAACACCATGCAGCC
>Ga0098074_1001501_pt1 | contig 11755 bp, 12 predicted proteins | sample 32_taG_FD_75064 | JGI IMG/M metagenome (GOLD analysis project Ga0098074, IMG submission 75064) | Marine viral communities from the Gulf of Mexico - 32_GoM_OMZ_CsCl metaG | ecosystem: Environmental > Aquatic > Marine > Oceanic | place: Atlantic Ocean: Gulf of Mexico | collected 2015-07-12
GTAAATATGGAAATGGAGCATTGCCAAAGGGTAAATACACAATTGATAAATGCTACAAATTAAAGCCAATTAAAAGGAAAACAGAGGCATACATGGGTAAAAAATTTCCATGGATAGCTAAATTAACCCCACAATTTGAAACAGATCGCACAAAATTGTTAATCCATCCAGATGGTAATAAAAATGGCACACGAGGGTGTATTGGTATTTCTAAAAAAGAGGATGACGTAGAAGTTTATAGCAGTATTATTGATTTATTAAAAAATAAACAAAAATTGACTTTGATTGTCAATTAATGTTATACTATTGAAGTAATTAGTATATGTGTTGGCAATAAATCCTTAATTGTTTTTGTTGATATTAAAATTATTTTGTTTTCATAATTGCCAACACATATAATAATTACAAGTAAAATGATTGAAAATATTTTAAGTGGATTGAACAGAATTTCTAAAATAAAAAATCAAAATTGTCAAAATATCAACACTGAAAATAAATATTCAAATAGAATTGATTTTTATGAAATAAAAACAAAAATAGGTGTGAGTGTACCAGGTAATATAGATGTTATCGTATCATCTAAAAAGGAGCTCTGTCCAATAATTATGTGGTCGAAAATAGGTGGGTATGCACCAGGTGTGATTAATAATAATCATAAAATATTTTTTGATTTATCAGAATCAGACTTTATGACATTTAAAACTCATTATAAATTTAGTACAGAAGATATTGCCCTAGCTATTGAGGCACTTTACAGTGTATGTGTTAAAGATAATAATATGGGAATTGATATTTATGCAAGTTCATTTGATGAACACTCAAAAGAGTGTTATTGGTGTGATTTTAGATACTAGATCTTCCGATACTATTTATAAAATTAGGTACTTGTGGCATTTCATAGTTATTAATTGAATCTGGAACCATATCGTCAGCAATTTCAGGTTGTGGCATTTCAGGCATTGGGGGTTGTGGCATTGTTAGCCCTAAGCTGTCTGTTATCGTGCTAATTGCCGATACTTGTTGTGCCACAGGCAATACAGCAATTAATTCAATAATATCTTTTAAGCTCATATTTACGTTTTTGATGTATGCGTTAAAATCAGGCTCAGGTAATGGCACTTGTGATTGTTCGTCTTGCTCTTCTTTTATTTTATTGATAATTGCTCGGTAGTTTGGATAATCCAATGTTTTTAATATCAGCTCTTTAACATCTGGGTTATTGATATCGCCAAATACACCTTGCTGAGCTAATTGCATGGTTGTTGCAGCGATTGCCGATTGTGATTGTGGCAATGAACTACCAGCGGTTATCTCTACTTCATATTCCCCAAGTGTTAAATCTGATTTAATGGTATCAATGGCCATTAATTCGTTTGTTTGCATATCACGATCATATATGTTGATCTGCATTTCCCCCATTTCGTTAGGCTCCATTGAGGCAAATTGTGTTCCACTTGTCATGCGTATGATTCGTGGTTGGTTGTAATATAACTGAATTAAGACAACAGCCTTATTACTAATATCAGTTAAGAAGTTTTTAAAATTACGTTGCATCTCACGAATGGATGACATTGGTGATTCAATCAGATCACGTACCATTTGGCCACTATTTACACCTGTAGGACGTTCACCTGATAGCATAATCTCATTAATACGTGCTACCTTGTATGCATCTTGCTTCAAATCTTGAATATGCTGTCTAATAATCTGTATATCCTGTGTTAATTTATTTGTTACTAGCATAGGTTGTGTCATTGGGTCCCCTGGTTGGCTACCAATGATATCAAAATTGCCCTGGAAATGCCTTCGGTAGTTTTCGGGAACGATTAACATTGATTTATATTTAACAATTAACTCTTGAAGTTTTGCGTAAGCATTAGTTAAACGTGCTTGTATTTGCATTAAATCCTCAACGTCACCTTGTCCCATAAGTGAATCAGATTGAATTGGTGAATAAGTTGAAAAAGGAAACCCAAAAGGGTAATCGATTGGCCGATCTTCTAATATTTCCTCACCACTAAAAATGATTAAACGTCCATTAGGATATTTAAACCTTTCCTCGGTTTTCATTTCTTTATCTTGCTCTGATTCATCATCCAAAGGAACAAGCACCGTATCATCTTTTAGGTAACATTCCCATAGTTCGATATTATGTTCAGTTCCACTAGGCTTCAAACTACCTTTATTTAAATACATTTCACTACCAGTAGTTTCACCGTTAGCAGTTACTTTACCAGCCACAACTTTGTCTGTAGGTTCTCCCATGTCGATTGTTGCTGATGGTGAGGTTAATTCATCGATCTTTTTAAGTATTTCGGGCTTATTCTTGTATTGATTGATCAAATCAAAACGACTGATAACACGCTTCACAAAAATATAATTACAGTTTTCAATGTTTGTAGCCGTTGGTTCAGGGTAAAAGTCTAATGGACTTACATGTTCTATTCTTATATCACCTAAGCCGTTATTTATTGATTGATTCCATATAGCTTTAGCGATGCCAATGCCATAGATTGAACCATCACGAATAACTTTTTGCGAGATGTTCGGTAATTCCGAATTTCTTTTAATGTTTTCCCAACAGTCATTCAAAATATCAGCGATTGACTCTAATTGCTTTAGATTATCAAATGTTTGATGCGAAATATTAGCAGGTTTAACGTTCGTGGTAATCATTGCATCTAAAGCGGTAGTAGCTTTAGTCTCAATAATCGGTTTTATAACATTATAGTATGCGTTGCCTTGCCCAGCACTACCAAGCGTGGTATTTCCATCTCGATCAACGCCAGTAATAGGCTCAAACGAACCTTCATAATAACGTTTATATTTTTTTAGTTGTTTAGTGTTATGCCCTGTTTTAGCCTGAGACAATAAATTATTCAGGTATTTAATAAAAGGGTTATCCATTAGCTTATAATACAATTAGAATTTTATATGTTCATTATTTTTTTTTAAACATTTTGTTAATTTTTTTAAACATTTTGTTAAAAAAAAGTAGGTGCATTTTATAAATTTGCAATATATGATTTTGGTATGGAGTTAAGATACGGACAAGAGATCCAGCTTAAAAAAGATATCGATTTAAATTTTTATTGTGATGGTATATTTCCAGCTGGTCAAATGGGATATCAAGAAACCCATTATAAAATTAAATTCGATCAAGCTAGAATTATACTGCCACAAAGTTTAGTTTGTGAACTTTTTGAAGAATATAATACTGAACCAATTAATGATTCGAGTCAAGATTTGAGTAAACTAAAAAAGCATGAATTAATTGAATTGGTTAAGACTGCATTTCCCGATCGTGATTATAACGGATTAAAAAAAGATCAATTAATTGAGATGCTTGAAGGACCAACAGATGCATAAAGATAAAAAAGAGGGCATTATGATTGTTTTTGGTAATTCCAAAAATGAAAAAGACGATTATAAAGAAGATAAAAAAGAGTATGAAGAAGATAAAAACGAAAAGACTGAAAAAGAGTCTAAATTACAATATACTCTTGAAGATTTTGGTGGGTACACGCCCATGTCATTGGTTTCAAAATTAGAGGAAACCAAAGACGCAATAGCTAAAGGTAGTACTAAAGAGGCAATTATGGCTCTTGATTCTTGCATTGTTCGGATAACGGGTAAGCAATTACCAGAAAACGACCCTGACAGTGCTATGAAGACAGACCCATTTTATGAACTCGATAAAATACTATCTTAAAAATATTTTAGGAGGAAACAATGGCAGAAGACATCCAAGCTGATGCTGCAACGGAGCAAGTCCAACCAGAGGCCACCCAAGTTACTTTTGGGCAAGGCGATAATGTTGACACTTCAAGCAACGACAATGGACAAGTTGAAAGCGAGTCTATAAATTCATGGGAAGGAGATAAGCGTTTTGAATCGCACTGGGCAAAAGACCCAAACAAAATGTATGAATCACTACGTTACCACGAAAAAAGACAAGGTGACTTTGACAAACAGATTAATGATTATAAATCTCAAGTTGAAGAACTCCAAAGATACAAAGACGACTATTCGCAAATTGAAGAATTGTTCAATCATCCTCAAATTGGCCCTGATATAGAAAACGTCTTAAATAAATACAGTAACGGTGAAAAAGAACAAGTACAGCCACAAGCTAATGTTCAAGATGACAGATTAAATGAAATCTTGGCTTGGAAAGAGAGCATCGAAAAAGAAGCATTGTCACATTACGAAACTCAACAACAAAACGAGGCTTTTAATAGAATTGATAAGTTAGCAGATCAATATGTCATTAATTATGATAAAGACCAATTCGCTAATTTTATGAATCAAGCAAAAATCCCTAAGCATTTATGGTTTGATGCCTTTAAGTCTAAAGCATTTGATCAAGTTATGGCAAAGCATGGAACACAAGCAGCAGAACAAGCACTAAGCAAAGCACAAGCAACGCCGAGTGTTGTTACTGGCAGCAATAAGGTTCCAGTGGGGGCAAATGCTCCAAAAAATATCGATGATTTTAAGGCTCAGCTTGATAAAGTTTTACCAGATTAAAAAAAAGGAGAATAAAAAATGTCTTTAACAGCAGCACAGCTCGACGAAGTACAAGCGGTCGCACATAATGCTTTTGATAAGATTATGCCAGACCAATTTTTAACATCTTCTGCCTTTGGTAGCATGATGAGTAAAAAACCAAATTTAGAATATGTTTCAGGTGGTTCTAAAATACAACAACCTGTACAAATTGCAGAAAACGCATCTGATGGTTTTATCGACGGAAAGTTTGATGTGTTGGATTTATCAGCTTCCCAACAATTAAGTTTTGCAGAATTTGATTTCAAATACCAAAACTACAACGTGTCTATCACTCTTGATGATATTACTCGCACAGGCGATACTCCTAACGCGATTAAATCTCTTTTAGTTGAAAAAGTTAATTTAGCTGCAGGAACTGCAAAGCGTACCTATGCACAAGCATTACATGGTAACGGTTCAGATTCTAACGGTAAAGCAATCAACGGACTTGGTGACGTGACTGCTGCTTCTGGTACTGCCTATGGTGGTATTACTAATACTGATTTAAACGATTCAACAACTTGGTTGACTGAAATTGATTCAAGCACAAACACAATTAATTTTGCTAACTTAAACAATTTAGTTGGAACTTTGATTGCACGTGGACAAGGTTCAGGTGATGCAGGTGGTTCATATGCCCCTGATGTTATGATTTCTAATTCATTCGTACAAGACAAGTTCTTGGCTTCTCAACAGTCTCAGCAACGTTTCGCACGTGAAGACGATTTGAAGGCTGGTTTTGCTGGATGCAAGTTCAGAAACATTGACTGGTATGTAGATGACTACAGCCCAGGTTCGGCCGATGGTTCAACATCAGACAATTTTTTATATGTATTGTCTAGCCCAACATTTGCTTTGAAATATAAGTATGGTTTTGAAGGAAAGAAAGCTCCAGTTGATTTTAACGGACGTATTCCTAACCAAGCAATCATCACTTCACAGCATTTTATGGCGTATAACTTAATATGTAGAGCGCGACGATATAACGGCGTATTTAAAACTTTACAGTCTTAATTATTTTTTTGAAAGGAGAAAACCAAATGTCTTATGTAAACTCAATCGACACTGATGACTTAACAAATCCGTCTAGCACACGCAAATATGAGCTAGGAGCGCGATATGTTGATAATTCAGACACTAACGCAATTAAAAAAGAATATGTGTACGTTAAAGCACATGGTGCATTAACTCAGTATCAGCCATACCAGTTATCAGCGGTTAATACTGCTGGTGCGGAAGTATCAACAAAAGCTCCTGCAACTACTGCAAGTGGTGCAACTGTTGTTTCTCCACAGGTGGCGGTAACTTCTGGTTATTATGCATGGGTACCCTACAAAGGGATTGTAACTGTATTAACAACCGATACATTCGCAGCTGGTGACTATGCCGAAGTATTGAACGCTGGAACTGGTTTAAAATTAGACGGTGGTGCTTCTGGTTCAACTGCCGAGGGTGCAGGTTCTGTTGGAATCGCAACTACTGCTACAAGCGGTGGTTCAGCATCTTTTGTATTGTCAGGAAACGTAGTAGCTGTCGCAGCTTCTTAATAGTTTTTAGGGTGGTGGCCAAGTGCCACCCCCAACACTAACAAAATGGCAAATTACCAAGATATAATCGCAAATGAAGGGGTAAAGTACTTTAAATCAACGGGAACAGGTACAGATGCAGACCCTTATATTCCGTCAACGGCAATAAGTGCCGATGAGGTGTCTAGCATTACTAATTTTAATGTTTCTATTGGCACTAGTAGCACTCAGGTGTTAGCTGCTAACAGTAACAGAAAATTACTAATATTAGTTAATGATAGCGATGAACCTATTTATGTATCTTTAGGTGCAACAGCGACACTTAATAACGGTATACGACTAAACGCAAGTGGCGGCGCTTTGGCATTAGATAACCCAATATTTAAGGGGGTTGTAAATGCAATATCAGCTAACGGAAGTAAAACGCTAGTAGGTGCCGAGGGATGACTTATATTTACAATCCAACAGAGGGTGGCGGTAGCGGAACAGATAAGTTTTTATCGTCTTTAGGATTTAATTCTGGAACTGGGGTTCTTACAGCGACAATGAACGATAGCGCGACAAGAACAGTCGACTTAGACGGACGATACTTAGAAGAAGTATTAGAAGACCTAACCCCACAGCTTGGTGGTGATTTAGACCTAAATAACAGCGAGATAACAGGTACAGGAAATATAAATATAACAGGATCTGGAACACTATCAGGCGATTTAACCATAGGTACAAACACGCTATATGTCGATTCAACAAATAATCAAGTTGGAATTGGCACAACGACACTGGCAGAAGCACTTACAGTCAATGGCAACGTTGAAGCTGATAACTTTATCGGTGGTTTACGTGGTGAGGTGCAATTTAAAGCTAAATCAGGAGAAGCAATTAGCAAAGGCGATCCAGTTTATATATCTAGTTTTGATGTAACTGGAAACCTACCAGTTGTGGGTATTGCTGATGCGAACGATTCTAATAAAATGCCAGCGTTTGGTTTGGCTGAAAGTACGGTATCACTTAATGCCTCAGTCAACGTAGTCACGTTTGGGACATTGTCAGGAATAGATACTAGCTCATTTAGTTTAGGTGATATTTTATATATTTCGACATCGGGAACGCTAACAGCGACCAAACCAACTGGGGAATCCTCACTTATTCAGAATATTGGGAAAGTCATTCGAGTTCATGCGTCTGTAGGCTCAATTAAAGTGGGTGGGGCAGGGCGTGCAAACGATGTTCCAAATTTGAATAATGGAAATGTTTTTATAGGTTCTGCAAGTAACCAACCCGAAAAACGTTCATTGACTAATTCAGATGTCGGACTATCAAATGTACCAAACATCAACACATCTATTGCGTCTAACATTTCTAGTGGCACACTTTCAGATTTAAGGTTAAGTTCAAACGTGACGCTTGAAGGCAATACATTTAATGGTGCAAATCAACTCGTAAAAACGGATGCAACAGGTAAGCTTCCGTCACTCGATGGGAGCCAATTAACTAATATTGAATTTAGTAATCTTCCGCAGGCATCAACAGAACAGCAAGGCATAGTTGAACTTGCGACAAATACTGAAACAGTGGCATTATCTGATGATACTATAGCGATTACGCCTAGATCGTTACAAGCGTATCATGACCAGTACATATTTATGCAGCGTTATGATTCTAGCACAGAATTTTACAGCACTAACATCGATGTGGAATTTCCAACTGGTAAAATAAATTTAGGTAGTGGTATTTGGTATTCAAATGGAATATTCACTTTATCAAAAAATTGCAGATTAAATATAAATTGTTGTATTTCTTGGCGAAACAACGGTTCACCGAGCGACGATACCTCTGTTATAGCCATAGCTAAAAAAGAAAGTGGCGGAACAAGTTACTCTACAACGCCTCATTTGTTAATTAATCCTAGCCAACTGGTCACGAGCTATAGTGAGATAGTGCAAACGATTGAATCTAATTTATCTTTTAATAGTGGTGATGCGTTCAAGATAAGAATATTTGACGTTTCTCACTCTCAAATAATGGTAAATAAAATAATAAACATTACGGAGGTGTAAAATATGGATGTGTATATATTGGTTGATGAAAATAAAAAAGTAGTTCGAGCAAAGACCTCATATTTTAAAAACTCTTTAAAAATAAGAATGAATCAAAAAAATATCGATGAGAATATTATTGGAACAACGTATTCAGAGTCTTTAAAAACTATAGTATTTGATTTGGCCTCGTACCAAAAAATAAAAATAGACGAATTGAAAATAGAGTGTAATCGTAGAATACGAGAAATTAATGGAAGACAACTTTCGGAAAATGAATGGGTATTAAAATCACAAAATTACCAAGACATCAAACATACATATTCGTGTCAACAGCTTTTAGTTAGCCATGGAAGTAAAATTGACCCAGCTGTTGTTGTGAGCAAAGAAAAATATATGTTTGCAGCAAACATGATCGACCGAAAGGATGCATACGTTATACATTACAGAGAGATTTTGAAACCGAAAGTACTTAATATGTCAATAGAAGAATTAAAAAATTTTAATCCATGTGAATCGTCACATTGGAAGGGTGTTTGTTATGCTAGTTAATGACGTTATAGATAGAATCAATACAGCAATTAGCGACGACGACAGCGTTAAATCGTCAAATAGTTTATTTACAAATAAACGAAAAGTCAATCAATTAAAAAACGCCTTGGATGTATACGCAAGCACGACTAAAGGGATAGAAGATATATTTAGCACACCTGTTAATACGTCTAGTCGAGTAGTTGCAGGCCCAACAGATGCCATAAGATCAGAGGCTTACAGATTAGCGTATATATGGCGTGATGGGCGTAAAAATGCAATGAGCTTCAAAGATTTAAATTACGTAACAACAGAGTTCCCTTATAACACCTATGCAGGAATACCACGTTTTTTTAATGTTTGGAATAATGAAATAACCATTTACCCAGACAATAACAATTCAGCACAGACTACTACTCTTAACGGTGCAATTAGTGACAGTGCGACAACAATTACAGTGGCCTCAACCAATAGTTTTCCTGATTTGAATGGACGAATAACAATAAATAACGAAAAGATACGATACACAGCCAAAACAGCGACAACATTTACTGGTTGTACTAGAGGTATTGAGGGAACAACAGCAGCAAGTCATAGCAATTCTGATACAGTAACTCATAATAACTTCGTTTTACATTACCGAAAAAAGCATTTTGAGATTAGTGTCGATGCTAACGATGTTATATCACCTACTGATTTAGCTAAAGAGATGGAAATTCCAGACGAGCATATTGAGCCTATAGTTGATCTAGTGGCGGACAGGCTTTTAATTCTGATTGATGATTACAATCGAGCAGATCGATACAAAATTGATGCAGAAGCATTTTATCGACGAGCTAAAAATGACATTGAAGCCGGTTATGGGGATGTAATGAAGGCAGGGATGATTGGCCAACCGTATGATTGGGAATTGAACAACATAGGGAGTACAATTTGAGCTTTGTTGTAGAATCGTATCAATCTAAAGGGCTTAGGAATGATAAGGGTAGAAAGTTCGTATCACCTGATTATTTTTACAACATTGAAAATATGAACTATGATAACATTATAGGTTGTCAGAGAATTAAAGCCCCTAGTGTTGAATACAATGTAGGATCAAACCAAATTGATGGTGGCTATGATTATAGATACATTGATTCAGTAGGACAATTTCAAAGCGAAAAGATTATTGTTCAAGGTGGCTCAATCGTTAAAGACTTTTTAACTAGCCCAAGTACAATTTATACAGGATTAACAGCAGGTAAAAAATGCACGTTCGGCATACTAAACGATAAGCTGTTTATTTCTAATGGCTTTGACTATCCGTTAGTGTATGACGGAACTTACGTAAAGCAAATGGGTGCGCCTACAGCTAAAGACTTGTTTGCAGCAGGTAGTTTAACTGGTGCTTATTACTATGCCATGACGTATGTCATAGACGGTGTGGAAGTTATTTTAGGTACTGTATCCAATACCATTACCGTATCAAGTAAAAGCATTGATCTTGATTTACCTGTTGGAATTGCAACATGCACAGCACGTAAAATATACCGTACCGAGGCAGGTGGTAGCACACTAAAGCTAGTTACAACCATTAATGATAACACCACTACAAGTTATCAAGACAATACAGCAGATGGGGCATTAGGTGTAAATATACCGAGTACAAATAGCTCATGCCCAACACCACAATTCATAACGGTAAAGGATGAAAAGATTATTGGGGCGGTGAATCAAAATAGACCAAACTATTTGTATGTTACAGAGTTTGAAGTGGAAGTATTTTTCAATACGTCTGGCGTTTATGATGTGTCTGGGGTCGGCAATGACAATTCACCATTAACAGGATTAATAGAAGACTATAACCAGATCGTAGTTTTTTCAGAAAAACATATATATTTAGCAGATACGTCAGGATTAACAACAAGTGTAAAACAAACTACGTCTAACGTAGGATGCATTGATGGGTTTAGCATAGCTAGAATACCAGAAAATGACATTTTACAAGGCGGTATTATGTTTGTTTCTAATTTGTATGATGTCCGTATTTTTAGCGGTAATATTGCCAACAACCTAGCGACAAGTTTTGACAACCTCAAGACAAATAATTTTAGTTCGGCTTTAAACAAAGATAGTTTAAAGAATCAACTAAAAGATAATCCACTAGAAGCTGCTTTTTACGATTATAAATATCATTTAATTGCTGAAACGTTTATGTATGTTTACGATATACGTATTTCAGGATGGACAAAGTATTTTATTAATACGACTAGTTATACACCTACTTATTGGCGTTTTTTTCAAATAGAACAAGATTTATATATTAGCCAAAAAAATGTGGGTATTGTCGAACAAATGTACAACGCTTTAACATATCGAGGTGAAGAATTAACAGCTTTTTTTGAAACGCCTGAAATAGTGGTAGGAACAAAACAAAAGTTTTTTAAAAATTTATATATCTATTATGATAAATCGGGTAGCAACACGCTAACCGCACTTGCAACAATAGACAGCACTAAAACAGTAACTGCTACGATCACTTATGATGGAGCCTATTACGACTTTGATTACTTTGATGAAGATTATTTTGAAACTACAGAAGACGAAGAAGATTATAAGGTCGTATACATAAATAAATACGCAAATTGGATGCGTTTTAAAATTTCTACACAGACACAAGCAGTTATTAAGGGTTTGAAGTTGGAAGGACGAGTAATACAATGAAGATTGAATATGTAACACATAATGATATTGATCAGATCGTGTCCTTTGGTGAGCAATGCTTCAAAAATATGAAGTTAGATAAATTAGGATTAAAATATTGCAAAAAAAGTCATATTCAAAACATGAAAAGGTATATTAATACAGATACTTATGTCACTATTAAATGTATGAAAGATGAGTCTATTATTGGTTTTTTAGGAGCTTATGCATCGCCTCAGATATTTAATAATGATCGTGGCATTATGAATGTTTTTACGATACAGGCCAAACCATGTTTGCCAAGCATAACAAAAGGACGTGTTGTAAATGCATTTAGGGTATTTATTGAAGATATATGTAAAAAAGTAGGAATACAATTAATTAATTTTCAAGCAATAATTAGTAATGATTTATCAAAATATTTAGAAA
>Ga0098074_1001506_pt1 | contig 11740 bp, 11 predicted proteins | sample 32_taG_FD_75064 | JGI IMG/M metagenome (GOLD analysis project Ga0098074, IMG submission 75064) | Marine viral communities from the Gulf of Mexico - 32_GoM_OMZ_CsCl metaG | ecosystem: Environmental > Aquatic > Marine > Oceanic | place: Atlantic Ocean: Gulf of Mexico | collected 2015-07-12
AAGCCAAGCAAATCAAACTTGATAAATCCAAGTGGCTCAAGGTGTCTAACGTTCTGGCCCTCAGACCATGGAGTTTGAATAACACCACGTGAGCAAATCAAAGGCATATGTTTGTCCAAGTCCTCGCCAATCACGACACCACCCGCATGGCGACTAGTTGAACGCACTTGACCAACCAATCCTTGGACATGTGTCTTAACATCAGGATACTTTGATAAGAATTGAATAAGAGACTCTGAGTATTTCATAACCTCTTCAAAGTTTGGTGTATACATACCAGCTCGAATACCACGATCCGCCTTGGCTTTTGGTGTTGCTTCGCGAACCATCTTGCTGGTGACTGCATTAACTTCCTTGAAAGGAATATCATAAAGCTTGCTAATGTCTTTAATTAAGGATCGCAGCTGCAGTGTATTAAAGTTAGAGATAGGTACAACTGTGGTCTCGCCCCACTCCTCAGCTAAGATCTCCTTAAGGCCAAAGGCATCACTAACATCATAATCAATATCTGGATAGTCAGTTGCATCTGAACGTAGAAAGCGACTGAATAGTAGACCGTACTTAATCGGATCAACCTGAGTGATTCCAAGAACATAGGCGACTAGTGAACCTGCTGCAGAGCCTCTGCCTGGGCCTGCTAGCATATGCTTGTTGGCTGTATCGCTGATTGCCTTCATAGTTAAGAAATACTTTGCAAATCCACGCTCATTAATTACAACAAGCTCATGCTTTAAACGATCGATATATTCTTGACTATCCTCAAAGCCGAGCTTACGCAAGCCTGCGATCGATTCCTTGATGAGAGTCTCAGCTGCAGAGGCGCCCTCAGGAACAACAAAGCCAGGTAGACGCACTGTGTCATCTGGCATGAAGTCTTCAATGCGATTGTTGGCGATCCAATGTGTCTTTACAATAGAATCATATACCAAGTCATCATCATACACAAACTCACACTCTTCAGAATACTTTTTGTAAGCAGCCCACATTTGATCGCCATTCTTTGGATATAATTCCATACCCATCTCATCAACTTCAATGGGAAGTTCTGACTTAGCCCACTCAGGAAGCTTTGAGCCCAGCCAACCTAGACGTTTATAAAGTTCGCGGTCCTTCCAAGCTTCAGGGCTGGGATAGTGGCTATCAGCTGTTGAGATAAGCTCAATACCAAATTCCTCGTGCATTTGGATAACGTATTGATTAAGCTTGTGTTGGTTAGGTACATTGTTCCATTGAAGCTCACCATACCAACGATCACCCAATACCTCCATCATGCGCTTGGTTGTCTCACGCATAGCATCAAGGATAGCCTCTTCGCCATCTTCTTGATTATCCCAGAAGTTTCTAGCATAGACGCCGCCTAAACATGCTGATGAAGCAATGATACCTTCGCCATGCTCTTCAAGCATCTTATAATCTAGACGAGGCTTGGTGTAGAAATTGTCGCCGCGATGTGAATCAGAGACAATCTTAAAGATATTGTTAAGTCCTGTCTGATTTATAGCTACCAGAACAATGTGTGCTTTATTGTTGACTTTCTCTTTAGTCTTGCTTTTTGAAGCACTCTCGTCCTCAATAGAAACTTTATCCGTATCATTGATAATTTTTCGCGCCTTCTTTTTGTCAGCCTTGACTCTTTCATATTCTTCCTTCCATTCTTCAATTGAAGGCACGAAGTATGCCTCAACGCCAAAGATTGGCTTGAAGTCTTTGCCTTCAGCTTTCATCTTCTTAGCATGTAAGACTTGATAAGACATGCCATTCATGTTCCCATGGTCAGTAAGTGCTAGCGCACCCATGCCATTCTTGTACGCAAAGTCCATGTGGTCTTGCGGATATCCAAAACCATCAAAGACTGAGCCTGCAACGCTGTGGGCATGCAAGCCCACAAACGGAATATTACTTTTAATTCTTTCCATTTTCACCTCACTCAAAAGTATAGAAACTATCTACCTAAAGTAAACTCATATAGCGCTCGCCACGATCACAAAGAAAAGTAATCGCTGCACCATCAACTTCATTTGACTCTAGCCATCTTTCAGCGCCTAGAATATTTGCGCCGGCAGATATACCAACTAAAAACCCAGACTCTTTTGCCAGTCTCCTTGCGCGCTCAGTCGCGTCTTTTGTTGATACTTTTATCTCGTCAGTTAATATTGATCGATCGACCAAAAAGTCTGCCCCATCATTAATGCCTTGAATGCCGTGAGATTTAGCATCCTCCTCTGGCTGTATGAGCACAGTTTTCATATTTTTGTCCAGCTTGGATAAAGTTCTATGACAGCCCATGATGGTGCCGCCTGTTCCAGCGCCACAAATAAGAGCGCCTATGTTTTTCTGCTCTCCGATAAAAAGCTGCTTTATGATTTCTCTAGCTGTGGTATCAGCATGGCAGTCTATATTATCTAAGTTTTCAAACTGACAGGGTGACCAACAGTCATCAGCTTGAGCCATTTCATTTCTTAGTGATATCGCTTCTTTAAAATCAGAGGGCCCAACTTCAATTATTTCAGCGCCGAATAATTTCATCATTTGCTTTCGCTCTTCAGACATATTACAAGGCATTACAATCTTTACTTTATAGCCCAAGACCGCGCCGACCATGGACAAAGCGATGCCGGTATTACCACTAGTAGCCTCTACTATCGTATTACCAGCCTTAAGGTCGCCTCTCCACACGGCCTTAGATATCATGTAATGAGCGATACGATCTTTTATGGATCCAGTTGGGTTAGCGGTCTCAAGCTTTGCATAAAGACGATCATTAATCTTTACTAATGGTGTATTGCCAATGGCACTTAATACATTTCTATTCATCTATTCCAACTTCATTCCATTCTTGCGATTTAAGTATTTTTGGCTTTTTTAAATCATTTTTAGCAGACAGGAACTGGCAGTAATTTTGCCAACTATCTAGACTATAATACTCTTTAGTATTATGCACAATATAATTACCATAATCTAAAGTTTCAAACACTTTTTTTAAATTAAAATTTCTATAAGAATATCGCTCTTCTTTGGAGTATCTCTTATCTCTTGTCACAGGATCGATCCAAAGCCCGGTCGACCTAGTTCTTGATTCGGATAGGAGCTGCTTAACTTGTTGGATATTAAAAGAAAATCCTAAATAAGAGCCATTTTGTATTGAGCTTTCATCATGTGCTAACATTACATTTCCGTGCTGCAAGTCTTTTCTTATTTTTCTACACTCAGAGGGATTACTGTAGCCATACGGCCAAGCTATCCAAAATCTCTCAGGTGCTAAGGCTTTGCTGATTTTAGATATCATTTTATTGCTACTATATGCGCCATAGATAGCTGACCACCCTAAGTTATCTCTTTTATTGACATCTCTAATATTAATTGGGACGTAGTAGATCCTAATCGGTCTTTTAACGTCATTTTTATTAAATTCAAAATGTCTATAACTATAGACCGGGTCTTGTACAATCTCACCGATTTGATATCTTAAAAGAGGGGTAACATCGTCAGAACAAACAATCCAAATTGTCTCACAGCCAGCATATGCACACTCTAAAACTGCACGCTCTGCCGCTAAATATCCTGGCGCAATAGGCATAAGGCTTTCGTGCCATGGCATGTCAAAATCAGATTTGATGCCTGATAATGGTATGATTCCTGCTAGGTTTTTCATTTATAAACTGGATATATATCTCTTTTCCAAAATGTTAATGTAGGCCGGCCTAGGCTAGCCTTCATCAATAAATCTTCAAGCTTGAACCTAGCCATAGTATCACTATAGTCAAAGTTTTTTAACTGCTCTTCTGTTAAAAATGATTCACAAAGCAAATCATAATACTTCTGATTACCATCTATTCTTTTAGATAAGAAAAACTGTATATTAGCAACAAATTTCTCACCAGTCGATATCAATAAGTTTTCAATGCCATTCAAACCTTGACAATCAAACCAATCAATAACTCTATAGTGTTCTATTTCTCTCTCAAGAGAGAACCCAACTACGTTAGCATCATCAAAAACATGCAAGTTTTTGTATTTAATCCAAAATGTGTTAAGGCTGGTTATAACTTTTAAATGGTTATCTTCTAGCACATGAATTGCTGTTACTTTATCAAGAAAAGGTGCCTGACCTCGGGTATATATTTCATAAGACATCCAGGCCCAATCTTCTTCCTTGCCTTCGTATGAATGGTGATGAGGTAATCTGTTTTTGATATAATTGAAGCCGTTATCGTAAGCAAACCTTACAGCTTCAAGATCGGCGCCTATGACAACATCATCCCAAAAAAAATCAACAGCCACACATTTCATTTTTGCAGCTAATCTCTAGTTCTTTAGTGATTTTTATATTCTTATGCCATCTCTTTAGAATTCTATAGAACTTTGGACGTTCATTACAGCGACCCTCTGGCTTTGGTGCTCTTATCGCAGTTGCCCAAGCAGTAATCCATAAGCGATCAATTGATTTGATACCGCATTGATTTCTTACCTTGCCGAGCTTTGATTTAACGTGTGACATATAGGCAGTAGCAGATTGCTCAGGGTTCGTCCTGTCAATTTTGTAATGCGCTTCCCACCATGGCCACATTTGAAAAAGACCAATTGCCATTGCTTTTTTATTGCTGGAAAATTTATGATCGCCGGCAGCATTTGGATTAAAGCCAGATTCATGGCACGCTGCAGCTAGCAACATACCTCTAAGATTTTTAGGTAAGTTGAACTTCTTCTCAACATCAATTAACATGCTGATTATAGCTTCGTTGTCTGCAGACGGCTTCGCAAAAGGACAATTAAATAAAGCCTCATCATGTAGCTCATCATATGAAACTGCAGATGTGTTTGTGCTCTTTATAGGCTTAACAAAGCCAGAGTAGTCTGTACCAGAGTGCATTAACCCACTAGTTAAAAAAATTAAACTTATTGCTGCGTGTGCCATAATATATTGCCTTCCTCAAGAATTTTATGTTAGATATCCAACTACATGGTTTTCAAGTACTAAATAGTGTGTTTCTCCAGAAAAGACCACCTCTTCAACCATATGAGTCGGCACAATCAATCTAGTTCCTTTAGAAAAGCGCGAATTAAAATTAGGCGTGATAACATCAACGATCTTAAATGGTTGCTTATTAATCTCCACGCCTTCTGGTATTAGAACACCAGTATCAGTTTGTACTTCATCAACTGGATTAACACAAATGTAATTGTTGGTTGGAATTAACATCAAGCACCAACCTTTTTAGAGATCTCATCAAACATATTGTGGAATTCCTCTACGTCATCTCCCTTCTGAAGCATTCGATAAGCGCGCACCGCTTGCCTCATTTCGTCTTTTGTAAGCCAACCGTTTTGCACATAGTTTTTACGTAAATCTCGCTTGTGCTCTTTGTAAGGCTCCATCTCATCCTCGACAGCTTTAAAAGCTTTAATAAACTCAATAACATAATCTTCTGTAGTAGTGTCACTCATCATTAACCTCCTGTGAGTTATCTATACTATAAGCACTATTTTATCTTAGTCAAATTATTTCACATGCGCCGCCTGCACAAGCTAGTTCGCCACTTAAATCAGTATTATCATCAATCTCAATAATCATAGATACATCTAGATCAGTTAGCGTCTTTAGCTTTCTGTGGTAGTCAGTTTCGCTGCAGTCCTCAAAGGGTGCCTGCTTGTATGAGTGATCTGAATAAGGCAAGACAGAGAGACCGTTATAATGATCTTTGTTATTCCACATCCACTCTGCCACATCAGACCACTCTTCCTTCTTAACCGTGATTGTTGCAGAGACATTGTGTGTATTTTGACCTCTAGAGTGACCAGAGCGAACCCATTCACTAGATACTCTTTTGACCCTATCTAAAAGCTCTATGCTTGGTTCTTGTCTAGTGATAGATCCTGCAGGAGCGCGCTGAGGAACTTCAATAACTGCGGTATCATGAGGCCTAAAAAACTCATCTTCAATTAACTCTGGGTGGTGAATTTGCAAATGAGTATAGATTGCCTCATTCTTCCCAACTCTCAATCTACGGATATAATAATCATTGTGCCATGCATGGATACCAGAAGATGTACCCAGAGTTAAAGAAGTAGTACCAGCTGGCTTAACACACGTAGTACGGGCTGCCGGCTTAATTCCAATAAGCTCTGCAATTCTCCTGTTCTCGTCTTTAACAATCTTTGCTGCCCTCTTCATGTCTAGGTTGAGCACCTTGCCAGAGGCTATACCAGTCATTGAAACACCAATAAGGGCATCTTTCTCAGTGGTTCTACGCCAAATATCCCTTAAGTAGTGAAAGTCAGTGTAGCCGGCTTGCAAGGTGCCGATGAACGCAGCAACTCTTGCTCTTTGCTCATAGTCCTCTTGAGATTGTACATCCGATGAGTTAATCTCAGTTAGATTACAGAATTGATAAGGACGCAAAGCAATCTCACAGCACGGATTTGTGCCCCAATCTTTGTCGTTAGAGAAATAAAAGCCAGGCTCACCAGATCCCGATTCTCTCACGCGATCCCAGATATTCATAAAATATTCTTTAGTGATGAGGTGCCTCATCAAGACAACAGAGTTGTTTGCTCTTCCTCGCTGTGGATTTGTTTCCCACCAGTTGCCTGTTTTTGAGGCAAGCATCTCTTCATCGTCTGCGGAAAAAAGTGAAATAAGAGCAGCCCTACGGATCCCCCCGGCAAGAACAGCATCAGCAATATAGCAAATGATATCATGTACTTCGATAGGTTCAAGTTTATCACCATTGTCCTTCTCATCAAGTATACCCTGTACCTTGAGGAGACATTCTTTTAACGGCTGAGGGCCGGGAGCTTTACCTCCACTTGTAACTAGTCTGCTACCCTTCGGACGGATATCAGAAAAATCAAATTTTATTTTTGAACCGCCTCTAAAGTAAGATTGCATTAAAACTTTTACTGCGTCGGCCCATCCTTCGATTGAATCACCGATAAGAAATCTTCTATTGCGCTTCGGGTTCGGTTTCTGAATTTCCGGGAGCTTATCAACATGATGCCTTTGGACAGAATATCCAACCCCAGTGCCACCAAGAAGGAGAAACATGCACTCAGAAAAAGAAGCGAGATGATCGATAGGCATGTAAGCACAGTTGTATATCCTGTTAGGTGCCACTTCAATTGGCTTGCCGCCGAATTGCATGGATCGCATTGATGGTAGAACTTTCTTTTCATAGACATAAGTATAAGCCTCATTTATTTCATTCGTTAAATGAGGGTATTTTTTGATGTGCATATTTTTGTTCCTAGTAACTAGTTCGCTCCAAGTCTCGCGGCGCTCTAATTCAGGAATGTACTTCGCGTACTTCATATGCACTGTAATATCTGATAAAATTTTGCTAGCTATATCCATTAGTTATTCCTCCCTTATAATCTTGCTTTTGCTTTTCTCATTTCTTTATATTTTTCTTTTAGCGCTTTTCCATAATCACTTGCTTTTGGGCCGGCTGCAACAACAGGTCGATCGGCCCGGGCTAGTACTTTAATACTTACATTACTAGTGTCCATGAATATTGGGAACACCAAGCCGTCCGGTCCATTTCTATTCTTCGCTATAAATATTCTTCCTGTATTTGCATTTCTATCTTTAATTGTTCTCGAAATAGAGCAAATAAAGTCAGACACAAAACATTTATTAAATGCTTCTGAAATAGATTCCATAGTTACAACTTCTGCGTTCAATCCTGTCCTATTAGTTTGAGATGCTGTCCAAACTGGACACTTAAATTCTTGTGCAATAGCACGTAGGTTTTCATAAATAGACTCTAATTCGTTACGCTTCTCTTTAAAGTTTGTCACTGGTCTAAGCAAATCAGCGTAATCTACTAAAATCATATCGATTTTTTGATTTCGTTTTTTTAATTTTTCTAAGTGTGTCCTGATTGTATTAGTAGATGCTGTCTTGGTTGGGTATTCTTTAATAATCAAACTGCCATCAATATCACTAATAGTCTCAAGTACTTGATCTTTCTCCTGGAAGAGCATGCTTAAAGGTACACCACTAATGCAACTATCATATCGCTGTCCTGTTACAGACTCAGAAAGCTCCAAAGTGTAGTGCACCACATTCTTGCCAGCTTTTACTGCTTGGGATCCTAGATGAGCTAAGACCATTGACTTCCCAGCGCCTGTTGGAGCAATAATAACCCCAAGCTCACCAGAGCCTAGACCCTTCTTGGTTAAGTCATCAATTTTATCCCAGCCAGTTGAGATTGGATTTCTTGCCTTAATCTCATATCGAAGCTGAAAGTCCTTGACAAAATCATGACCAAAGTTATTATCTGTGCCAAGATTTAATGCATTATCGATAACCTTTCTAACCTCGTCATAAGATGAGTTTTGAATCAAATCGACAGATTGCATGAGCGCTTCTTTTAGTTTCTGTTTTTTACAAAAATCTAGACTAGTATCTTTAATATAGTCTTCATCATCAACGCTCTTGATCAAGACTCTGGCAAAATAATCTCTTACTTGCTTTTGTAGAGCTTCATTGTGATGATCAAGATCTGTCCTTAAGATTGAAGACATGATCTCTTTTGTGGGGTGCACGCCATATTTTTTGCGATAAGAGAAGATCTTCTTTACAAAGACTCTAAGATAGTTAAGCTCAAAAAATTGAGTGTCAACAACCTCTTCAAATTGATCTGCAAATGGCCTATCTTCAAGAACCATCTGTGCAAGAGATTCTTGGAATTGCTTCCCATATTTTGAGAAGCCAAGTTCTTTATTCATGTTATTCTCCGATAATGATAACTTAACAACAAATTATTGATTGTCCAAGGAGATTCTATTAAAATTTTGGAACAGCTCGATAAAATTAATCTCGCCAAATCCATCTGTTAACATCATCTTCAAGAGTTGTGTTTTATTAAAAGATAGATCTGGGTCGCTCATTGTTTCTTTAATCGATTTCTTAGCGTCAATAGTCAAGATTGGCGTATAAAGCTGCATCATTTTATAGTTTCGTTCAACTATGTCAATCTTCTCAACAACACGTGAGTACGCTTTGATATTAGTTTCCTGCTCTTTTAGTTGAGCATGTTCAAAAAGATCATCTATGGTAACTTGCCGCGAGTCCTTAAGCATTGGAAACCTCTTTGCAATGGTCTTAAGTCCTAAGCCACCGACACCTTCAATATTATCAGATTTATCGCCGGCCATAGCACGAGCCATGGCAAAATTAGTAGGATGAATATCAAATTTTTCGATTATCTTATTCTCATTTAAGATCTCTTTTTGAATAGGCCTGTAAAGCACGGTCTTGTCATCTAAAAGCTGAAAGAAGTCTTTATCACTTGAGATAATTAACTTCTCTGCTCCCTCTAATTCTTTCATGTTAGACAAAAATGCAATGATATCATCGGCCTCAATACCTTTGTACATAAATTGAATAATAGGAGTTTGATTGTAATATTCAATAAGCCTTGTTTGTTGCCAGATTTTGTTCTCCATCTCCTGCTGTTCAGACATATTTCTAATGCCTCTGTTCAAGCGAATAGGCTTTCGACCAGCTTTATAGTCTTTTTTCATAAGCTTACGCTTAGCTGAACCACCTTCGCCATCCCAGCAAGTAATAATAAGATCTGGCTTTGACTCTCTAACAATCTTTTGAATACTTTGAAAACAGCCTCGCAGGCCACCAATTGGCTGGCCATTTTGCGAAAGACTAGGGTTTACAATGTAATTCCGAAAGAAAAGGTTAAGCTGATCAATAATTAGGATTCTCTTCCCATCGTACATTCTATCCTCGTTTTTTTGGTCTGTAGATTCTACTTACAACTTTTTTAGCAGTTCTGGTAATTGGAATAAATGAAAACACTCCGTCAATTTTTCTCGCGTCATTAGCCATTCTAACTAACTGCTCTTTCATATTAGCTTCAAGTAAAAAGAATTTACATTTTAATAAAGTTCTCTCTGCAGAAGCGCTTACCTTCTGTGCTGGGCCGGCGACAGTAACGACTGTAATGCCACAAACACCACGTAGGTTATCAGTGATAACCGTAATATTATTATTGGTATCCGATCTCAGTACAAACTCTGCCTCGTAAAGTTGTTCATATAAATATTCATTAACGAGTTTCTTTAAGCTTTCCATATTAATGGTTCTCCGTAGAATAAATAGTCTAAAGTTTATACATTTCTACACTACCTTCATTGGTTGTGTAATAAACTCTTTTTATTCCAACATGCTTCATTACCTCATGGCACATAACACAAGGCTTGCTGTTGCGAAACTCGCCAGCATTATTAACTCTGCATACAAATATATCAGCGCCCGATGTGACGCTTCTAGGTATGCCAAGTATGCAACCTAGCTCTGCATGTATTGTAGCTGGGCCGCGCTCTGGGTCACGAAACTTACCACCAAAAGAACAAAACTTGTCCTTGTTGAAACAGGTGTTAATCACTGACCCACCTTTTACCAAAACCGCCCCGTGTCTTAACTTACCGTAATTACTATTAAAAGCAGTATTTTTTGCTAAATCAAAAAATCTAGTAATTCGCTTAGATAAGACAACAGGGCGGCCAATCATATCAGTGTGATCTTTAAAAGTTCTCTTCATACATAAATATTATAAGAACTGCAGCTAAAATTAAAAGCAAAAACATCACTCTTGATCAATATCATAAAAGTCTTCCGCGCTTCCTTCTCTCTTTTCGAAACGCATGATAACTTCTTCATCCATTATTTGCAATACGCGATCTCTAAATTTAGGCGTCTGTAATTTATCCATCCATTTTGCAGCTTGGAACTTCTCACTAGTTCCATCTTCATAAATTAAATTATACCAAGCACCCGATTGCGCAAGATTGTCTGATCCTTTAATAGCTTCGAGCCAGCTTTCCTGATCCTTAATGCCAATGTCACCGCCCCAAATAATCTTAAACGTACATTGTCGGCCTTCAGAGCCAAAACGGCTTTTTCTAAGCTGCACTTTAACTTCAGAGCCAACTCTGAATCCTTGCTCGTCCAGAATATAAGATGCCTTTGCTTTCCTTGCAGTTAGCCAAATTCGCAGGGAATAAGCATAATGCATGGCTTTGCCACCCGGAGTTACATATGGTGTGGTTAAAGCTTCAATTCTAGCTGCAGGGCCCTGAGGAATGTTAGTTTTAAGCTGATTAAGCACTAAAAATGTTGATTGTGAGTTTGCAATAGGCACAGTCAGCTTTGACATACCTTTAGCTAAAATTCTAGCTTTTACTGCCATTGATGACTGAGGATTAAAATCGCCCTCGACATCACTAATAGCTGGTGTTAAAGCTAAGCTATCCCAAATAAACAACATTCTATTTTCATTTGAGCCCAACAATTCTTCAATAGTCTCTAGCACAAATTCTACACTTTGCGCTTGGACATACAAAAGAGTTTCAATATTACACCCTGCGTTCTTAAGAAACTCAGGATCGATAGCAGACTCTGAATCAAAATAAACAACATCAATGCCCATCTTTTGAGCGTTTGCAGCAATCTGCGCTGCCATGTAAGACTTGCCTGACCCTTCCAGACCAGCTAGCTCAATAACCTTACCGACTGGAATTCCAGCTAGCTGGCCTCTGCAGATGATACTATCCAGCCATCGAGATCCTGTTGGAATCCAATCTTTAACCTCTGTAGGATTATCTTCTGTGAGGTTGTGCGCTAGATTCAATCCAGCTTTCTTATTAATGAGATTTTTCATCTCACTTATGCTCAATCTTCCCAGTTTTTTTGCTTTTCTCGCCATGGAGCCTCCGTTAC
>Ga0098074_1001508_pt1 | contig 11718 bp, 10 predicted proteins | sample 32_taG_FD_75064 | JGI IMG/M metagenome (GOLD analysis project Ga0098074, IMG submission 75064) | Marine viral communities from the Gulf of Mexico - 32_GoM_OMZ_CsCl metaG | ecosystem: Environmental > Aquatic > Marine > Oceanic | place: Atlantic Ocean: Gulf of Mexico | collected 2015-07-12
CAGGTGCGAGAAGCAATCGATGAATTAAACAAGCTGATGCCGTGGGATACAGAGCTATCCTACGATGACGCTTTAGGCGTTCGGCATATTGATTCTGTGCGCGTGGACTCTGAATGAGGCTTCCAGGCTTTACCAGCGCCGAATATGAGGCGTCATCTAAACTCGTATCCTCTAACCAAGCCATCAACGTTATGCCCGAATTTGGGCGCGGTGCTGCGAATGAATTAGCGTTTGTGGGCGTACCTGGCACGGTTCAGGTGGGAAGCCTGACCAACATTCGCGGCATGCACAATGCCTGGGGTGTACTGTACGTTGTCGCGGGATCAAAGCTCTACAGTGTAACGTCCGGCGGTGCGGCGGTAGAGTTGGGCAGCGTGGGTAACGATGGCTTGCCGGCGGATATGACTCATAACATTGCAGAGTTGTTGTGTGTGTCGGGCGGTAACGGGTTTACGGTTCAGAAGGCAACCGGCACGTTTGCTGCGATTACCGATACCGATTTTCCCGATGCCTCTACCTGCGGGTTTCTCGACGGGTATGGGATGTTGCTGGAAAAGGATTCTGGCAGGTTCTGGTTTACCTCAATCGATGACTTTGAAACCATTTCCGGTATCGATTTTGCCACGGCTGAAGGCGCCCCGGATGCGTTGGTAAGCATGATTGTGGATCACCGCGAGCTATGGCTTTTTGGTGAGAACTCCACCGAGGTCTGGTTTAACTCTGGCGATGCTAACAACCCATTTCAGCGGCAGACGTTCGTTGAGCGCGGCTGTACTGGCGTTCATTCCCCGGCCAAGCTCGACAACACTGTTTTCTGGCTGGGCGAGGATGGGGTAGTTTATCGTGCAGATGAATACCGCCCGATGCGCACATCGAACCACGGCATAGAGCATCTGATCCAAAACACCACAGTAGATCCCATCGGTTTTGCGTACAACGCCGGGGGCCATGCTTTCTACCAACTGAACTTCCCTGGAGAACTTACCGTTGTCTATGACGCTGCCACGCAGCTATGGCATCGACGTAAGGCGCACGGCCAAGACGATTGTGCGTACCACTACCACGCACACTGCTATGGCCGTGACTATGTAGGTGGCGACAAACTCTACTATCTGGACGACAGTAAGTACCAACACAACGGCGATGAGCTAGACCGCATCAGAACCATCGGCCCATTTCGTGTCGAGAAGTTCACAAAGATGGAATCGCTCACCGCACTGTTCGAAACAGGCGAAAACTCAGATCCGGTCAATGAACAGAAGGTGTTTTTGGAAATATCCGATGACGCCGGTAAGACGTTTGAGAGGGTCGGAGAGGCGTCTGTTGGCGTCCAGGGGCAGTACACTACCGAAGTGAAATGGAACGCCCTGGGCGGCTTCTATGACGGTCAGCGGGTGATTAAGATCACGATGACCGACAACGCGAAATATGCGCTGGTGGACATCAGTGCCACTTAGTCTAAGCCAGCTTGCGCAGCGTATTGTCGGGTGGCGTGGTCCTGTCATCACGAAGACCGGGCAGTTAGACAGTGACTTTAAGAAGCTGTTTTACGATGTGATCGTCCAATCGAATGATGTATCTGCTACGGCTCAGACCGCCGCCGATACTGCGCAGACGGCTGCAGATACGGCGCAGGCCGCTGCAGATACTGCACAAACTTCAGCGAGTTCTGCGGCAGCGGATGCGGCTACGGCTCAGACCGCTGCTGACAATGCTGCGGGGTCGAGTACCTATCACGATGATAACGGGCCACAAATCTGGTTTGGCTCCGGTGCGTATTATTCGGGTGATCCTTCGCATGACATCACTGTGACGTTTTACGATAAAAACGATGCGCAGATAGCGCAACGGGTACTGCGGGGTTCCCTTACAAGCTCCAGCGGCAACATCGCGGTTACCAGTGTCTCCAATTCTGGATTGACCACGGGCTATACGCTGACCGGCAACAATAGCACCAACGTCAAGGCGACAGTGACGGTAACACTGGCGGATTCATCAACATACAGGGCTACCGGCTCCATTTACTGGTCCGCAATCGACTCCTCTGTCGAAGGCGAAATTGGATATTAATTTATGGATGTAACACTACCGGCGATGACGCGGGAAGAACTCTCGGACGTAGAAACAACCCTGAAGGGGGTGAATGATCCGCCGCCGCTTATCCCGATTGCGCATCACTTTGCGAACGGGGTTTACGGGCGTGAGATGTATATGCCGGAAGGCACTGTACTAGTCGGAAAGATCCACAAGTGTGAAAGCATCAACGTGATCACGATGGGCCAGGTGGTTGTTGCGAATCCTGAGCAACCAGAAATGAACAAGATACTGGTGGCGCCGTTTACTTACGTTTCGCCGCCCGGCACTAAGCGACTAATCATGGCGCTGAAGGACTCAATCTGGATGACGTTTCACCCAGCAAAATCACAAGACCTCGCAGAACTGGAGGATGAACTGATCGTGAAAAATTACGATGAACTAACCTTTACTGAGCGCGAAGCGCTAGGGGAATCTCGATGAGTTGGGTTACGGTTGCTATAGCTTCATCCATCGCTGGAGCGGGTGCGTCGATTTACGGCGCAAGAAAAAACGCAGACGCGATTGAGGCAGGATCAGATCAGGCGGCAGCAGTACAGCGGGAAGCTCTGCGCACAAATGTAGCGTTGTCGCGGCCGCAGTTGGAAGTAGGCACAGGCGCGCTGGGCATTCTCGCATCGCTGTACGGCATTGCCCCACCGACACCGATTGACTTCGATAATCTTGGCGGCGGTAGCGGCCAGGGGCGAGGGGATATCAGTAACAACAGGGGGCTAGACGGTCTAGCGGCTATCCCAGGTGCGACCTGGCAAGGCAGGCCGGTATTTACCGATGAAAGCGGCGGTATCTACGCGCCAACTGGACGAGACGCAAGCGTTGATGGGGGCGTTACCTATCTAGGCCAAGCGTCGGAAGGTAACATGCGCTTCAAGGGGCCAGGCGGCAATTCTCGGCGCTTTATTAGAACGTCAACCGGCGGCATGTTGGATTATCGTGACGGTCAGTTTTTTGACCATCGCGGCCCGCGAGCAAATCCCATCGAAATCGGTCCCTTTCAACAAGCTCCTGAGCCTGACGCGGCTGCTGGCGGAGCGCCTGGCGCCGGCTTAAACCTTAACGATTTAGTCGCCAACAACCCGCTTATTCGGTTTAACCGCGAGCAGGGCGAACAGGCAATTGCCAGAGGCGCTGCTGCCAGGGGCTTAAATCAGTCCGGTGGCACGTTGAGAGACTTGTCTAGATTCAATCAGGATTTAGCAGGGGCGGGTGTTCAGAACTTCGTGTTGAATCCTTTGTTTGAGCTTGCAGGGTTCGGCCCACGCGCAGCGGCTCAGATCGGCGGCGCTGCCACGACCACCAGCACCAACCTGGGCAACCTGGCGATGGGTGCTGCGAATGCCCGGGGATCAGCGTACCAAAACGCCGGTAACACAATTGGTAACTTGGCTGGTGGGTTTGCGGATTACGCGATGTATAGAAATTACATGGGCGGTCTAGGCGGCAATCCGGTCGGCAGCGGATCAGGCGGAGGCGGAACTATTAACACTTACCCTGGCAGTCCGTTTTTTCGGGGAGGAAATAACTAATGGCAGTGCAAATTACACCATATCAAGGTTTTACCCCGTTAAAGGGCATCGCTTTTGGCGACAAAATGCGGCAAGGCCAGCAGCGTTTGACGCAGGACCAGCGGCGCCTGGATATGCAGGAGCTACAGAATCAGCGCGTCTATGAGCAAAACCAGACAAGAAACCGTCTTACCCAGCAGCAGATCGGCCAGGCTGCGGCGAACGCAAAAATGACCGACCAGCAGTTTATGGTTCAGCTCACGCAGGAAATTATTGCAGGTACGCCAAACGCAGAGGAGGCAATCAAATATATGTCTGCGATATCTCCGCCGGACCGCCCTATGGCGGAAGAAGCAAAAACCTTCATTAGAGGTTTGTCGCCTGAGCTTTTTGGCACTGCGCTTCGCCAGAACAAGCCCGCTAATCTTATAGAACGTGAAGGTTTGCTTGGTGATTTAAGTTCTGACGATCCTCAAGTGAGTGAATCAGCAGCAGTCGCATTAGGCTTGCAAGCTAGACCTGTGACCGGCGGTCCTCAAATTTTCGATGTTGGCGGTGTTCCTCATATTTATGACCCAAGAACGGGGGAAGGTGGGTCTCTGAAGATTGATGGCAATATCGTTTCACTTGAGGAGGTGTTGGGTAACAAGATAGCAACCGCGTCAGCGGGGCCGCTTGCCAATCAAGCTGTTGAAACATCGAAAGAGGCATTAGAGTCGCTAAAAACTGTTCAATCAAACATCAGTAATTATGGCGAGGCTATAAGACTGTTAGATGAAGGGGCGTCTACAGGCAGAATATCGAACCTTCTGCCCAGCGTTAAAAACGCAACGCTTGAGCTTGAAAACGTTCAGCAGCGGCTCGGATTAAACGTAATTGAGCAAGTAACGTTCGGCGCCTTGTCTGAGGGTGAATTAGAGTTGGCCTTAAAGACCGCTTTGCCCACTGGACTAGACGAGGCAGGGTTGCGTGATTGGTTGTCAAGAAAAATGGATGCTCAACAGAAACTGGCGGTGGAATTGCAACGTGCGGCGATCTACCTTGGTACGCCAGGTAATACTGTTGGTGCTTATTTGAAGCTTATGAAGGAAGTTGGAAAATCTTATGCTGTCGATAGCAGCGCAACCGGTGAGAAACCACAGCCAAGTGGCAAAGATATTTCGAGAGAAGAATTAGAGGACGAAGCTAGACGCAGGGGGTTAATTTAGTAATGGCTGAGTCCATGAGCGATGAAGAACTGATGGCCGCACTGTCTCTATCTCCCGCTTCTGCGTTAAGCGATGAGGAACTGATGGCGCGGCTTGGGCCTGTCGGGACTCCCTTCCAAGGCGCAGCAGAAACAGCCATGACTGTTGGATCTTCGATGATATCGGAACCTGTCGCCGGATTGGTGGGGATTGGGGGTAGGGTAGCGAATGCCGCGCTAAATCAACCCCAGGACGATGCTCAAATAATCGATTCAGTTCGCCAGGGGCTGACATATCAGCCACGCACACAAACCGGGCAACGTTACGTTCAAAATGTTGCAGGCGCGTTGCAGCCGATAGGCGAAGCGCTTGAGTACGTCGAAAAGGGTTTGGGCGATGCCGTATATAACGTGACAGGCTCCCCGGCATTGGCGGCGGGGGCGCAAACTATCCCTACTCTAGCTGGATCTGCTTTGGGTTTAGGCGGTGGGCGCGCTTTAGCTCGCGCTGATATTCCTTCGCTCAATGATATGTCTAAGGCTGCAAGACGTAGAAAAGCTACCCCTGAAGATATAAGGGCCATTGAAGCCGGTGAGACTCAGACCGTTGGCAAGCGCATTGAAGATGGACGAATCGCCAGAGACAAACCAGAGCGTTCAGCCCAAAATCAAGGCGTGGATGATGGCGTGATTGGCATGATTCGCACTGCATCAAAAGCAGACAAAGCAAACATGCGGCGGATGATTGGCATGGTGGAGCGAGGGCTAAAAAACAGAAGGTTTGCTGCATTAAACCCACCATCCCGCGTTGTTGGCGATCAAATAGCCGGCCTGTATAAGCATGTGGCCGAGGTGAACAAAAAAAGTGGTAAAGCCGTTAATCGTGTTGCTGAAGGATTAAAAGGCAAGTCAGTTGATTACCGTCCTGCTGTAGACGGCTTCCTGTCTTCGTTAGATAAGATGGGCATCAAATTCGATGGAAGCAAGGTGTCGTTTCGGAATTCAGACATCCAAGGCTTGCGTGGGCTTGAGTTGATTACCAAAAAAGTAATCAGTCGAATGGCAGATGTTGATAATGTTGATGCATACAAGGTTCATCAGCTAAAGCGGTTTCTCGACGAATCTATAAAGTACGGGAAGACAACGGAAGGTTTGGGTGGTCGCTTAGAGGTCGCGTTAAGAAAATTAAGGGCGGACCTCGACAATGCCCTTGATTCTACCTTTGATGAATACAACAAGGTTAATTCGATCTTTGCAGAAACAAGGAGTGTGCTTGATGGGCTGGAGTCCAGCGTATCTAAAAAAATAGACTTTGATGGGCCAAACGTAGACCGAGCGCTTGGCATTGAGTCTCGCAAACTTCTTTCTAACTACGCATCCGGCAACGAACAACTGGGTGCGCTAGACGAACTTGTGGAAGTGGCAAACAAATACACCGACACACGGGCATTGGAGCCACCTAACGAAAAGTTGCCGCCCCCGGCGCCCGGTCCGAAATTTGATGGCGATCTAATCTCCCAGGTGACCTTTTTTACCGAGTTAAATCGATTGTTTCCGCAATCGTTTAAAAACACGTTCCAGGGTGATATTGAAAAAGCATTGGATAATGTCGGTAGACGCGGCTGGGAAGGCGTAAAAGATGCGGCAATTGATGAGGGTGTGAAGGCAGTCAGGGGCAAGTTTCGAAATGAAGAAAAGCTTATTGAGGCGCTAAAGGGACTACTAGCTGAATCATCCCAACCATAACTAGTGCTAGTCCTGCCCCGGTGAGCATGCCAATCACTGGGCGAGATTTGCGCCTGCCCCGCACAAAACCCCAGATCGCACACCAGATTACAAGAACAACAAAAGTCATCGGCTTACCTTATTTGTTTTCTTGAAGCTTTTAAAGACCCGCACAGGGTCGAAATCCCGACCATAGGAGATTGCGTTGGCAATTCTTATTGACTTCGATTTTGTATCTTACACCGCGTCTGGCGCCATCAATGCGGGCGGCAGTGTGGCGTTTTACGATACCGGCACCGCTACGCCAAAGACGGTGTATAGCGATGCTGCGCTTACCACGCCGCTTGCCAATCCATTTACGCTTGACAACGCGGGGCGGTTTTCGGGTCCGGTTTATGCGCCGAATGGCGAGCGTTACGCGATTCTAGAAAGGACATCGGGAGCGGCGAGCATACGCACACGCGATCCGGTTTGGGGCGTTGTTGAAGATCCGATAACTGATGCACCTGCGGCTACTTCCTATACTCCATCGCACACTGGCGCGGTTAGTCGAACCGTGCAATCGAAGTTAGATGAACGTGTCACGTTTGCAGACTTCGGGGCCGTTGGCGATGGGCTTACTGATGACGCGACTGCGATTCAGGCCGCGCTTAACTATGGCGGCAAAATATTTGCGGGAAAAAACGTAACGCATCGGTGCGACTCAGTGCTGACGTTTGGTAGCGATGTCGAGCTTGATTTAAACGGCAGCACGCTCGACTTTTCGAACATGTCTCTGTCTACCGCCTATAATTTTTTGAGTGCGTCAGGCAGCGAGGGCGCTGAAGTTTCAGCGACTGGAAACGTCGCGGTTGGCGCAACAAGCATAACGGTGGCGGCGGGGGATGAAAGCGCATTTACCGCTGGGCAATGGGCGCGGCTGGGTAGTGATAATCTGTTTGATGCAAGCTCAACCAGCATCAAGGAAGGTGAGTTGGTTCAGGTGGAAAGTACCGCGTCAGGCACCATCAATCTGGTGAGCGCGACGATTGCGGCATACACCACGGCCAACAGTGCGACGATAGCGCCGCTCACAATGGTTGATAATGTCTGCGTTAAGAATGGCCGCATTTTGGGTCCGACCCGCGTGTCTACCGATGCAACCCATATCGGACTGCTGTTCAAGTTGTGCGTAAACCCGCGCGATGAGGACATGGTTTACGAGCATTGCAATTTTGTTGGGGTTCGATACGAAGATTGCGCCGGCTTCGTTTCTACGCGAGCGGAAGCCAGAGATGCTCAAAATACCGGCAACGGTTACGGCTTATCTGCGATGGGAGCAACGCAGGATGGCATCGTCAGGGGCTTGCGCCAGCGCGATGCTAGGCATGCGTTTACCACAAATAATTCAACGTCAAATAAGGGCGTTGTGCGCCGCGTTCAAATAGAAGATTCGATTTCGTTCAACACGATCAATACAGGCGATGCGTTTGATACGCATACTGCAGCCGAGGATATCGTTTTTCTGCGTTGTAAGACCTTCAACAGCGCGTCACAAGGTTTCAATGTGGAATGTCGATCTGGATCGGTGATTGATTGCCAAGTCTATGACAGTTCATCGAACGGTATTTCATTACACAACGAGTCAGATTACGAAGGCCGCATGATTGCGCGCGGCAACAAAACAGTGAACTGTAACAACGAGGGCATACTCGTTTTGAAAGGTGGGCGAGGCACTACTGCTGGTTATGAGATGCTTGAAATATCAGGCAATGAGGACCAGGGGGCCGGAGAGATGGCGATTTATGTTGGTAATTCTGCCGACAGTACGCGACTCACGAACGTTCGGGTTTCTGGTAACAAGAGCAAAGATTGTCAAAGCACCAGCGCGGCGATACGGGTCGATGAGGTTGAAGGGCTTGTGTTCACCAGCAACCAGGCAATCGATCCGGCGGGTGATTGTTTCCGATTACGTGATTGCATCAACTTTGTCTGCTCAGACCTGACCGGACGGCTCGCGTCCAGCTCATCGGACAATGGGCTGTATCTGAACTCGTCTGCTGCCGGCCTGCTCGCTGACGGTGTTGTAAATGGGATCAGCATTCAGAGTCCGGCTGCGACTGCATCTCGGGGCATTTTCATCGATAGCAATGTGCAGGATGTGACGATTGGAAACAGTTTAAAGATTGATAGCTGCACTACGCCGATTCAAGGGACCGGCGGCACCGGCATGGTCGATCATTACACCGCTGTTTCGGGTGGTACAGGCAGTGCCGGTGCCGGGAACCAATATGTTGAACTGACGGTGGGCGGAACAACATACAGGGTGCTGCACGACGGCACGGTGTAAGCCAGCAGGCGCTAATCCCTTTTTATTCTTTTCAAACGCATCCCAAGGAGCTTTTTTTGGCAATCCTTATCGACTTCGATTTTGTGTCGAGAGACGCCGCTGACGCCGTAAATGCAGGCGGGATAGTTACGTTTTACGACACTGGCACAACAACGCTCAAGACGGTTTACAGTGATTCTGCGTTGACCACGCCTTTAGCAAATCCGTACACGCTAGATAATGCTGGTCGGTTTGGCGGGGCCATTTACGCTGCTGATGGCGAGCGGTACGCGATTAAAGAGGAAACGTCCGGCGCTGCTGAGATTCGCACACGCGACCCTGTTTGGGGGACGGTGGAAGATCCGATATCCGTTCGCGTTGTTCATGTCGATGATTATGGCACCTATAGCGCAACGTCTGACAATTCGGCAACTGTGCAGGCTGCGATTGATGCTTACCGCGCAGCCTATGACAGTACGCTTAACGCCTTCCCAACGCAGATAGATTTCGGCGGGAAGAACTGGCTTTGCTCATCAAGCATTGACGCGACCATGATTCGTAATCCCGGTTTTACGCTTCAAAACGGGGGCATAACGTCTACCGCCACAGGCAAGATAGCGCTCGACATGGCGGGTACCAACGCGCCTAAGCTGCTTAACTTTGATGTCTGGGGCGATGCAACCTCAACCCCGGCGGTTGGCATTTACATTGGCCGGGCGTTGATTAGTGGCGGCTATCCTGCCTGCGCCAACGCCAATTTCATAAAGGTAACGGCGCGGGGGTATTACACTAAAGGCGCGGTGGTCAATTTCGCGTCTGAGGTTTCCAGCAATGACGGATGCTTTTTTCAGAACAAGTCACGAAGTTTAACCGCTTATGGCTACATCAATGTGGGCCATGCGCAGACCCTGGACACGTATGTTTCTGGTCTGACCTCAGACTACGCAACGCTGCCCACTGCGGCGACAGGCGCGCATTCAAACGTCTTGCACAACGAGGGCCAGTTGCGGGTTCAGCGGGATGCAGACGTTGTGCTGACTGCAACTGCAATTACTCAAGCGAATCCAGCCGTAGTTACTGCGACAGGGTTTTCATCATCCGGCCTAACGAATGGTCAGACGGTGTTCTTCCATGATGTTGCAGGCATGACTGAACTTAACGGTAACACGTACACCATTGCAAATGCGTCTGGCGACACGTTTGAGTTGAGCGGCACAGATTCTACTGCATACGGGGCGTTTACATCTGGGCGGGTGTTTAACCAAACTGGTGGAGCGATCCTGCTTTCCGGCACCCATCGAATGGAATGCGATGCCGGGTATGTACTGACCTATGGCGCGCCAGCGTTTGTCATCGATGAAGAAAACGCAGTATCTCGCGGCTTGAAGTTGAGCTTTCATGCTGAAGCTGACGTAAACACGGTTTTCGATTTCCGAAGAACGACAGGCACATTCGTGGCCCAGGGCTATGACATTTCGATCCTGAATTCCAATCAGGTAATTCACGGGGATGTTTTTAGAATTACGGGCGGCGGTTCCGGCCGGTTCGACGCGCTCAAGCTCCGCATAGACAACATGGCATCGGCTCCATCAAACGGGATTTTTCGTACAGCTAGTGACTGGACGATCCGAGACGCGAGTATCGCAATACCGATTAATTCTGCGATGAACACCATCACCAGCTTTGCAGCATTTTCTGGCGATGTTTTTACTGGTGATAACGGTGTCAAACAACATTACCGATTCAGGCTTGGTAACAACGGTGACGCATTAGGAAACGGCGGCGAGATGCGCTACACCGCAGGCCAATATTATGGCTATGATTATGCGGAGCGTCGGTTTTCGCTGGCAACATCCGCGACAACAACGCAGTTAGTAGACAATTCGCATTCGGTAAACACCACCGCGAAATACGAAGGCAAAATGGTTTTTAACACCACCACCACCAGGCCGGTATGGGCTGCCGGGGGCGCTGCGGGGGATGTCTGGGTAGATTCCGCCGGATCGACACTGCATACGCCAGCGTAAATTTATAATCGCCCATTTATCGCCCATTTAAGTTATTGATTCATGGTAAAAATAAGCGCGTTTGGGCGCAACCCTGGTCATTCTGGGGTGCCGCCCAATCAATCGCCCAATTTTGCCAGGCGCCGTTTTAGCGCTGCGTTCGACAGTTGCATATGCGCCCAGGCCGAATGCTCAACGTAGGCGGGTATATCGCGGCCCTGGCGGTATTTGTAGTAACTTTGCTCATGGATTCCCAAGAGCGCGCAGAGCGCGTGTCTGTTTCCCTCAAGGCGTGTTTCTAACTCTTTCAACATATACCCTCTGGGTCAGCGGATTTGTTGTGCTAACGTTTTATGAGGGCAGGCTGCTTGAGCCGGAATTCGTGAAAACCGTGGGCGAGGGGCGCTACCAATTCAGGGGCAAAGTGGTAACGCTCGACGCACTTTGACGATGAATAGATCAACCGCAAGCGGAGTGCCGCGTGTTCAAATAATGCAGAATGCCTTTTTTTGAAATTTCAATTTCATCAACGTCAATTTCAAGATAGATTTCTTCACCAAGCTCGCGGTTGTTGCGATTGACTCGCGCTTGATGCTTGTCAACCGCGCGGCGAGACGCATAGTAGGTTCTATATCCCTCGTTATCTGTCACCGTGTAAATTTTCACTGCGAAAACGCCTCTGCCGCCATTACAAAAATAAAGTCACGTCACAGTCTAGGGCAATTCTGATTTCGCCAAGGTCCAAAACGCTCAACGGTTGCCTAGTTGTTTAATCAATGGTTATTATTATACATAGTATAACGACATGTGCAACACTTAATTTACAAAAAGTATAAATTAATTTTAAATGGCACCCGCTTTTTGAGGTACACGAAAACCGGCTGAAAGCCTTTA
>Ga0098074_1001509_pt1 | contig 11718 bp, 7 predicted proteins | sample 32_taG_FD_75064 | JGI IMG/M metagenome (GOLD analysis project Ga0098074, IMG submission 75064) | Marine viral communities from the Gulf of Mexico - 32_GoM_OMZ_CsCl metaG | ecosystem: Environmental > Aquatic > Marine > Oceanic | place: Atlantic Ocean: Gulf of Mexico | collected 2015-07-12
GCACCATCTGCCACTCGGCGTAGTGCCCGAACTCGTGGCGGAAGTGGCCGAGCATCGTGCGGTACGGCTCGGAAAGCTGGGCGCGCACCTTCTCGCGGTGCGCGGCATCGCTCTCGGCGAGGTCGATGGTGATGACCCCGTTCTCGTGCCCGATCACCACGTTCTCGGCGACGCTGGAGAGCAGGTCGAAGGCCAGCCCGTCGTCGGCGTCGCCGTCGGACGCCGGGTCCTTGCCGCGCGTCTCGACGCCGGCGGTGTCGAGCTCGACGAGCAGGTGGCGCTTGGCCTGCTCGGCCACCCGGTAGTTCTCCAGCCCGACCAGGTCGTCGTCGCTGGGTCGGGTGCGGGTGAGCTCGCACCCCGAGCACTGCCCGCCGGGCACCGCGGCCAGCCAGGTGCACCCGGACAGGTTGAGGTTCGCGCAGACGTGCCAGATCAGGCCGGTGGCGTCGACGTACTGGCCGTGCTCGTCGACCGGCACGAGCGCGCGCTCGACCCGGGAGAAGCCCAGGGCCGACCCGCACGACACGCACAGGGAGTTCTCGAAGTGGAGCTGGTTGTCGCACACGCGACAGCGGAACTGCTTCAGGGGAAGCGCCTACTCACTGCTACTCGGTGGGAAAGTCCGTCGGGAAGTCCCCGAAGTCGGTCGGAAAGCCGTCGGGAAACGCCGTCAGGAAGTCCGTCGGGAACCCGTCAGGCAGATTCTCCAGGAGGTCTTCAAGGAACTCGGTCGGGAAGTCGGTCGGGAAGTCGGTCAGGAAGTCGGTGGGGAAGTCGTCCGGCAGCCCCGTCGGCAGGTCCGTCGGGAAGCCGTCCGGCAGGTCGTCGAAGTCCGTGGGGAAGTCGTCGGGCAGCTCGGGCACCTCGTCGAAGTCGGGTCCGCCGAAGTTGTCGATCACCCAGCCGCCGTCCTCCTTGACCAGGCCGTAGTCGGTGGTGACGTCGCCGAAGCCGGTGCCGGAGATGGTGACCGGCACGGTGGCGCGATCGCCGTCGATGTCGGCGTCGCCCACCTCGTACTCGAAGTCGTCGGGATCGATACCGAGGTCGTCGAGCTCGTCGTCGCTCGCGCCGTCCTCGCACTCGTCGCCGAAGTCGTCGCGCAGGTCGCTGCTGAGCAGCTTGATCGCGGCGTCGCAGTCGCGGTCCTTGCCGGCGTCGAGGAAGCTCTGCACGGTCTCGGCGGGGTCGTCGGACGACGGCCCGTCGCTGCCGCCGAGCACCAGCAGCAGCACGGTCGCAATGGCGGCGAGACCGACGATCGCCCCCACCACCGCGATGATCAGCCCGGTGCGGCTGCGGGCACCGGTGGCGGTGCCGGCCGCGTTCGGGTCGTAGGCCGGGTAGGTGGCCGTCACCGGCTCGGCCGGCGCCGTCACGGCTGCCGGGTCGCCCTGGGGTGGCCCCTCGCCGACCGGCGCCCACTCCGCGCCGTCCCAGTACCGCTGACCGCCGGTGCCGTCGGGGTACCACCCGGCCGGGGCGTTGCCCGAACCACTCGTGTCGCTCATGGGGGTGCTCCTGTCGTGGGGAGGGTCAGGAATCGGCGAGGGACGTCAACGCGCCGAGGAAGGAGTCGCGGCCGACCGAGGTCTGCTCCGGAGCGTAGTAGCCCACCAGGTTGCCCGAGAAGAAGGAATCCACCGCACTGTCGGGAGTGCTGGCGCCGGGGAAGTCGAGCACCACGTCGGCGGCCGCGGCGAAGACGAGTGCGGACGCCGGCTCGTCGAAGACCAGCACGACGAACGGCTTGCTGCGCCCCTTGGCTGCCGGGCTCACCGTGCCGACCAGGCCCGCGACGGCCGCCGGGTCGATCGAGAGCCCGGTGGCGTCGGTGCGGCCGTGCGCCTCGGCTCGGACGTCCTGCTCGTCGAGCGCGGCGACCACCTCGGCCGCCGACGCCGACGTCGGAGCCGCCAGCGAGACGACCTCGGTGTCGTCGGGCAGCGCCGACCGGTCGAGGGCCACCACCGAGCCGTCGTCGACCGGGAGCGGCTCGCCGCCGCAGCCGCCCAGCGCGAGCGTCGCCACGCAGGCCAGGACGATGCCGAGATGAGGGAGGCGGCGGCGCAGGGTCACCGGGTCAGGATCCCAGGGGGTCGACGTCGACGGCGACCCGCATCGTCGAACGCTTGGCCTCGGTGAAGATGACGCCCTTGAGCGGAGGCACGTCGCCGTAGTCGCGACCCCAGGCGACGGTGACGTAGCGGTCGCCTGCCCACTGGTCGTTGGTCGGGTCGAGGGCGAGCCAGGCATCCCCACCGAGCCAGACCTCGACCCAGGCGTGCGAGGCGTCGGCACCGACGACGCGCGCCTTGCCGGGCGGGGGGAACGTGGAGAGGTAGCCGCTGACGTAGCGGGCGGGCAGACCCTGGGAGCGCAGGCAGGCCAGCATCAGGTGGGCGAAGTCCTGGCAGACCCCGGCGCGACGGTCGAGGATGTCGGCCACCGTCGAGGTGACCGTGGTGGCCGTGCGGTCGTAGTCGAAGTCGGCGTGCATCCGGTGCATCAGATCGGTGGCGGCCTCGCCGATCGGCCTCCCGGGGGTGAAGGACTCGACGGCGTACTCGCGCGCTCCGTCGGTCTGGTCGACCAGCGCGGAGGCGAGAGCGAAGTCGGTGGCCGACCACGCGCCGGGAAGCGACGGGTCGAGCAACGGTCGCAGGCTCTCCCAGCTGCGCTCGAGGGCCTCCTCGGCGTGCACCGGCACCAGGACCTCCACCTCGCCCACGCCCTCCACCACGAGCTGCTCATGGGGCGAGGTCACCTGGAAGTAGGTGACCTGGTTGCCGTAGTAGTCGGTGTCGACGGCCTGGTCGGTCGGCGACGGCGAGACCTGCACGGCGTAGTCGGTGACCTGCTGCCAGGGCAGCGTCCGCGGCACCAGGTGGGCGACCCCGAGGCTGTCGGAGACCGGCTTGTCGTAGGTGTAGGTGGTGGTGTGGGTGAGGCGGTACTTCATCAGCCCTCACCCCCGACCGCGGCACCGGCACTCGCCGCCGGGCTGGTGAACGAGTCGACCAGCGGGAGCGTGAGGAGCGGACGCGGAGCCGGTCCCGTGGTGAGGTGCAGCTCGGCGATCGCCTCGCCGATCCGCACCAGCTGGGTGGTCGCGCCGTCCAGGAAGGCCTCGAGGTTCGGCCGGCCGACGCCACCGATGGCGACGAGCGTGGCGATGTCGGTGTCGGCCAGCTGCTCCTGCAGGTCGGTGACCAGCCGCTCGGGCCGGCTCGAGCCGGTCGAGGCCGGCAGCGCGGCGAGGTGCTCGGCCACCTGGGCGAGGCCGAACGCCAACGAGCGCGGGTTGTCGGGGTCGGCGAGGAGCAGCTCGAGGACGCCGCCGGGGCGCACGTAGCCGCGGTAACGACGACGGTGCGTCACCGCGGACTCGGCGGTGACCAGCACCGAGTTGAGCACCTCGCGGTCGACGTCGATACCGCGGCGGACCGTGGTGGTGGCCGCCAGCAGGTGACAGACCTGCAGCGACCGCTCGAGGTAGCGTCCGACCGCGATCATGTGCCAGCCGGGGTCGCGGATCATGCTGGCCGTGACGCCCTGCAGCGACAGGATGCCGGTGAGCATCCGACCGGCCGACTCGGAGATCTGGTGGCTGTGCCGGCTGACCTCGAGCGAGTGGGCGGCCCGGTCGGTGGCACCGAACGCACGCCAGATGTCGGGTGAGAGCTGGTCACGCACGCCGGCCAGCGCGTCGCGCAGCTGGTCGAGCGCGTGGGTCACGGTGCCCCGCCGCGAGCCGTCGAGCAGCACCGCACGGAACTCGGCGTCGAGGTCGTCGGAACCCCGGCCGGCCAGGCGGCGGATCGCGCCCAGCATCACGTCGAGACCGGCACCGCCGGTGGAGCGCGGTCGGGTGCGGAAGTCCTCGGCGAGGGCGTGGCAGGCGATCACCAGCCGGAGCATGTCCTCGGCGCGCTCGGCGTAGCGGCCGAACCAGAACATGTCCTCGAGGATGCGCGGCACGGTGCCGGTCGACGAGCGCACGTTGGTCATCGGCAGCACGTCGGCCAGGCCCTGGTCGGGCTGGTCGGCGTCGGCCTTGAGCACCCAGACGTCCTTGCTGCCCACCGAGCGGGCGCCGTCGAGCATGCTGGCGAGACCCCCGACGAGCGGGCGGTAGGCCGACCCGTAGCGCAGCGTGAACGCACGCAGGGTCAGCGCCTGCGGCACCGCGCGGCCACCGCTCAACCCCCACGCGCCCTGCCAGGTGGGGGCCTGCGACAGCGGCAGTCGCTCCTGGCCGACGTAGCGGTGCGGCGCCGCGGAGATTGTGGCGACCTGCTGCGCGCGGGGCGCGTCGTCGAGCTCGAGGTTGCCGTCGAGACCGCGGACCAGCAGACCGTCGTCGAGACCGTCGAGCACCCGCTCGAGGCCCTCGGGGTCGCCGCACCACCAGGTGGGCACCGAGGCGAGGCGCAGCGGCTCGCCGAGCAGCGCCTCGCACAACGCGGGCATGTAGGGCAGCAGGGCCGGGTTCTCCAGGACGCCGGCCCCGAGACCGTTGACCACGCGGACCCGGCCACGGCGGACCGCCTCGGCGAGACCGGCGACGCCGAGCTGGGACTCGCCCCGCAGCTCGAGCGGGTCGCTCCAGGCGGCGTCGACGCGGCGCAGGATGACGTCGACGCGCTCGAGCCGGCCGAAGACCCGCATCTGCACCCAGCCCTCGCGCACCACGAGGTCACTGCCCTGCACGAGGGGGAAGCCGAGCGCTGAGGCGACGAACGCCTGGTCGTAGGCGGTCTCGGACTGGCTGCCGGGCGAGAGGACGACGACCCGCGGGTCGGCCAGGTCGCCACCGGCCGACTGGAGGAGCGCCGAGCGCAGGGCGCTGAAGAACGGCTCCATCCGGTGCAGGCCGGCCTCGCGGTAGAGCTCGGGAACGACGCGTGAGATGACGCGGCGGTTCTCCATCGCGTAGCCGAGACCCGACGGCGCCTGGGTGCGGTCGGCCAGCACCCGCCACTCGCCGTGCCGGTCGCGCCCGAGGTCGGTGGCGGCGAGCACGAGCGGGCGCGGGTCGATGGTCGACGGGCGCGCGACGACGCGGACGAAGCCCGGGTGGCCGAGCACGATCGGCGCGGGGAGCACCCCCTCGGACAGCACCCGCTGCTTGCCGTAGAGGTCGGCGAGCAGGGCGTTGAGCAGCTCGGCGCGCTGGGCGAGCCCGATCTCCAGCGGCGCCCACGAGGCGGCGTCGATCACCAGCGGCATCGGGTCGAGCCGCCACGGCTGCGAGCGCTGCCCGGGACGGGCGTAGGTGACGCCGTCGTCGGAGAGCGCGCGCACGATGTCGTCGTCGACGCGGTGGAGGTCGGCGTCGGTCAGGCCGACGGCCAGCTCGGCCAGCCCCTTCCAGGGAGTGCGGAGCGCACCGTCCGGACCCACCACCTCGTCGTAGCGACCGCCCGCCGAGGCGGGGCCGAGGGCGTCGCCCAGAGTGGGCTGGGTGACGCCGGCCGCGTAGTCACGCAGAACGGTCACGGTCGTCGTTCGGGCCTCACCCGGCGCAGGTCGAGCGTGTGCGGGTACTCGTCGCTGGCCGCCCGGCGGGCCTGCTCGCGCAGCGCGCCGACGTCGACCTTGCCCGCGGTGTGGCCATGCGCCTCGAACCGGCTGGCGCGCCGCGCCTCGGCCGAGTTCGCGTTGACCGGCGGGTGGTCGTAGGAGCGACCGCCGGGGTGCACCACGTGGTAGGTCGCGCCTCCGAGGCTGACCTGCGAGACGGTGTCGACGACGTCGAACGTCAACGGGGCTTGCACCTCGATGCTCGGGTGCAGCGCCGACCACGGCTGCCAGGCGCGGTAACGCACGCCGGCGTAGTGGTCACCCGCAGGGGTGGCTGTCAGTGGCACCGGGACACCCTGACACGTCACCAGGTGTCGGCGTGGGTCGATCCCGCGGACCGACACCTGGAGCCGCTCGACGCTGCTGTCGACGTACCGGGCCGTGCCGCCCGCGGTGGCCTCCTCGCCGAGCACGTGCCACGGCTCGATCGCCTGGCGCAGCTCGAGCTCGACCTGGGTCGTGCCGGCGCCGATGGCGGCCACCCCGATGCGGGGGAAGCGGAACTCGGTGAACGGCGCGAGCCACTCCTCCTCGAAGGGGATGCCGTGCGCACGCAGGTCGGCGACCACGGCGTTGATGTCGGCGATCGCGCCCTGCGGCAGGAGCGGGTCCTCGTGCAGCCGGGTGCCCCACCGCACCAGCGGCGCCCGGAGCGGCTGCTCCCAGAACATCGCCACCAGGCTGCGCACCAGCAGCGCCTGCACCAGCGCCATCTGGGCGTGGGGCGGCATCTCGAAGCCGCGCAGCTCGAGCAGGCCGAGCCGGCCGCGCGAGGAGTCGGGGCTGTACAGCTTGTCGATGCAGAACTCCGAGCGGTGCGTGTTGCCGGTCAGGTCGGTGAGCAGGTGCCGCAGCGCGCGGTCGACCAGCCAGGGCCTCGGCCCCTCCCCCTCGGCCTCGGCCGCCGCGGTCAGCCGCTCGATCTCAGCGAAGGCGATCTCCATCTCGTAGGTGGCCTCGGGTCGGCCCTCGTCGAAGCGGGGCGCCTGCGACGTCGGACCGATGAAGCGACCGGAGAAGAGGAAGCTCAGGCTGGGGTGGCGCTGCCAGTAGGTGATCAGGCTGACCAGTAGGTCGGGACGCCGCAGCAGCGGACTGTCGATCGGCTGGTGCCCGCCCAGCGTGATGTGGTTGCCGCCGCCGGTGCCGGTGTGCAGCCCGTCGAGGTCGAACTTCTCGGTCGTGAGCCGGGCCTGACGCGCCTCCTCGTAGAGGGTGGTGGTGAGGTCGCGCTGCTCGGCCCAGGACGTCGTCGGCTGCACGTTCACCTCGATCACCCCGGGGTCGGGGGTGACGACGAGCTGGGTGAGGCGGGCGTCGGGTGGCGGGCCGTAACCCTCGAGCACGATCGGGCAACCGATCTTGCGCGCCGCGACCTCGATCAGGCGCAGCAGGTCGGCGAAGTCGTCGAGCCGGTCGGTGGGCGGCAGGAACACGTGCACATGGCCGTCGCGGGCCTCGAAGGCCAGCGCGGTGGTCGGCGCCCCTTCTGGGTCGACGACGGTGACGACCGGCACCTTCGGCTCGAGCGGCTCACGGGTCTCGAGGTACGACGACTCCCCGGCGAACTCGGGGTCCTTCCAGGCGATCGAGTCCAGCGGCAGGCGCAGCCCGACGCTGCTGGTGCCGGGAACGAGCACGAGTCGACCGCGGCGGAACCGCCAGGCCGGGCTGGTCCACTCCTCGCCGGTGGCGATCGGCAGCACCCAGCCCGTGGGCTCGTCGACGCCGGCGTCGAGCACGCCCAGCCCATGGGCGTCGAGCTTCTCGGCCGACGCGTCGGGCTTGTCGCCCTGGGGTTGCCGCACGTCGGAGGCGAGCGCGGCGAGCGGGTCCTCGAAGGCCGGGTGCAGCTGCCCCTCGGGCAGCCCGAGCACCTTGGCCACGCGGCGAGCCACCGCCTCGGCGTCCGCAACGGCGTCGCGACCCGGGGCCGGCTCGCCCCACGGGTCGGCGAACAGCGCGGCGTCCTGCCACAACGGCACGCCGTCGGTGCGCCACTGCAGCGCGATGTTCCACCGTGGCAGCGGCTCGCCCGGGTACCACTTGCCCTGGCCGCGGTGCACGATGCCGCCCTGCGCGTAGATCTCGCGCAGCCGCTGGGCGAGGGTGCCGGCCAACGCGCGCTTCTCCGCGCCGTCGGCGTCGCTGTTCCACTGCGGGGTGGTGGCGTCGTCGAGGCTCACGAACGTGGGCTCGCCGCCCATGGTGAGTCGGACGTCGCCGGCCACGAGCCGGTCGTCGACGGCCTCGCCGAGGGCGTCGATGCGCGCCCACTGCTCGTCGGTGTAGGGCTTGGTGACGCGCGGGTCCTCGTGCACGCGGCGCACCTCGTTGTGGAACGAGAAGGTGACCTCGACCGGGTCGGTGGCGCCCTCGATGGGTGCGGCGCTGCTCGGGTGCGGGGTGGCGCTGAGCGGGATGTGGCCCTCGCCGGCGAACAGGCTGGACGTCGGGTCCATGCCGACCCAGCCGGCCCCCGGCAGGTAGACCTCGGCCCACGCGTGCAGGTCGGTGAAGTCCTGCTCGGTGCCACTGGGCCCGTCGAGCGACTTCTGGTCGGCGGCGAGCTGCACGAGGTAGCCCGACACGAAGCGGGCCGCGAGCCCGTGCTGGCGCAGCAGGCTGACCAGCAGCCATGCGCTGTCGCGGCAGGAGCCGATCTTGCGCTCCAGCGTCTCGTCGGGCGTCTGGACGCCGGCCTCCATCCGCACCGAGTAGGCGACCTCGCCGTGCACTGCGGCGTTGAGGGAGGCGAGGAAGTCGATGGTCGGGGTCTGGTCGGGTGCCGGGAGCGCCTGCCGGAAGGCGTCGGCGGCACCGGAGTCGGCCACCGGTCGCAGGTAGGGCGCGAGGTCGGCGGCCAGGTCGTCGGCGTAGGCGAACGGCATCGTCTCGGCGTACTCCTCGACGAAGAAGTCGAAGGGGTTGATCACCATCAGGTCGGCCACGAGGCCCACGGTGATGTCGAGGGTGCTGACCTTCTCGGGGAACACCAGGCGGGCCAGCCAGTTGCCGAACGGGTCCTGCTGCCAGTTGAGGAAGTGGTTGGCCGGCTTCACGTCGAGGGAGTAGGCCTCGATCGGGGTGCGCGCGTGCGGCGCGGGCCGCAGCCGGACCACGTGCGGGGCGACCGACACCGGCTCGGCGAACTCGTAGGTGGTGCGGTGCTCGAGCGCGACCTTGATCGACATGCCCCTAGCCTGCCTCCCCCTCGTTGCGGAGCGGTAACGAGCGGGTGCTCGGCCACCGTCCGGCCCCGTCGACCCGATTGCAGAGATTTGTTTGCAAACATCTCTTTGCAGTCGTAGGGTCGGCGACATGAAGGACGTCACCTCGATCACTCCGGAGCCGCACCAGCTGCGCGCGCTCGCACACCCGGTGCGGCTGCGGATGCTCGGGCTGCTCCGCATCGACGGCCCGGCCACCGCCACCACCCTGGCCACGCGGCTCGGGCTCAACACGGGCGCGACGTCCTACCACCTGCGCCAGCTGGCTCAGCACGGCTTCGTGGTCGAGGACGCCGAGCGCGGCAACGCCCGCGACCGGTGGTGGAAGGCCGCGCACCAGTCGACACGGACGGTGAGCCCGCCCCCCGACGACGACGCTGCCGGCGAGGAGATGGACGCCTACCTGCAGACCGTCGCCACGATCTACACCGAGTGGTTGCAACGGGTCATGGAGGAACGGCCGCTGCTGCCGCCGGCCTGGCGCGAGACCGGCACCCTGAGCGACTACCACGCGCGCCTCACGCCCCGCTCGGCCCAGCGGCTGCTCGAGCGGCTCGACGAGATCCTGTCGGAGATCGAGGACGAGGACGACGAGGACGCCGCCTACTTCGTGGTCCAGCTGAACGGCTACGTGCGCCCCGGGCAGGTGGCCGGCGACGCGTCCATCGAGGGGGGTCGGGGCTGATGCGACGTCCGCTCTACGGCTGGCTCACCGCCGAGGCCGTCTCGATCACCGGCACCCGGCTCTCGATGGTGGCGATCCCGCTCTTCGTGCTGGAGTCGACGGGCAGCCCGACGAAGACCGGCCTGGCCGCGCTGGCCGAGATGTTGCCGCTGGTGCTGTTCAAGGTGCTCGGCGGTCCGATCATCGACCGCCTCGGTGCTCGTCGGATCGCGATCACCTGCGACCTCGCGTCGGTGGCGGCGGTCGGCGCCATCCCCCTGCTGCACGACACCGGGCTGCTGTCGTTCCCCCTCTTCCTGCTGCTGATCGCGGTCGCGGGCGGGCTGCGCGGCCCGGGCGACGGCGCGAAGCAGGCGCTGATCCCTGCACTGGTCGCCGAGGCCGGGGTGCCGATGGAGCGGGCCACCGGGCTCTCGGCCGCGGTCGAGCGCACGGCCTCGATGCTCGGGGTGGGACTGGCCGGCGTGCTGGTGGCGACGCTGGGGGCCGCCGACGCGCTGTTCGTCGACGCCGCGAGCTTCGGTCTCAGCGCCGCCGTGCTCGCGTGGGCCACCGTGCGACTGCCCCGGGTCGACTCCGCCGGGGCGGACGACGTCCCTGCCGGCTACACCACCCGGCTCCGCGAGGGCTGGGACTTCCTGCGCGGCGACCGCCTGCTGCTCGGCATCGCCGTGATGGTCGCGCTCACCAACCTGCTCGACGCCGCCTGGTCGTCGGTGCTGATGCCGGTGTGGTCGCTCGAGCCGGGCCGGGGGCCGGCCGCGCTCGGCCTGCTCTTCGCGCTCTGGAGCGCCTTCTCGGCCGTCGGCGCCCTGTGCGCTGCCGCCTGGGCGGCCCGGCTCCCCCGCTACACCGTGTACCTGGTGGCGTTCCTCGTCACCGGCCTGCCGCGTTTCGCGATCATGGCCTTCGACACGCCGCTGGCAGCGGTGCTCGCGGTCTTCGCGATCGGCGGGTTCGCCTCGGGCTTCCTCAACCCGGTGCTCGGCGCGGTGATGTTCGAGCGGATCCCGGCGCACCTGGTGGGCCGGGTCGGTTCGCTGAGCAGCGCAATGTGCTGGGCGCTGATGCCGCTCGGCGGCCTGCTGGGCGGCGTCCTGGTGGAGGTCGGCGGACTGGCGTTCGCCCTCCTGTTCGCCGGCGTCGCCTACTTCGTCGTGACGATGCTGCCCGCGGTCGATCCGCGCTGGCGGGAGATGGACCGACGTCCGGACAAGGCCGTCGGCGAGGAGAGCTCGGAGACGACGCCTCCCACGGAGATGTCCGTCGGGTAGTGCATCGACAGCAGCTCGGTCCACGCACGCTGGCCGATGGCCGGGCGCCCGATCCCGATCGAGCTGGCATCGACGAGGTCGCCCGGCCTGCGTCGGAGCAACGGGGCCAGCCCACCACGCCGGCCGGCGACGTAGCGGTCGAGCCAGGCGATCATCGCGAGCGCCGCCGTGCGTTGGCCCAGGAACGACGCGGTCTGGAACGCATCGGTGAAGTCGTTGTGGTTCGAGGCGGCAGGCACGAGGTATGCAGCGTCGATCGTGGTGCGCAGGAACTGCTGCAACGTCGCCCGCGTGGGGTGCAGAGTGCGCGGTGACCGGGGCGACGTCACGGGGGTGAGGTGCGGGCCGATCAGGGTCTCCTGCTCGCTCTGCATCATCATCGTCGGCACCCGCGGCCGCACGCCGAGATCGTTGGCGTAGAACGCATCCATCGCCACCCCGGCACGGAACCGGCGGGCGGGATCACCGTTGGCGATCATGTTCGCCGCGTAGGCACCGAGGGAGTGCCCCACCACACCGAGCCGCTGGGCGTCGACCAAACGACGCCACGGGTTGCGGCGCGAGAGCAGCCAGGACGTCGCATCCAGGCCACCGAGCACGAAGCGCGGGGCGAGGGCCTGATAGGTGCCGGCGATGACGGCCGGGTCGACACGACCCGTACGTGCCTGGGCGAGGAACTCCACCTGCTCGGTGTTCGAGGTGACCGCTGTCTCCGGTGGGTCCTGCCCCGCGCACGGACCGCGCTCGCGGAGCCCCAGCTCCTGGGGCCGCTGCCACCCACCGGGTCGGCAGAACCGCGGCGCCGGCGTGCTCGCGGAGGCTCCCTGACCCTGCGGGTCGAAGGCGAGCACGAGGTAGCCGTGCTCGGCGAGGTCCTCGCCGACCCAGTGGTAGTCCTCTTTCGCCACGCCGGCACCGGGCACGACCACGACGGCAGGGA
>Ga0098074_1001510_pt1 | contig 11718 bp, 24 predicted proteins | sample 32_taG_FD_75064 | JGI IMG/M metagenome (GOLD analysis project Ga0098074, IMG submission 75064) | Marine viral communities from the Gulf of Mexico - 32_GoM_OMZ_CsCl metaG | ecosystem: Environmental > Aquatic > Marine > Oceanic | place: Atlantic Ocean: Gulf of Mexico | collected 2015-07-12
CGAGAATGTACGTTTTTCTAAGTGTTTATTACTAATACTTATACTATACATAATACTAATATACATAGTAGGAGAATACATGGATACAGGAACATACTTTTATTACTAATTCTTATTTGAACCTCGTCCCCCCGCGATAAACGATAAGTGTATATGTGTGTGTTCGTATGTGTATCCATAGATGTATATGTATATCAGCCTATATCGTATTTGTCCTTTAGTATTATGGTAATCATATTTATGTATAAATCTACTTGAGATGGGGTCAGTTCGATCCCCGACTCGGCCAGTTGCTCACGGTACAACAAGCGTCTTTTGTTATTGAATTTAGAAAAATTCTTCATAGATTGTGCCATACCCTCATTATCTATTAAATTATATGTAGTATGGTACTTTTCAAAGAAATAAATAATATCATCAATAGATGGTTGTTTTTGATTGTTTTGATCGCATAAATCGCGCATTTTGTCTTTAAAATGATTATATTTCATTGTTTTTGCGGGCTTTTTTGGCTGGCTATAGGCATCTTGGCGATCCCTCCAGATTAGAAAAGACACCCCCTCCTATCTATATATGTATGTATATATTAGTATATAATACTATACACTCTCTTATATGTCAAATATAAATATATCAATTCTCGCTGGCTGTAGGCATTTTGGCGATGTTCTTAGATTAGATAAGACACATGTGTTTTTTCGCTGGCTCTACACTGATACACGATGGGCGCCGTTCGGCTGAGACAGCCGCCCATAGTATTAGAATATATTAATATAAGTATATGTGATATTGACCAGACGTGTCAAGAGAACCATTAGACACACTTATTATACCATATAGATCGGCATTGTCAACCTAAGTCTTTACTGTATATACACTTACAACGAATACATAAACATAGACGTAAGTTGTTGATATATAAGGACTTGGCACGATAGTTGCTGCCCCGCCCGTCCTAAACCCTTACGGGCAAAGGACTTACGTCAATCGTCGTGTAATAGGCTCAGGGCAAGCCAGAAGATCACAATATAGAAGAAAGCAATCAAAAAGCCGCAACCCCCTTTCGGGGGTCACGGTACACCCTTGGATTAGGCAGCGGCGGCAAGGGCAAGATTCTCCGCCTTACGCACCGCTTGATTGTCGGAAGCCTTCAGGATGCGGTCAAATTCACCCTTGAAACCTTCACGCCTTGGAGCGTCCCACTGGTTGAACCCTTGGATAGCGTTGTACGCCTCCCAAGCGGAAACCGTAAACGTGGAGTCAATCGCAGGACGACCCGTCTTGATTCTCTCACGCTGCAAACGCTTGAAAATCTTTTCGGTGCGATTCTTGTGAATCGTAACCGCACGCTGTCCAGCGTCAGCATCAGGCTCAGGATAGACTTGGTTGAGAAAGTCAACCATCGAAACCTCTGCGGCTTGCATACCGTGGACGAGATTCTCCAAGGTTTGCCAACCATCTTTGAGGGTCTGAAACTGTGCAATCAGTTCATCCATCGCGAACCGCAACCCGCTGGTATGGCGGATTGATTGGTACGTCTCGGTCACGCTGCGGAGCATCGCGAGATTGGAGCAAGCATCGCGATAAATGCCCAAAGTGACGTTGAACGCACTGCGGTCGTAACCGCCACGGATAATGAGACGGGGGAAAATGTTATCCCGCGAACCATAGATCGAACGCCTGTATTCGTCAGACGGTGCGACAGATACATAGTGTCCGTTGCGGAAATGCGTCTTGACTTGTGAAGCCTCATCGAACACGCTCTCGCAAGCATCGACCAACGCGACAACATCCTCAGTCTGGTGAGGTTCGTAGCGACTGGTGACGCTACCCTCTCCGACAACTTCGTTGCTGTCAGATCGGAACATCGCATACCACGGGGTACGCATACCATCAGGCCCACTCAGTGGGAACTTGTCAACGGTGAAATCGAAAGCCGAACGAACTTGATCAGCAGCAGAAACGGGTGAAACAGTAGACATAAGCCTATCTCCAAAAAAGGGTGTAAAAAACTAACTCTCTAAATTGTACCACACGCGGTGCGGTTGTCAAGCAAAAAACTTGAAAATTGTACGGTTCAGGACGGTGGGAATCGAACCCACATTCTCTCCAGCAATCAGACTCGCCCGAAGGTCACACGCTGCGAAACGTGTAGAAGTTCATCTGAATCCGAGAGTCGCAATCTGGAGCCTTGCCTTTAAGCGTCCCGTTGTTATACTACCATTATACATATATTATCGTCTTTGTCAACCCCTTCTCTGCAATCTTTTTAGGAATTTTTATTAATTGACGTAAGTCGTTGTCAGTAAAGGACTTACGGCGGGCGGGGCTGCCCCGCCGCACCTAAACCCTTGTGGCGTAAGGACTTAGGGCAACGGACCATGTTACTCGAAATCGTGAAAAGTTCCCAGAAAAATCCAAAAAATTACCATAATAAAAAATAAAATCATCCTACACCCCCGCTTTGGGGGTACTCTTTTTACTGTAGGAAAATTTGACTTTATTTGCCTTGAGTTCCTTGATTGCCTCGCTTGCCTTGCTTCCCTTGGGTTGCTGTCCGTGAATAAGTAATGCGAAAGAATTGTAACGGTTGCAAGGTATAGCAGCGTGTGAATCGTCATGGTCGATAACTAAACCTAGATCGTCTGCCTCTTGCTCTGAATAAACTACAACAGACTCGCGTAAGTTATGCTCGTCAATCATATGATCCAAGCGACCACCACGCGATGCGGTCAACACCATATTTTGCGGCAAGTGTTCGCGATCCTCCACCCAGAAGTTGAGCGATTTTGTGTAGGCATAGAACAGTCGTTCTGGGAACCATTCTGCGACAAGATGCCACGCTCGGAAATACTTTTGATTGAAGAAGTCACCAGCAACATGAATCCGGCAGATACCAAGATTTGCGGGCATAGCGTCAGCAAGAGCATTTGCAATCTCATACGATGATTTGCCAAGTCGTAAAACGTCAAAATTGTGTTTACGTTTTTTGTAGACGTTGGGAAATGTTGCCTCTTGTGATGCAGAGAAACAACGGAACTGACAATCCTTGCCGTCGATTAGTTTTTTCTTACCGTCTGCATTGATAACATGCACCTTTGACAGACAATCCTTGGCTTGTGGGCATGACCAGCCGGAAATAAGATCGAAACTGTAAACTTTGCGGCGATCCTGTAGCCAATAGCGTAATTCGTCAACGTCATGCAGTTGATCGAGTTTGGCGTTTGCTTTTGAAAAACTTAGCATAATATCCTCTGTAAGTGGTTGGTTTTCTCTATTATATAGTATATCGGCAGAATGTCAAGACTTATTTACAATTTTTTGTATAATACGTCAAACGCTAAAACACTCGCGCCCAAACTATCAGAGTGGATATCAGCCCAGCCGGATTGGTCAACGTATTGATCATAAGGTTCATTTTCTAGTTGCCAGTGTTCGCATGAGTAGGGGTTATAGTAAACAGACTCCCAGCCAAAATCTAATAATTCCAGCGACCTACGAGCCGTAGAAACATGACCCTTAACAAACGCATGGACGTTTTTCTTTTTTTCATTGCGAACCCTCCGTTGTCCGGCTTCTGATACGATAAATTTACAATCCTTTAAAACTACATTCTCAGCATGACACCGCACAATCCCGCCTTGCCTTACACTTAAACAATTTTTGTGTAAATTACGATAAACGTAAACGGGCTTTTCCGGGTCGATGTGTTCTAGAACTTCTGTAGACGTTTCACAAAATGGTTTCATTGTTTCTCCTTGTGTTGTTGATATTCTACCATTATACCCTTATATCGTCAATGTCAATGGGTAAACTTTAGAAAATACAAGAAAAAATATAAATAGTCATAAGTCGTTATAGAGAAAGGACTTACGTTCGCGGGGGCTGCCCCGCCCATCCTAAACCCTTGTCAGATAAGGACTTAGGGAAAAAGAAAGAAGCGGGGTTGTTCCTCCGACTTACCTGCGGCGATCATCCCGCAGTACGGTACACGCTTACCCGCTACTTCCCATTCACAACACAACAACACTAGCTCAGGGAGCTAACCACCTTCGAGAGAGAGAAGGATTTGTGCAAACCATTGTCCTCATGGACAGTGATACCCTTACCGGCAGGGCCGGTGAAGGATTTGATCTTTACGCCGTTAACTCGACGTAGTACGTTTTTGTTCCCATTGACGGGATACAGGAAAGAAACTTTGCGCCCGTTGCGCTTATTAGAAAGATTAACCATTGTTCAATACCTCGTTTTCAACGGTTGTGAATGAAAGAGACTGAACGCCAGCCTCACCTAATACCTCAATTTTACCATGAAAGATGCCAGTTACAACACCTTTCTCCAATTTTGTGCCAAGTTTTACGATTGGCTTTTGTGGATTATTCATCCTCATTTCCTTTTGCTTCTAAGGCTCGTTGTTGTTCTGCCGCTTCTTCGGCACGTTCTTTGCGGATACGCTCCGCTTTGGTTTGAAGGGTATCTGCCAGCGACAGATAATCATCCTCGGTCATTTTGATCGAAACGCTGTTTTCGTCAGAGTCGTTAAACTCCAAGGAATTCCAGCCAGTGTAAGCATTGTAAAATTTGAACTCTACGGTAGTTTTGACTTTCATAAGTCTCTCCAAAAGGGGTTGTGAACTGAACTCTTCTATTATACTATAGTTATCGTCGTTGTCAAGCGTATTCTTTAATTATTTTAGAAAGTTTTGCCTGACGGGTTTTGTTGCGTTTGGTTCGCTTGTCTGCGAACGTAACTGCTTTACACTTTGGCGACCATTGCCGTCTTAATGCGTTCGTGGTTTTCTGCATAGTCTAAGAAATTCCTTGCGTCTGAAAGTGACCAGAACTTTTTGATCACCTCGCCTTTATACATTATAACAAATCTTGTTTGTTTGTCAATAACCATTTTATAATTATTCATAAATTGTCCAGTGTTGGTGGTTTCTCTTTTCTACTTCGTATCCTAGCTCTGCCGCTAGTTCCATTATAACACCGTCATCCCCAAAGTCAATAAGGTCGTGTGCTAATTTTTTAACTAATTCGCCCCTAGTTAGGGTTTGTACTTCTTGCTTCTCTGTCTTGCTCATGATCAAATTCCTCAAATCTATTTACTACAATATCACAAAGGTCAGAAACGCAATCGTTTACGTGTTCGGCAGGAATACTATCACCACCATGACTCCAACCAACCATAGCACAGATAATGTCATCTTGAATTAGCTCCCTCAAATCTGTTGTGTCCATCGTTGTCTCCTTTACTATATTATACTATCGTCATTATGTTTGTCAAGTCTTTAATTTATTTTTATTATTTTTCGCTGACCCGCTGGCTGTGCTTATGCTGCTTATCCTTTCGGATAAGGTAAGACAGGGAGTGCCTATTGTATGGGATAATCCCTACACCGATCCGTTTTGTTGGATCGGCATCTCTGTTTCCTCCCGTCTTACTCTATCATTATACTATTATCATCGTCATTGTCAAGGGACATCTTTAATATTTTATTTTATTTATTCATTGACGTAAGTTGTTTACTAGCAAGGACTTACGTCGCTCGCGGCTGCCCCCGCCGCCCTAACCCCTTGCGGGGAAAGGACTTAGGGCAACACACACAACAAACTAGAACATCAAATCCAAGTTGAATTTCTGTTTGGCTACGCGCTTGATGTAGCGCGGCTGGCCTGTGTGGAGGATCTTCTTGCCCTCTACGATCTTCGCCCACTGGTGGCGGTTTGAGTTTTGAGTGTTAAGGATAACGCGAACAGGACGAGCGGTTTTGGTTTGAACTTTTTGCATTGTAAATTTTCCTAAATGAATCTAAAGTGTGGTTGAAAGTTTGGCGATAACTAAGGCGGGATTTAGTCGTCTCTATTCGCTTGGTGCGAACCCGCCTCACCTATCAGAACGGCTTAGGCTGGTTATCAGCCCATTCGTCGTTTACTTGATTGTTAATGTCATCCCAGCGACGATCCAACTCGTCGCGGTTTGCTTCCTGCTGTTCCATCCAGTGAACCCAAGCGAGGAAGTCATCCCCGTACATGAGGTCGTCAGCTTGAATTTCGCAGATAAAATCGTTCATTTGAATCTCCTGAGTGTTGTTTGTTATGCTCTTATTATACTACTATTATCGGACTTGTCAAGCCCCAGCCTGAGATTAATCCCAGATTTCCGACAACATTTTGCCGTCTTTTTCCAGACGACGCATCTGGAGTACGGGCGTACCGCCATACCCTTCGGGATGACCACCCGAAACGGTATGCTCACCGTTGTAACGGTAGAGCTTCGCCCACGCCTGCTTTGGCGACTTGCCAAAAGCAACGCGAGTGGTGGTGAAGTAGTCCCGACCGAAGGACTCGACATCTGAAACAGTAACTTTGAACATCTTAAAACCTCTTGAGTGTTGTGTGTTGTATGCTTCTATTATACATATATCGTCACGTTTGTCAAGCCCTCTACACTCTTTTTTTATAATTATTTAGAAAGTTTTATTCGTTGACGTAAGTCGTTACTACCAAAGGACTTACGGCTCGCGGGGCTGCCCCGCCCGACCTAAGTCGTTATAGGGCAAGGACTTACGGCGATATAAGTTCTTGAGGATAAAATCCAGAATTTCCAAACTTTTTTACCAAATGCCTATTGACACCCTCAAGGACTGAACCCTTGTATTCATCATCTATATGTTCAAAGCTCTCTAGCATAGAACTATACTCTTGTGGTAGCTCATAATCAAACGAACTTTTTATTGTAATTTCCGGGGACTTTCCATCGGTGAGCCATCTTTCCATTTTGACTTTCCACAATTTCTCTTCCATACTAATACCCCAAGAATTTCATAATAGGCGCGGTATTAACCATTTCATCTACAATATCAACAACGAACCACGGTTCACGTTCTTCATCTTCAACATAGATCTCATTGTCCTGTTTCCACGCTTCTAGTCCATGCCTCTTGATCTCATGAATCGCATCTTCCCATCTTACTGTTTGTGTTTCGTCTAGTGCGTCATCTTCGCTCATTTTCTGAACTCCATCTTAAAGGCGATTGATTGCTTTGGTGATTCTGCCCATACGTCAGGCACAGCGGTCTGTATAGTATAATTGGCAACGGGTGTTCTGCAACCCCCACAGACCAATAATCCCAAAAACCAAGCAAAAATAATAATCAATAATGCGTTACGCTCTTTCACGTTTTCTTCTCCGTAGTGGTTTGTTTCCATAATAGTACGCCATTACTATAAACATCGTCCAATATAGTAGGACAACTTCAAGATAAGTTGGTAAAAAATTAAAATTTATCATCAAACTCAATTAGTCCTTCTTTGACCATAGCACCAACAAAAGTTTGTTGTGCCGTGTGTAGTGCAATTTCGTCAGTGTGTCCGTTATACTCGAAACTCTCAGCGGTTTCTAGTTGCTTGCGATAGTTTGCGGTGTTCTCCGCTTTGATACGCTTTAGCTTGCGATACTCGGACTCCTGCTTTTCTTGTTCTTGTGCGTCCACAAGATCAGAAGCGTAGATTTCCCAGTTGTCGGTTCCGATGCCGTAGATTTCGTCGCGGGTGAGTTCAGCAAGTTGGCAGATTTCGTTGTAGTTCATAATCTTTTCCTTAGTAGTTGTTGTTTGTTGTATGTCTCTATTATACATAAATGTTTGCGTTTGTCAACCCCCCTAATGGGGATATTCTGGATTTTATACCAAATAAGTTTTCACACCAACCTGACCAGCAAGGTCAACATTGTGTTGGTCATCATCGTAAAAGTATACCAAATCGAAAAGCTGATTTAAGGTCTGCAAAACCTTTTGCTTTTCTGCTGGAATATCTACCTTTTTATCATCGGAACCAACACCGAAAACGCGAACAGGTTTAACGTCAAAACCACAAAGCCAATCAACGATTGCATCGGCAACATTATCAGCACGGGCAGTAAGAACATAAACAGCGTGACCCTCATCGTGAACCTCTTTAGCAAGAGCCATAAGAAAAGTAGGGTTAGCCGAACGGATGAACTCAGCAGAACGGAACTCGGAAAAGTCATATTCTTCGCCGTCTGCTAGAACGTCAGTGTTGAACTCAGCGGGAGTCAATTTGCGAACAGGTAAACCGCAAGTACCGCGACCGTTTGGACGACGAACGATAACCTTACAATCGGTGGTTGCGAGAGTGTCATCAAAATCAAATACAAATGCTTTTTTCATATCTACATTATACCATAAAAACTAAATTTGTCAAGCCCTATCTCTTACTTTCTTCAAAGATTATCATAAAAACTTGAACCATCACCAAAGCCGCTGCACTGCAAATTACAATTTCCATTTCCTTATCTCCTTACTTATATTATCGCACATCGGTGTGACAAGTCTGGTCAATCTCTATCAGGAAAGTTTAGAAAAGACACGAATAGTTGTAAGTCGTTGCTGTATAAGGAGTTACGTCAGCGGCGGCTGCCCCGCCCTCCCTAAGTCGTTGCCACCAAAGGACTTACGACGCAAGGCGATCAGAGTGTAGGTCTTGCACCATGCACTTGAGTTTGTCCATCAAAGTCCAGTCTCCGCGCACAACGTCACTTGTAACGCCGGAATCGTAGCACAGCGCGCCATCTCGCAAGACCGCGAACTCATAGCAGTTACCATAGAACTCATCATCAAAGTGGATGATGCTCCATCCAAAACCATTACCGCAATCTTCCACACGGTCAACATTCTTTGCGTTCAACATATCAACTCCAATTACCAAGGATACCAATTCAATAACGCATGTGCTAGTATACACACGCCAAACATAAACACAAGAGGGTAGATGATCAATGCACCCAATAGGCAAACAACGCCCATTTCCTCATAGATTAGATTTAGTAGCTTATTCATTTGCTGTACCCCATTTTGCAAAGTATGCGGCTTTCGCTGCTTGTGATTCCTCGCTTACAGGTTCAGCGGTGATAACCTCAATGGCTTCATTGTAGCCGGTGAACCAAGTCTCTCCGTCAATGTCTTTGAGTTGAGATTGTGGAACGTCAAGGTGACGTACTTCGCGACCAGACCAAGGCTCGATGATTGTGATGTTGAAACTTTTCATAGTGTTTACCTCATTAGTGTTGTTGTTTGTCATATAAGTAGTATCGTCTATAGGTGTGACACGTTAGGTCACTCTATCGGATAATTCCAGAAAGTTTATCCAATTCTTTTCGCTTCTCCTGCTCGGAGATTGTCAAGTCTGCGACCAACTCGATGAGTTGCTCTTTGGTCATGTGGGCGACTGCTAGTTTGATTTCTTCTTTAGTCATCATGATTTAATCCTTAGTTGTTGTTTTCTTTGATATAAGTATTATCGCATATGGTCGTGACACGTTAGGTCAATTCTAACCAGCAATCTCAAAAGATTTTATATCTTTTTGTTGGGTGTGAATCCATCGTTGAATTTTGTGATCGTAAAACATAACCCGATCACCATTGATCGAGACATTGTTGGCGGTGGTAGTGTGAACCCAGCCACACTTGCAAGCGTTGCCGCTTACGGTGATGTTGGCGGTGGAATCGACGGTTGAGATGAAGTTTTGAAAGTTAGTCATAATGTTTACCTTAAAGAGTTGTTTACTTGTTATGTCTCTATTATACATATATCGGCAGATTTGTCAACCCCTCTGCACCCTAATTCTGGAATTTTATCAAAGTTTTTTAAGAATTGTCGTAAGTCGTTATACCATAAGGGTTTACGTCGATCCGGCCCGCCCCTCAAGTCCTAAACCCTTACCAGTAAAGGGGTTACGTCAATGTAAGATTGCGTAAGCTAGGGTACATATGCCGAGTATGAAGGCATGGGAACATAAAGCGATTACGATAGTTCCGCAAACTATGCCGAGTTCTTCGAAAATAATATTAAACATTTTTTTCCTTAAAAATATTTTTTAATCTTTTTTAGTGCGTTGATTGCGTCTTGTATATCGCGTTTGAATTCTTCCGAGTGCATACCCATGCGAACCCTAACCAGTTCATCAATCAACAATGCAATCACTTTGTAAATCATATTCTTTCTTTCGTGTGTAGTGTGTTAGTGTCGCAGTTTAGATTATTCGGTACAACTTGCGGTTAAACTTCCGAAACCTAATTTATTTTGAATCGGTAGGACATCCGATTGTCTGGATCACTCGCAGGAAAAGCGACCATTCATTGTCACGCTGTCCCAAGTAGGTTCAGCGAGAACGTCGCGAGGATTGCCGCAAAACAGGATCTTGCAACCCTGCATTTCGGCGTTCTTGGCGAACACGTCAGCGGCTTGCTGAGTGTTGAAAGTACGGAAAGCCCAGTCGCCGTTTTGGTTTTCAAATTCTACGTTGAATGTCATGTTATTACCTTTTGTAGTAGTGTTGTGTGTTATGCTTTAAGTATACCATACTTATCGGCGTTTGTCAAGAGCAAACTTCAAGTATTCTTGAAACTTTTCCATTTATGTTGAACGTAGTCGCGGCTACCTTGAACAAGGATCGAGCCGGATGAGGTCACGATCTGTAGCGAGTAATCGCTAGTTTGAACAAGATGATAGTCGCCGTGGTTATTAGTTTCGATTACAGTTTTCATTGTTTTACCTTTTGTTGTTGTTTGTTATACTGCCAGTATATCATATATATCGGCGTTTGTCAAGGGGTATCTTGAATTATTTTTGAATTTTATACTCAATAGTTTCGCGGATGAAATCTAAAACTTCTAGGATCAGGGTGACGAATCTCATTTTGTTTTCTCCGTTGTTTGTTGTTTGTCTCTCGTATGCTTCTATTATACATTATCGGCAAGACTTGTCAATACCTTTAGCACAAAAAAAAGAATTTATTTAGAAAGTTTTTTTAATCGTCGTAAGTCGTTACTGTGTAAGGGTTTACGAAAAGGGCGGGCAGGCTATATGCAAAAAGAGAGGGTGGGGGTAGCAATCCCAAGAAAAGAAAGAGAAAAATTATAGCTTGAGTTTTTCAAAAGTAGAGGTGGGGTTTTTTCAATCTGCCAAGCTACAGAAATATTCACACGAAAAATGCAAGGTGGTTCTCACATAATCAACCATCTCAAAACTAAACGACCACTTTTATTTTAAAACCACGCCGCTACCAAAATGAAAGGACCACTTTTAATTCAGTTCACAAATACCACGCCCACTTTTCTTTTTAACGCCAAGTTTCTGCCTCATTTTCCTTACCGCTTGCAGTGAAACCTCACGCCCAGATTGTTCTGTCAAAATTTTAGCAATATCTTTATCCTTCATACGATGAGCATTTTCACGCACGAAAGTCTTCTCATTCTCAGACCATTTTACATTCATTATCCTTTTTCCTCTAAAAAAGTAGCCACTACGTGTATATACTATTGTAGTATCGAACGACAACTTTTGCTCTCAAGGAGATATAATTTTATGAAAGTTCCTCAACATAACATTTTGCCCAGTGTAGAACTCAAGGTAGTAGCCTCTAGCGAACTAGAGGAAGAGGTGGAAAAAGAATTAGCCAATGCTGCCAAAGTGGAAGCAAAGGACATGACCGAAATTCTAAAAGCTAACAAAGCTCCAAACAAGAATAACATCACTGCTACTTTACCTGCTGAAGCAGAAGGGGACGCAGAAGATGAAGATTAGGATATATTACGATGGAAATCCCGCTAACTCTCAAGTGGTTGATGCAGAGACAGGTGAGATGATAGAAGGAGTTGTATCTGCACACGTTGACATTGATGCTTTCCAAGCTCG
>Ga0098074_1001512_pt1 | contig 11705 bp, 21 predicted proteins | sample 32_taG_FD_75064 | JGI IMG/M metagenome (GOLD analysis project Ga0098074, IMG submission 75064) | Marine viral communities from the Gulf of Mexico - 32_GoM_OMZ_CsCl metaG | ecosystem: Environmental > Aquatic > Marine > Oceanic | place: Atlantic Ocean: Gulf of Mexico | collected 2015-07-12
AGATGTCCCACATGCTGACGTCGTAGTCGCACCAGCCATGCTCGTAAGCATCACCGCACACGAGCTCCAACTTGTCTCCGAACTCTTCCTTGAGCGGAGTACCAAACACTTCAAGCAACGCAGGGTCTTTTTCGACAACTGTCAAGTGTTTGACCTGCTTGCGTTCGAGAACGCGACGTGCGGCCCAGCCGATACCAAGCCCGGCCATTCCGACTTTGCCTTTGCCTCGTTTGACCTGGCCACGTTGAGTCAGGATCTCATTAGGTGTCAACGACATCCATGGTTCGAGATAACCCTGAAACCGGCACTTTTTGGCCAGGATAGGAATGCAGACCTCTCGGTCGAATCCACACCACGCATGCACCCGTCCGCTGCGATACAAGTCCAGCCAACACCTTTTGGGGATTTTCGGACCTGTATCCAGGATGCTTCCAAACATTCCGAGCCCTTCCCACCTGGAACTCCACCGCCATAGCGGATGTGGTCGCATGTAAAAGATGTAGTCGCCAACCTCCATGCCTTTGGTGCGAGCTTCGTGAGAATCCATGGGCTCGACCTGCATCGACAAGGGCAGCGTTTCGTGCACCCACTGCTGGTAGGTGTCACCGTCAAACGTAATTTTCCCGCGACTGGCCGGGCATTTGAATGCCTCGTCGAAACCGACAACGGTTTCATTTTCGCCGATCGTTGTCGGCAGTACCTGATGCTTTTCTTTGGCTTTGGTTTTGGTTGCTTTCATTATCAGTTTCCTTTCTTGGTTTTTGGCTTGTAGCCGCCGATCAGCTTGTCGAGCTGAAGAGCGTACGCTTCGATGCGGCCCCAACCGCTTACCGGGGGGAAGTTTTTCTCGGCCCAAAACTTGATGTCTTCGCTCCTTGCTTCCGTTTTCTTCAACTCTTTGCCCATCTTCGAAATGCTGTAAGTCGTGCGTTTCATGTAAAAGTTAAGCCCGGCCACGAAATCACCTCGTAACGCCGTGGGCTCTATGGTGTCCTGGTCTGGTCGACCCCAGACTTCAAGCATCATTTCAACAAGCTCTTCGAACTTCGACCTGCCGCAGGTTTCGTACAGCTCGAGCCACCGCGGAGCACATTTTGTTTGTCCCAAAGCAGCCCGGCCTCCCTTGCGTTCAAAAACCATAGTTACCCCGACGCTTGCAAGAATCTGGTAAATGGTCGTTTCGGGAGTTTTGCCTGCCAGGAAACCGGCACGAAAACGATCGAGTGGCGATACCTCTTTGCAGTTGGTGTTCAACTTATTGAAGTACTCGCACAGGTCGGTGTTCGGGGGCAGCACCACACACGGCACTTCAATTTCTTTTCCGTTTTCGTCTCTCGTACCACCATACACCAATATCACTGCCGTGGACCTGTGTCCGCCATCGACAATCCAGTACAGGTTTTTTCCTGGAATTTTCATCACCGTAAGAGTGCCGAAAAGCAACCATTCGAAATGGTCTGCCATTCGCTTCACCCGATACTCCCGCGGAATGCGATTGAGTTCGGGGTTGATCAGATTTTTCAGCTTGAGGGTTTTGTGCGTTACCCCGTTGATTTTCAGTTGCTGAACCATGTTTTTCTCCCTTAATTGGCAGCCCGCTTGGGGCTACTCTGGGTACAAAAAAAAGCCCGGCTACCACTGTGGCAGCCGGGCAAGGTTAATTCTGGAATTTAAGCGACACTCAGACGTGCCACTCGTTTCGCTCTCTGAAGATTGAGCTTGGTTGCGGCATTACTTGGTCTTTGTATTTGCCGCGGTACATGTCATCAAAGTCAATGTCAGTGCACGTGGTCCAATAGATCTGACAAAGTCTCATCCCTGCGTAAATTCGGACCGGCTCCACTACCGAAATTTCAAGCGTCCACGTGCCACAGAACCCAATGTCTCCAAATCCCGCTGTCGCGTGTATGTTGATGCCCAGGCGTCCGACAGACGATCGGCCTTCAATGCCTGGCACATACTTCCGCGTGTACGTCAGCTCTTCTGTCGACCCTAAGTACAGCTTGCCCGGTCTTAACAGTATCCCGCTTTTTGGAATACTGAATCGTTCGATTGCTGGGGATTTTCCTGCGTCGAGCACCTGATCTTGTCTGTATGTTGCAAGGTGCTGGCTGAGACGCAAATCGTACGAGTTGGGGTTGAGTTGCTCTGGGTTGAACGGTGTGATTTCAATGTCGCCGCATTCTACTGCTCGGCGAATAGCGTCTTTTGCTAACAGCATCTCCTTCTCCTGGTACAAAAAACGACCGCCCGGGCATCAGCACCGGACGGTCGCACCACAACAACAACTGAGTTTACGAATCCAAGCTGCCTGCAATTTGCTGGACAAGCTTTTTGGCTTCAGTCAGGCAACCGGTGATCTCAAACAGCTCTGATCGAGCCTGCTGAACAGCCTTGGTGGCTGCGAGAACATGATTCACACTGTCCATAGGGCAGACAGTGTTTTTAATTTTGGGAGCACCAGCCAGTGCGGGGTTCCGCGGGTGATTCTTCGAGCGACGAGTATTGCGTGTCGTCTTCTTTTTGGTGCCACCCTGGGCTGCTCCACGCACTTGGTAGAACTGTGCCTGGGTGACGGTTTGTCCGGCTTTGGTGAAAGCCTCTTTCACCTCAGCCCAGTTAACGTCTGGGTTTTTGGCGAGCATTTCACGCATGAATGCTGCTTTGTTAAATCTTTTCTTGTCTGCCATTGTTTTTTCCTTTCGAGGAATAGGTGAGAAACGACGGTACCAGGACCACCCTAGCATCGCCAAATGTAAGATTCAAGGTACTCGCGTACCTCGTTAAATTGTCCGTGAGGTGTCTTATTGATGATTCGAATACACCTCTTCAAGTGTTTTGTCAACTCGCGGGCCGCCTTGGCTGACCCGGCCATTCCTGTGTAGAGCTGCCAAGCTGAAGCACTGTTCGGCACTTCAACTTCCTCTCCTTGCACGGCCTGTCGCAGGCACCACTGGAACACGCCATCAGGTTCTGTATCCGCGGCTCCGAGCGAAGCGTTTGCATGGCTTGCTTCTTCCCAGGCCTTAACGGCATCTTTCAGTTCTTGACTCATGCGTTTTCCTCCTGCGGTTGGAGACCCATTTCAAATCTTTCTTCTTCGCCGTACTTGGGCTGGTGTATCCAGTCCACACTTGAAGCTGGAATCTTCCATGTTCCGTTTTCTTCGACAGCTTTTTCAATATGGTACGTGATGTCATCGCCGTAATCCGCACCGTCACCGGCTCCGCTGTAATCGTATACCTGCCAGACCCAATCTTCGATTTCCTGTTCAAACTTGTAGGACTCGTTACCATCGGGGTGGGTGCAGTTGACGGTAACCCAGCCTTCGTCATTGCCGCCTTGAAACCCTAAATGGATCTCGGTAATTCCGAGCTCCCGGGCTTTGTCGAAGATTTCCTTCTTCAACGGTTTAGGTTCTAAGTCCATTATTTCCTTCCTTTCTTTTTGGCTGCACGCTTGGTGCGTTTCTTTGGCGTAAAGTCGGTTTGCTCGTGGAACCCGCTAAGCAGTTCCAGAGCATCCCGTTGCTGTTCGCGAGCTACGTTGACCAGCACTTCGGCTGCTCTTTCCAGCTCGGTCCACATCTCCTCAAACTGGCTGCAAACCTTTTCCAGGTTTGCTTTCGTGCGACCACGAGGATCTACTTCAAGCCCGCTTTGCCGCTTTTGCGGGTTGTCAGCCAAGAACTTGTTGAACATCTCGTGGAACAAGGCGGTCTTGTAAGTAGGGTTCCAGTTGTCGTGGTCAGGCCAGATGCTTTGGTCCAGATAAGGACCAAAAAACCTGTCACTGGTATCGCAAAAGAATTGCCCGTTTTTAATTTCCCATCCCATTTGTTTACTCCACTGGGGTTACTTTGGTTACTTCAAGGTCAAGCTGCTCGGCACCAACATCGACCAGGTCGCCTTCGTTAAATCCTTCGATTGCTTGCTCGCCTGCGGTGATCTCGTCTAAAGAGTCGTCGCTATTGACAAACACTGTGTGAAGGACTGTCTCCTTCAGTACTACTTGGTACTTCGGCATTGCTTTCCTCGGTTACGGTTGCGAACTCGCGGGAAAGATTCTTTCCAACCTTTCGCATCCAGGGCTCTACGTTCATGTTCTTCAACCAATCGGCCACAGTCGGGATGAACCCGCAGTCTTCTTTGACATGCTGCTCGCCGATCAAACGGACAGGAACGACCCGTCCGGTTGAAATTGTAATAGTCACTCCGAACTCACGTTCGGCCATAAAAATACCCTCCGAGTGATGTCGGAGGGCTCTATGTCGAAAGTCTGCGAAGTGACTTTTCGTTTGGTCGAACCACGAATGGATCGGGAGATAATCTTCAGGTTCTCCACCCCACTTCTTCACGCTGCTAAGAGCGTGGTGATAAGGATGACTCATGTATTCTCCTTCGAACTTCGGACAGTCACAAGGCTTTCCTGGTACGAAGGCCCGACGGGCAAGTTGCCTTTGGCAGCATACCCTTCGTCGATACACCGGCGAACGTATGCCCAGGCACGAGGGTCGTTCACGTGGTACTCGTGCGAGGAACTGCCGCCGCCTGCGTTGGTGTAGACGATGACAGCGGGCCCATACATCGCATGGCGAGAAACGCCATCAAACGTATCGTACTTAGTGCTGGTGTGTGGGTCCCACCACTCATGCTCGTCGAGCACGTAGATGCGGTTGTCGCCCCATCCCAGGTCAAAGTCTTCCGGTTTACGTTCTCTTGCTCCATCTTTTTTCGCGTCTTTTCTTGAGACGGACTCGTAGTCGTTCAGTTTGTGTCTGATGATCGCCATATTAGTATCCTCCGATTTGCCACATTCCAATTTCTACTTGCTTACCTGCTTCTCCTGCGACATGCACAGGAACTCCAGGCCCGTTCCCTTCGTCATCTTGCTGAACAAAGATTGCAGCCCCGTCGTCAAGCATAAGCACAGGCATGCCTGACTCACTGTCGTAGTAAGCATTGACGATCTTTCGTCCTTTTACGGCTGCCAAGAATTTCTTAGGCAGCTGTGTTTTTGGATCTTCTGATTTCGTTACCATTCTTATTCCTCCAGTTGGATTGAAATGCTGTTGTAGTTGACTTCGGTGTAGTTGGTGCCTGTTTCGAGTTGGACCTCTCCGGTTTCTGCGTCGAGGATCAAAACACCCTGGCCACCGTCGTTGATCTCAAAACCGGAGGGCAGCAGGTAATACGCACAGTGCTCCAAAGCATCGAACACAGTATACGTTCGACGTTTCTCGGTACCGGGGTACTGGTAGGGGCGAATGTCCGCAGGAAAAACTTCACAAGTCAGACAGGCTGCTTCTTGCAGCTCTTTCAAGATGGCATCAGAGGTTTCCAAGAAGTTTCCACCCCAGCAATCCAGGTTACCGTCGGGGTTCAGCGGTTCTTTCGAGAGGCAGGTGAAGTTGATTGACCCTGAGTCGCCTTCTCCGGAGTACTCCGCTCCGTAGTACCTCGCGTCAAACTGCTTTATCAGTTCGACCATGAACTTCAGGGCTTGCTGCTGCTTGCTTTTTTGAGCGGTTTCCCAATTTTTCATTGTTTCTTTTATGTCACTCATGTTTTCTCCTTAGTAAGGGGGAGTTGATTTTTCGTATTTGGCAAACGCAGCAATAAGGCCTTGTTTGACCGCCTCAGCACATTCTTCAATCGTGGGATAGAAGATTGGCTCGTCTTTGTGTTTAAGGGCAAATCCGTTTTGCATCAGGTTTACCCTTACCTGACAGCTGATATCTGTCGGCTCGTTGTCGATAATCTTTAGCGAGGGCACGTCATTTTGCCCGGCTTTTTCGTTCTTTCTGTGCACGTTTGATCTCCTCTTCCGTCGCGTAACAGTCACATTTCTCCATACACGGCACGCACCACCACCAGTGGCCGCCGTCCTCGTCTTCCGCAAACCATCCAAAGCGGTCGCCCAGTAGCACTGTGCTACACATTCCACATTTGGGCCACTTTTTCAGGTAGGGTACCTTTTTGACTCGCCTGTATCTCAAGGGTGGTGGCGTGTCGTCATCTTGCTCTACTGTTTCATGATTCTTCTCCTCAAGTTTTTCGTCTTGTTCCAAAGAAGAAGCCTCAGCTTTTTCGGGCTGAGGCTTTGATCCAAGGATTGAATTGATTAAGTCGTTTTTGCTCACATTTGATTCTCCTATCTGAAATACGGTCCTTCCATCCAGGTCACCATCGAATTTCGGGTACCTGACGTTACCGGAGTAACACGGTGTTCGAGGAAGGACGGAAACACAATAATCGTACCCTGCTCACGAATAGCATCCGCAGGCGGTACATCGATACACTGGTTCTCTTGGAACTGTAAATCTCCGCCTTCGTAATCTCCGGGTGCTGATAACTGCACGGACATGCTGAGCTTTCGCCGCATGAGGTTGGGTGTAGCCCACTCCGTGTCCTGGTGCCAGCCGTATGTGCCCTGGTCGCCTTCCCCGTATTCCGAAAGTTGCACTTCGCGAAACACGGTAAGATCAAACCCAAAAGCAATCCGGTTTGCCTCGTGAAACAGTTGCTCTATTGCCTGGAAAATCGGGAACAACCGGGAATCGGTTCTTGGAAGCCACCGAATCTTTGCTCGTCGTATTTCCAGATCCTTGATGTCTTCTCCGACTTCATGTCCTATTGCGGCCGCTTGCGGCTCAATCGTTTTACCAATCTGCAATATCCGCTCGCAGTCTTCGGGCCCAAAGTAGCCCGGCCAAAATTGCCACCACTGATTCATGCCCTCACTCCACTCTGTTGAAGTCGTAGACGCTGCGTGGTGGCTTTGAGCTTTCTTCCACCTTCGTCTGCAAGTCTTTGCCTTTTATTGCCAGCCTTGCGGATTTGCTCAACCTGTCTGCAAACTGGTTCAGTTCGACAGACTCGCGAGGGATCCAGTGCCAGTGCACGATAATTCCCTGCGATGAAAACGATTTGAACAACTGCCAGAGAGCCTTGTTCTTCACCTTGCCGTTGGCGTTTCCCCGCTCGCCTTGCTTCTGCACGTAACGCGAATCAGTCAAGATATGCACATTACGGTACGTACTGCCAAAACCCTTTTTACGGAGATCTTGTTCGCGTTGCACGTACCAGGTAAGCGGTTGGATGTACGCCATGATCTCGGCGAAATTCACCGTACCGGAGCTCATGGCCCCGTACCAGGTTTTGCGAGCCATGGTGTCGCTTTGAATGGAGACGCAGCCCCAGCCGCATTCGAAGTTCCAGTTAGAACCAGAACCGTCTCCGATAAGCAGTAGATCCCATTCGCCGGGCGGGATGTTCAGTCGTTCGAGCAAAGCCTCAAGGGTTTCATTTTCCTTCGCTGAGAGCTTTGAGCTCATTTTGTTTCTCCAAAATTGCTTTTGAAACTTCCGTTAATTGCACTTGCAGCATGGCCAACATCTGGAAGTTCTCGTCCAGGATATGGGCAGCACTTTGCAGTACCGCTGCGAGCGACCCGGCCATCGAGTCCGGGGTTTTCTGTTCGTTGCCGTCCGCGGAAAGCCACATGCCCTTACTGATGGAAGGCACGTCGTTCAGGTTGCGTCGGTAGTCGTAGTTCACAACCACACTTCGCAATTCCGGTACTTTCAAGAACGCAGCTTCAATTGCATCCCGGAAAATAGTGTTCAGAGCCTCATCAAACATGAGAGGCTGGTTCTCGTCGTCGAGATTAGATGCTGTCTGCGTCGAGGTCGTCTTCGAATTCGTAGTCATCAAAAGTTACCCTTGGGGTTAGAGTGTATTGCTTGAAAAAGTCGTTGCCGAGATTGGCCAGCCGGGCTGCCGCGAACGCGTACAGGACCCAACCGGCCAACCATGCTTCGGGCACACGCAGGCACACAATGCAGAGTATGGCCACCCACGGTGAAAGGCAAAAAGGACAAACCATAAGTTCGCCCAGTTTGCCTGTCCACATTTCCGCACGGGCACGCAGAGGTGCAAGTAGAGAAGAGTGGTGCCAAATTTCGATAATCTGCCACGTAGCCAGAGCGGCAACCACTAGATCCATTTTGCTGTCCTAATGTCCTGCGAATCGTAAACCGGCGAAGAGTATGAATGCCGCCAACAAGGCAACACCCCACTCACCGATTATAAACAAAACGACCACAGAAATCAGGTAACACAAACCCCATTGGGCAAGTCTATGATCCATCACCAGTGTCCTCCGTTGTAGGAGGAGACCAACTGTTAAGTTTAACCCGATCCGATGGAGGTGCACCTTCACCCGCTTCCAACTCTCCAAGAGGCTTACCGTCCGGTGACGGATACTGCTCTACGAGAAGTCGGTTTTTGGCAGTCGAAAACCGGGGAGAAGGCCATCCAAGCGTTCTCATTTGTTTTCTACGCTGATAGGCGAAAGCTGATCGACCTGGCATTGGTCTCTCTCTCCAGAAAAGGGTTAATCGTTAGTCCGAGCACACGGTATTTGTGACACCGATTGCTCACTTTCCAGTGTATCACTGGACTCTTGCTGAGGCCAGATCGCTCGGTATACTGCGAAAAACAGTATACTGATGAGACGACCTGTGTTCACGACAACTGCAAGCAGCAGTTCGAACAAAACCAGCAATACGTTGCTGGGCGTTTCTTTCGTCATAAGGAACTCCTTTTGGATTACGAGGAAATAAAAAACTCCAGGAAAACTGCACAGCAGATCCTGGAAGAAGAGAAAGCATCCGATACTTACGGTATCGACATCGATGCGTTGATGAAGACTCCGCTGATGGCGGGCTACCAGCCCGGACCAACGGACGACCCCATTGTGCAACGACTTCGCATGGCTCAGCACGTGATGGGCCGGTCAGGGCACACTACGCTTAAACCAGTACTCCCTCTGCTGCTCTCAATCAGAGGTAAACCGTATCACTTACATGACCACTTCTGTTTTGCTCCTTTTTTCAGGACGCGAATGCCTCAGATGACGTTGCTGAAGACCGGACGTCAGGTCTCCAAGTCAACCTCCTTGGCATCGCAAGGTGTGCTGTTCAGTAACTGTATTCCGTACTTCTCCACGCTGTATCTCACGCCGCTGTTTGAAATGATCCGTCGTTTCTCTCAGAACTACGTGGCACCGTTCATTGAAACGAGCCCGGTCGGAAAGCTGTTTTCCGGTCAATCCACAATCAACAACGTCTTGCAACGATCGTTCAAAAACCGCAGTCAGATGATTTTCTCGTTCGCGTACCTGGACGCTGAACGTACTCGTGGTATCTCCGCGGATAAGAACGTGATCGATGAGATCCAGGACATGGATATCTCTTTCCTGCCTGTGATTCACGAAACTGTGTCGGCGTCGCCTTGGAAGCTGCTCCAGTACGCGGGCACGCCAAAGACTCTTGACAACACGATCGAGCGTCTTTGGTCAGACTCTTCGATGGCCGAGTGGATGATCAAATGCCCACACGGCGGGTGCGGTCACTGGAACATCCCAGCACTGGAGTACGACTTGCTCAAGATGATTGGGCCCGTTCACCCGGACATCGGCGAGAAGTGTCCCGCAGTCCTGTGTGCCAAGTGCCAGAAGCCCGTCAATCCTCGACCGCCATACCAGGGCGGCACAGGTCGCTGGGTTCACCGAAACAAAGACAAGCGTTGGTCCTTTGCGGGCTATCACGTTCCGCAAATGATCATGCCGATGCACTACGCTGACCCGGAGGCTTGGGCGAAGCTTGTCGACAAGTCTCAGGGTAAGGGCAACGTGCCGATCAACGTCTTCTACAACGAAGTCTGCGGAGAATCCTGGGACTCCGGCTCGAAGCTCGTCACAGTGACTGACCTGAAAAAGGCCGCCTGTTTGCCCTGGGAACGAACTGTAGACCAGGCCCGGGATCACCAGGACGGTTACTTGCACAAGTTCTGTTCCGTGGACTGGGGCGGTGGTGGTGTATCCAAGGGCAAGAGCGATCTGGCTCTCCAGTCGTACACCTCAATTGCGGTTGTAGGTCTTTGCCCTGACGGGCGTGTTGATGTTATCTACGGCTACCGCAGCATGAATCCACATGACCACGTTCGTGAGGCCAAGCTCATTCTTGGCATCATGAACACGTTCAAGTGCAGTCATCTCATCCACGATTACACCGGTGCGGGAACCGTTCGCGAAACCTTGATGGTGCAGGCCGGACTCGATCCAAACAACATCCTACCGGTCGCCTACACAGGCCCAGCCAAGGGTGCAATCATTCAATACAAACCTGCAACTGAGCAGCACCCGCGGCATCACTACGCCATGGACCGTAACCGGGCGTTGAACTACGCATGTCAGTTCATCAAATCCAACGTGATTCGATTCTTTAAGTACGACTACAAGGGATCTGAGGACATCGGCTTACTGCACGATTTCCTGAACCTCATCGAAGACAAAGGCGAATCCGGAGGCGGCCGGGATAGCTACAAGATTCTCAGAGACCCAGCGGGTCCGGACGACTTCGCACAGGCAGTAACCATGGGAACCATGATGCTGTTTCAGATGCGTGGCCGTTGGCCTGACTTGTCTGCCTACGAAGAAATCGAGATCGGGGAAGACGTTATGCTGTCCACGCGAGGCAAACAAGTACTTGATTGGGATTAGGTAATGCTGAGTCGGGCCTTCGATGCTCGAGACGCCTCCGTTTCAACAAACGGAAAAGCGTCATACATCCGGCTATGAGTCAGATTCAACCACTCTTCCCACGCGGTTACTTCGCTTGGTTCTAAAGTAGAAAAGTATCGCAAGTAATTCAGTACGATCTTGTCTGAACTATGAGTAACTTTTCGAGGCTCGAGCCCTTCTTCAGTCGCACTTACAACAATGAGATCTGTTGTCTTAGGTCTGGACTCGTTTCCGCGAGTAACGAAAAAGCCGGAACCATCACACTTTAATGCCCGCTTGAGCTGCATCAGACGCCTGGGCCAACTGTGCTTCCATCTCTGTTTGTAGTCACCCATGCGAATTTCAAACCGGTTGTAGAGCGAGTACACGAATGGATCGCACTCCGGCCAGGGTCGGCCAGGTTTTCGCGGCTCATGCTCTTTCAACTCTCTTCGAGTCACGTTGCGGTGGATGTAAATAGGGAAGGCCGGAAGCCCCACAGCAGGTGCGGTGATTTGAGCACAAAGGGCAGTCGCCAACGCCCACACCACTTCCATCTCCGGACCTTCTTTCTGGAGGGCACCCTTCACGGCAGCAGTCAGCTTGCAGTGGTCTCGCCGAGGGCCTGGGGCATCTGCCGGGAGCTTAAATTCCGGATTTTGACGGAACGTACCGTCTACCAGCCGGGCGTTGCGTAGCTGAAAGCCTTCGCCATCCCAACCAATGCGGTCGAGACCCTTTACCACCTCGGGCTGCACAATCCGCATCGCAGCCTCGAACGGGTTAAACTTTGTGGTCTTGCCTTGTTTCTTCTCGGATCGGGTGGATATGGAGATGCGGTCTATGTAGACACCGTTAGCCAGAATGAACTCTTTCAACCAGTTCATGCTCGCTTCTTTGGCCGCTACCTGGAACTCAAACTTACTCCCGCCTGCCTGGAAGAACCCGGCATAGTCTTTCGAACCGTCCGGCCTCACAACCAGGTGAGTTACGCGAACAATTCCTGGCAGGATTTCTTTGTTTTTCAGGTTGTACCACTTGCCGTCCCGCTCGATGACGGTCATCCAGCTGTCCCGTCTTTCCGCAGGCAGGGCAGAAGCACCTGTCGGAACAGTCACTTTCCTAGCTACTGAGCTCGC
>Ga0098074_1001515_pt1 | contig 11696 bp, 10 predicted proteins | sample 32_taG_FD_75064 | JGI IMG/M metagenome (GOLD analysis project Ga0098074, IMG submission 75064) | Marine viral communities from the Gulf of Mexico - 32_GoM_OMZ_CsCl metaG | ecosystem: Environmental > Aquatic > Marine > Oceanic | place: Atlantic Ocean: Gulf of Mexico | collected 2015-07-12
CCCGCGGGGTGGACCATCGCGACCCTGCTCCCCCTGCTGAACACCTCGGCTGCGCCCGGGTTGGAGGCCTACGACCCGGCCCGCTGGGACCGGCACCGGCTGCGCCCCACCACGGGGCTGGCGTCACCCCAGCTGGTCACCGCGTTCGGGCACGGGCGCCACACCTGCCCGGCACAGCCGTTCTCGTTGGCTGCGATGTCGACGGCGCTGGTGCGGTTGAGTGGCGCCTTCGAGCTGACGCCCGGCTGGACGTCCTACCCGGCGGCCGTCGCGGCCCAGATCGGGGGCGTGGCCCGCGCCGCCGAGCCGGTGCCGGTCAGCTATCGGGCGCGGTAGCGCGCAGCCACGCGAGCCCGAGGAAGGGCAGCACCAGCGGCAGGAAGCCGTAGCCCTGGCCGAAGTGCGACCAGACCGTCTTGTCCGGGAACAGCTCGGTGTCGACGTACGACAGGATCCCGATACCGACCACGCCGAGCACCTCGATCGAGCAGGCCGCCACCGCGACGCGCCAGGCGACCCGGCCGCCGAGCAGCAGGCACGTGGTGGCCACCAGGTAGATGACGGCGGCCACCAGCGAGAGCGAGTAGGCGAACGGGGCGCGGTCGGCGTCCGTGCCCAGCTGCACCAGCGACCGACCGGTCGCGGCGACGGCGAAGACGCCGTAGACGAACACGAGGACGCGGCCCGGCCCCGACGAGAGCTCCACGCGCGCGGTCCGCTGCTCAGCCACCGACACCACTCCAGATCGTGTCCAGCCGCACCTGCAGCGCGGCGACGGTCAGGGCCGCGACGACGAGCACGCCGGTGCCGGAACGACTCCGCTCGGCCAGTGACCAGAAGACGCCGATCGGCAGGGCCAGGCAGTTGCCGACGAGGTAGCTCACGAAGAGGACGCCGTCGACGTCACGGTCGGCGGTGCCCAGTGCGACGCACCCCACCACGAGCTGCACGACCAGCACGACCTCGGCCGCGGCGAACAGGGCGAAGGTGCGGTCCTGCGCGAGCCGGTCGCGGAGCATCAGGTAGCCCGCCACGGCGGCCGACGCCAGGGTCAGCGCCAGCACCGCCCCCGCCAGCCAGTCATTCACAGCCGAAACTCTAGACTCACCGGGTGCCCGACCACCCCGCCGTCCTCGTCGACGGCCTGGTCATGAGGTACGGCGACAAGGTCGCGGTCGACGGGCTCTCGCTCACCGTCGAGCCGCACACGATCACCGCGGTGCTCGGCCCGAACGGCGCCGGCAAGACCACCACGCTGGAGACCTGCGAGGGCTACCGGCGTCCGCAGCTCGGAACCGTGCGCGTGCTCGGTCTCGACCCGGTGCGCGACCGGCGCGCGCTGCTGCCACGCATCGGCGTGATGCTGCAGAGCGGCGGCGCCTGGAGCGGGGTCCGGGCCGTCGAGATGCTCCGACACGTGGCCCGCCTGCACGCGCACCCGCTACCAATCGAGGTGCTCGTCGAACGGCTCGGCCTCGGCGAGTGCGGCACGACGCCCTACCGCCGCCTGTCGGGCGGTCAGCAGCAGCGGCTGGGCCTGGCGATGGCCCTGGTCGGTCGGCCCGAGCTCGTCTTCGTCGATGAACCGACCGCGGGCATGGACCCCGCCGTCCGCCGCACCGTCTGGGACCTGCTCGAGGAGCTGCGCACCGACGGCGTGACCGTCGTGCTCACCACGCACTACATGGACGAGGCCGAACGACTCGCCGATCGGGTGCACATCCTCGACAAGGGGACGCTCGTGGCCTCCGGGAGCCCACTCGAGCTCACCCGAGGCGGCACCGTGGCCACGATCCGGCTGGTGGTCACCGAGCCGTTCCCGCCGGGTGCTCCCGACTCGCTCACGGCGGCGCTGGGGCCGGGCACCGAGGTCACCCAGCTGGACGCCGTCAGCCTGCTGGTCACCGGCCCCGCCGACGCCTCGACGCTGGCGAAGGTGTCGCGCTGGTGCGAGGAGAACGGCGTGCTCCCCGAGTCGCTCACCCTCGGGCAGCGCAACCTGGAGGACGTCTTCCTCGAGCTGACCGGTACCGGAGAGGTGGCCCCGTGAACGCCACCTTCACCCCCGCACCGGGTGCTGCACCCGTCCCCCGGCAGGTGCTCACCCAGGCCTCGATGGAGGCGCGGCTCATGCTGCGCAACGGCGAGCAGCTGCTGCTGGCGATCGTGATCCCGGTGATCGTGCTGATCGGCGGCGTGCGGGGCGCGGAGAAGGTCGACCTCTCCTACGGTGTCGACACGTTCACGCCCGGCGTCCTGGCACTCGCGGTCATGTCGACGGCCTTCACGTCCCTGGCGATCGCCACCGGCTTCGAGCGGCGCTACGGCGTCATCAAGCGGCTGGGCACCTCACCGTTGTCGCGCACCTCGCTGCTCCTCGGCAAGGTCCTCGCCCTGCTCGTCGTCGAGGTGCTGCAGGTCGCCGTCATCACCGGCGTCGGGCTCGCCCTCGGCTGGGAGCCGGACGTCTCGGTGCTCGGCGCCCTGGCCGCCGTCGTGCTCGGCACCGCCGCCTTCGCCGCGCTCGGTCTGCTCGTCGCCGGCTCGTTGCGCGCCGAGGCCACGCTCGCAGCGGCCAACCTGGTCTACCTGCTGCTCATGGCCGGTGGCGCCGTCGTCCTCCCGGCCAGCGCCTACGGCTCCTTCGGCGACGTCGTGACGTTCCTACCCTCCGGGGCCCTCGGCGAGGCCATGCGCACCGCGCTGATGGATGCCGGCATCGCCTGGCGCGAGCTCGGCGTGCTGCTCGCCTGGGCGGTCGCGGGCGCCGCCGCCACCGCGAGGACCTTCCAGTGGGAGTGAAGCTGCGCGCCCCGAACGTCCGCGTGTGGGGCTGGGCGTCACTGGTGGCCAACATCGGCATCGTCGTCACCGGAGGCGCCGTCCGCCTGACCGGCTCCGGTCTGGGCTGCCCGACGTGGCCGCGCTGCACCGACGAGTCGTTCCGCCCGCACGGTGAGCTCGAACTGCACACGGCCATCGAGTTCGGCAACCGGATGCTCACGTTCGTGCTGACTGCGGTCGCCGTCGCGACGTTCGTGGCCGCCTGGCGCACCGGACGCCGGGAGCTGCGCCGACTCGCGCTGGTGCTGGCCCTGGGCGTGCCGATGCAGGCGGTGATCGGCGGCATCACGGTGCTGACCGACCTCAACCCCTGGATCGTGTCGCTGCACCTCCTGCTCTCGATGGCGATGGTCGGCGTCGCCGTGCTGTTCCTGCGCCGCATCGACCACCCGGACGCGCTCTGGGTGCGTGGTCCGATCCCGGCCCTGGCCTGGACCCTCCTCGGTTCCGCGTGGCTGGTGCTCTACCTCGGCACGATCGTCACCGGTGCCGGTCCGCACGCCGGCGACGCCGAGACCCCGCGCAACGGCATCGACCCGCTGCAGATCAGCCAGCTGCACGCCGACTCGGTCTTCCTCTTCGTCGGGCTGACCCTGGGTCTGTGCTTCGCCGTGTGGGCGCGTGGCGCCGGCTCGGGCGCGCGGCGGGCCGTGCTCGTCCTGCTGGGCGTCGAGGTGGGGCAGAGCGCGATCGGCTTCGTGCAGTACTTCACCGACCTGCCCGAGCTCCTGGTCGGGTTCCACATGCTCGGCGCGGCGCTCATCTCGGCCGCCGTCACGTGGGCGCTGCTCGAGGTCGTGCTGCCCGCGCGGCCGCGGAGCGCCGACGTGTCCTAGCGGGTCAGCAGCGGATCGAGCGCGACCGCGACGAACAGCAGCGACAGGTAGAGGTTGCTGTGGTGGAACAGGCGCATCGGCTGGATCACGCTGAGGTCCTCGGTGCCACGGGCCCGCGCCCACATGCGGTGGGCCTGCAGCAGGAAGACGGCACCGAGCGCGCCGGCGGCGATCGGATAGACCACGCCGGTGTCGGCGACCGGCCACAGCAGCAGGGACGTCGCGACCATCACCCAGCTGTAGAGCACGATCTGACGACCCACCTCGGCCGCCGGCTTCACGACCGGCAGCATCGGCACGTCGACGTTCGCGTAGTCCTCGCGGTAGCGCAGGGCCAGCGCCCAGGTGTGCGGGGGGGTCCAGAAGAAGACGACGGCGAACAGCACGATCGGGACCCACGAGAGCTCGCCGGTGACGGCGGTCCAGCCGATGAGCGCCGGGAAGCAGCCGGCGATGCCGCCCCAGACGATGTTCTGCGTGGTGCGCCGCTTGAGCAGCATCGTGTAGCCGAACACGTAGAACGCGTTGGCCGAGACCGACAAGACGGCCGAGAGCGGGTTCACCCACAGCGCCAGCACGACGGTGGAGAGCACCATCAGCACGGTGGCGAAGACCAGGGCTGCGGCCGGGGTCACCATGTGGCGCGGCAGGGCGCGACGGCGCGTGCGCCGCATCTGCTCGTCGATGTCGCGGTCGTAGACGCAGTTGTAGGCCGAGGCCGAGCCGGCCGAGAGCGACCCGCCGATCACGGTGGCGACGACCAGGCCGAGGGCCGGGACGCCGCGCTCGGCGAAGAACATCACCGGCACCGTGGTGAGCAGCAGCAGCTCGATGACCCGCGGCTTGGTGAGGCCGACGTAGGCCGCGACGACGTCCTTGAGGCCGGCGCGCGCGGTGGCGTCGGTCGCGAGGTCGATCTGCCCGTCGATCTGCAGGGCAGGGCGCGACTCGCCGACGTAGGTCACTGGCGTCCTCGGGACTCGGTCGTTGCTGGCTACTTGCTGGGTGCGGGAACCTCGGAGTGCATCACCCTTGAGGCGCTGTGAGTCTAACCCGCGGCGTCGGTAGGCTCGTGACTGCCCGTGCACTCGTCTTGAGGAGATCTGTGAGCAACGCCCCCGCCCTCGACTGGTCCGAGGTCGACGACCTCGCGGTCGACACCGCCCGAGTGCTCGCGATGGACGCCGTCCAGAAGGTCGGCAACGGCCACCCCGGCACGGCGATGAGCCTGGCGCCGGTGGCCTACCTGCTGTTCCAGAAGGTGATGCGGCACGACCCGGCCGACCCGAGCTGGATCGCGCGCGACAGGTTCGTGCTGTCGTGCGGCCACTCCAGCATCACCCTCTACACCCAGCTCTTCCTCGGCGGCTTCGGACTCGAGCTCGACGACCTCAAGTCGCTGCGCACCTGGGGCTCGAAGACCCCCGGCCACCCCGAGCTCGGCCACACCGCCGGCGTCGAGGTGACCACCGGCCCGCTCGGCCAGGGCCTGGCGAACGCCGTCGGCATGGCCATGTCGTCGCGTCGCGTGCACGGCATGCTCGACCCCGACGCAGCACCCGGCGAGAGCCTCTTCGACCACCACGTCTACGTGCTCTGCTCCGACGGCGACCTCCAGGAGGGAGTCAGCGGCGAGGCGAGCTCGATCGCCGGCACCCAGGAGCTCGGCAACCTGACGGTCATCTACGACCGCAACCGGATCTCCATCGAGGGTGACACCGACGTCGCGTTCACCGAGGACGTCGCGGCGCGCTACGAGTCCTACGGCTGGCACGTGCAGACCGTCGACTGGACCAACGACGGCACCGACTACCGCGAGGACGTTCCGGCCCTCCATGCCGCGGTGCTGGCCGCCGGCGAGGTCACCGACAAGCCGTCGATGATCGTGCTCGACACGATCATCGCCTGGCCGGCGCCGAACGCTCAGGGCACCGAGGCCGCCCACGGCAGCGCCCTGGGTGCCGAGGAGGTCGCCGCCACCAAGAAGGTGCTCGGCTGGAACCCCGACGAGACCTTCGCGGTTCCCGAGCAGGTCATCGCGCACACGCGCACGCTGCGCGACCGCGGCGCCGCGTGGGGTGCGGAGTGGGACGAGAAGTACGCCGCGTGGTCGAGCGCCAACCCCGACTCCGCGGCACTCCTGCACCGGCTGAAGTCACGCGCCCTCCCCGACGGGTTCGCCGAGGCCCTGCCGAGGTTCGAAGCCGACGCCAAGGGGGTCGCCACGCGGGCGGCGTCCGGCCAGGTCATCAACGCGATCGCCGACCTGATGCCCGAGCTGTGGGGCGGCTCCGCCGACCTCGCGGGCTCGAACAACACCACGATCAAGAGCGCACCGTCGTTCGTGCCCACCAGCCGCACCACGCACGACTGGACCGCCGACCCCTACCAGGGACGGGTGCTGCACTTCGGCATCCGCGAGCACGGCATGGGCGCGATCATGAACGGCATCGCGGCCGACGCACTGACCCGCGTGTTCGGCGGCACCTTCCTCACCTTCTCCGACTACATGCGCGGATCGGTGCGCGTGGCGGCGCTGAGCAAGCTGCCGGTCACCTACGTCTGGACCCACGACTCCATCGGCCTCGGCGAGGACGGTCCGACCCACCAGCCGATCGAGCACCTGGCCTCGCTGCGCGCCATGCCGGGCCTGGACGTCGTCCGCCCCGCAGACGCCAACGAGACGGCGGCGGCCTGGGCCGCCATCCTGGGCCGCTCCGACCGACCGGCGGCCCTCGCCCTGACCCGGCAGAACGTGCCCGTCTTCCCGCGCGACGCCGAGGGCTTCGCCGGCACCGACGACGTCGCCAAGGGCGGCTACGTGCTGGTCGACGCCGAGGGTGGCGTGCCCGACGTCGTGCTCGTGGGCACCGGCTCGGAGGTGCAGCTCGCCGTCGAGGCGCGCGACCTGCTGGCTGCCGACGGGGTGCGTGCGCGCGTGGTGTCGATGCCGTGCGTCGAGTGGTTCGAGGAGCAGTCCGAGGCCTACCGCGAGACCGTGATCCCGCCGACGATCAAGGCGCGCGTCTCGGTCGAGGCCGGCGTCAAGCAGGGCTGGCGCGAGATCGTCGGCGACCAGGGCCGGATCGTCTCCATCGACCACTACGGAGCCTCGGCCGACTTCGCTCGCATCTACACCGAGTTCGGCATCACGGCGCGGGCCGTCGCCGATGCCGCCCGCGACAGCATCCGGGTGGCCACCGGCTAGCGCACGTCCGGCGACGCCGTCCACGATCACAGGCCACCATCTCAGGAGGAACCCATGAACGATCGACTGAAGGCGCTCGCCGACGCGGGCGTGTCCATCTGGCTCGACGACCTCTCCCGCGAGCGGATCGAGACCGGAAACCTCGCCGACCTCGTGAAGGAGAAGTCGGTGGTGGGGGTCACCACCAACCCGACCATCTTCGCCGGCGCCATCGCCGACGGCGAGCGCTACGACGAGCAGGTGCGTGCCCTCGTGGCCGACGGCGCCGACGTCGACAAGGTGATCTTCGAGCTCACCACCGAGGACGTGCGCAACGCCTGCGACGTGCTCGCGCCGGTGGCCGAAGCGACCGCCGACGACGGCCGGGTCTCCATCGAGGTCGAGCCCACCCTCGCCCGCGACACCGAGAAGACCATCGCGTCCGCGCAGGCGCTCTGGAAGGCCGTCGACCGCTCGAACGCCCTGATCAAGATCCCGGCCACGGCCGAGGGGCTGCCCGCGATCACCGCCGCCATCGCCCAGGGCATCAGCGTGAACGTCACGCTGATCTTCAGCCTGGCGCGCTACCGCGAGGTGATGGCCGCCTACCAGGCCGGGCTCGAGCAGGCCCGCGACGCCGGGCTCGATCTCTCCTCGATCCGCTCGGTGGCGTCGTTCTTCGTCTCCCGGGTCGACAGCGAGGTCGACGCGCGCCTGGAAAAGATCGGCACCGACGACGCCCTCGCGCTGCGTGGCAAGGCGGCGCTGGCGAACGCCCGACTCGCCTACGCCGCGTTCCAGGAGGTCATCGCCTCCGACCGCTGGCAGGGCCTGGCCGAGGCCGGGGCCAACCCGCAGCGGCCGCTGTGGGCCTCGACGGGCGTGAAGAACCCCGACTACCCCGACACGCTCTACGTCACCGACCTGGTCGTGGCCGACACGGTCAACACCATGCCCGAGAAGACGATGGACGCCTTCGCCGACCACGGCGAGGTGGAGGGCGACACCGTCAGCGGTCGAGCCGGCGGTGCCCGGTCGATCCTCGACCAGATCTCGGCTGCCGGCGTGGACTTCGAGGACGTCCTCACGGTGCTCGAAGACGAGGGGGTCGAGAAGTTCGTGGCCTCGTGGGAGGAGCTGGTGGCCACCGTGGAGAAGCAGATGGGGTCGGTCGAGGGCGCGCCGGCGTGACCGCCTGGAACACGGTCTCGGGGCCGGGTCACGAGCTCTTCTTCGGCTACCCGGACGAGGGCCCGTTCGCCACCGCGGTGCAGGACCTGGTGGCCGCGGGCGTCGCCAGCCGGATCGCGGCGCAGGACCCGACCGTCTGGGGACCCGAGGCCGAGAGCGAGGCCAGCAAGCGCCTGTCGTGGGTGTCGTTGTCGACCTCGTCGCAGCCGTTGGTCGCCGAGATCGCCGCGCTGCAGGTGCAGCACCGCGAGGCCGGGCTGAGCCACGTCGTCCTCTGCGGCATGGGTGGCTCGTCGCTCGCCCCCGAGGTGATCTGCGCGGCCGCCGGGGTCGAGCTGACCGTCCTCGACTCCTCCGACCCCGACTTCGTGCGCTCGGCGCTCGAGGACCGGCTGGCCGAGACCGTCGTGGTCGTCTCGTCGAAGTCGGGTGGCACGGTCGAGACCGACAGCCAGCGGCGCGCGTTCGAGAAGGCCTTCACCGATGTGGGCATCGACCCCGCCGAGCGGATCGTCGTCGTGACCGATCCCGGCTCGCCGCTCGAGGCCTCCGCGCGCGAGGCCGGCTACCGCGTGTTCCTGGCCGACCCCGCGGTCGGCGGCCGGTACTCGGCGCTGACGGCGTTCGGGCTGGTGCCCAGCGGGTTGGCCGGCGCCGACGTCGCCGGCCTGCTCGAGGAGGCCGAGGCGATCCGCCCGCTGCTGGAGGAGGACTCCGTCGACAACCCAGGGCTGCGCGTCGGCGCCCTGATGGGTGTCGCCGCCACGCGCGGGGTCGACAAGCTCGTGATCGGCGACGCCGGCTCACCCACGCCCGGGTTCGGCGACTGGGCCGAGCAGCTGATCGCGGAGTCGACCGGCAAGCAGGGCACCGGGATCCTGCCCGTCGTCGTCCCCTCGCTGGCGGCGCCCAACTTCGTGCCCAGCACCCCCGACTCGGTGCTCGCGACGTTCGGCCCCGACTTCGTGTTCGACCAAGTGCGGCCGGCGTCCGCCTGGGGCTTCACCGTGAACGCCCCGCTGGGCGCCCAGCTGCTGCTGTGGGAGTACGCCACCGCGGTGGCCGGTCGAGTGCTGGAGATCAACCCGTTCGACCAACCCGACGTCGAGAGCGCCAAGGCCGCTGCGCGCGAGATGCTCGACGGCGGCGGGGCCGACCCCGTGCCGGAGTTCGTCGACGGGGCGGTCACGGTCTACGCGTCGCCGGGCTGGTTGCCCGACCGAGCGCAGACCGTCTCGGCCGCGGTCGAGGCGCTGCTCGCCGAGCTCGACCCGGACGCCGGCTACGTCGCCGTCCAGGCCTATCTCGACCGGCACCGCGACGCTGCCCTGGCCGAGGCCCGCGAGACGCTCGCCGTTCGCACCGGTCGACCCACCACCTTCGGCTGGGGTCCGCGCTTCCTGCACTCCACCGGGCAGTACCACAAGGGCGGCCCCGAGACCGGGGTCTACCTTCAGGTCACGGGTCAGCCCGAGGCCGACCTCGCCGTCCCCGACCGACCCTTCACCTTCCAGGAGTTCCTGACGGCACAGGCTGTCGGCGACGGACAGGTGCTCGCCGAGAAGGGCCGACCGGTGTTGCGTCTTCACGTCAGCGGTCCGGGCGACCTGGCCGCGCTGCTGGGCACGCTCGAGGGCTGATGAGCGACTCACCCAACCCGCTGCGGGACGAGCAGGACCGGCGACTCCCCCGCATCGCTGGCCCGTGCGGCCTGGTGCTGTTCGGCGTCACCGGCGACCTGGCCCGCAAGAAGGTCATGCCGGCCATCTACGACCTGGCCAACCGCGGCTTGCTGCCCCCGGGGTTCAGCCTGGTGGGCTTCGCGCGGCGCGACTGGGCCGACCAGGACTTCGCCCAGATCGTGCACGACTCGGTGAAGGCGCACGCGCGCACGGAGTTCCGCGAGGAGGTCTGGAAGCAGCTCGCCGAGGGGTTCCGCTTCGTGCCCGGCAACTTCGACGACGACGAGGCCTTCGACCGGCTGCGGCGCACCACCGAGGAGCTCGACGAGGTGCGCGGCACCGACGGGAACCATGCCTTCTACCTCGCCATCCCGCCCGGGTTCTTCGGCGACGTCGTGGGCCAGCTGAAGGAGCACGGCCTGGCCGAGGCCACGGGCGATGCCTGGCGCCGCGTCGTCGTCGAGAAGCCGTTCGGCCACGACCTCGAGTCGGCGCGCGAGCTGAACGCCGCCCTCGACCAGGTCTTCCCGCCGGCGTCGGTGTTCCGCATCGACCACTACCTCGGCAAGGAGACGGTGCAGAACATCTTGGCGACCCGGTTCGCCAACACGATGTTCGAGCCGATCTGGAACGCCCACTACGTCGACCACGTGCAGATCACCATGGCCGAGGACGGCGGCATCGGCGGTCGCGCCGGCTACTACGACGGCATCGGCGCGGCCCGCGACGTCATCCAGAACCATCTCCTGCAGCTGCTCGCCCTGGTGGCGATGGAGGAGCCGACGTCGTTCGACGCCGACGCTCTGCGCGCGGAGAAGGAGAAGCTGCTGAGCAGTGTGGTGCTGCCGCGGCGCCTCGACCTCACCACCGCGCGCGGCCAGTACGTCGGCGGGTGGGCCGGCGGCGAGAAGGTGCCCGGCTTCCTCGAGGAGGACGGCGTCCGGCGCGGCTCGCCGACCGAGACCTACGCGGCGATCACCCTCGGCATCGACAACCGGCGGTGGGCCGGCGTCCCCTTCTACCTGCGCACCGGCAAGCGACTGGCCCGCCGCGTGACCGAGGTGGCGATCGTGTTCAAGCGGGCGCCGCACCTGCCGTTCGCGGCCTCGGCCACCGAGGAGCTCACCCAGAACGCGCTAGTGATCCGCGTGCAGCCCGACGAGGGCATGACGTTGCGGTTCGGGTCGAAGGTGCCCGGCACGTCGATGGAGATCCGCGACGTGAACATGGACTTCGCCTACGGGGGCTCGTTCACCGAGGACAGCCCCGAGGCCTACGAGCGGTTGATCCTCGACGTGCTGCTCGGCGAGCCTCCGCTGTTCCCGCGGCACGAGGAGGTCGAGCTCTCCTGGAAGATCCTCGATCCGGTGCTGGCGCACTGGGCCGCCCAGGACGAGAAGGGCGCTGGCAGGAAGGGCGCGGGCAAGCCCGACACCTACGCGGCCGGCACCTGGGGGCCATCGGTGGCGGACGAGATGCTCGCGCGCAGCGGGCGCACCTGGAGGCGGCCATGCCCGAGCTGCTCGACACCACGTCGTCGGCGATCGCGGCCGAGTTCCTGCGCGCCCGCACCCGCGCAGGCAGCCCCGCGATGGGCATGGTGATGACGCTCGTGGTCGTCGTCGACGAGGACGACGCCGCCGACGCCATGGCTGCGGCCCGCGAGGCCTCGCGCGAGCACCCCGCGCGCGTGCTCGGCGTGATCCTCGGCGACAAGCGGGGGTCCGGAACCGTGAACGCGCAGGTCGGCATCGGCTCCGGCTGGACCGGCGAGACCGCCACGATCCGGCTCTCGGGCGAGGTCGTGAAGCACGCGGAGTCGGTGGTGCTGCCGCTGCTGCTGCCCGACTCCCCCGTCGCCGTGTGGTGGCCGACCGACGCGCCGTCCGACCCGGCCGGTGACCCGTTGGGCGCGCTGGGGCAGCGGCGGATCACCGACGCCGCCGCGGTGACGCG
>Ga0098074_1001516_pt1 | contig 11686 bp, 5 predicted proteins | sample 32_taG_FD_75064 | JGI IMG/M metagenome (GOLD analysis project Ga0098074, IMG submission 75064) | Marine viral communities from the Gulf of Mexico - 32_GoM_OMZ_CsCl metaG | ecosystem: Environmental > Aquatic > Marine > Oceanic | place: Atlantic Ocean: Gulf of Mexico | collected 2015-07-12
AATGGTTGTCCTCGCTCTGGGACTGCTACTCTTGCCATAGTACTATTATACCATACCCCTACGATATGCGGTAGGCTATTACGATAATTCCATTCTGCCCACTTTGACCTGAGTTTGCCGCACCATTGCCCCCACGACCATATGTACCACTTAGGTTTGAGTTTCCACCATAATTAACAAAACTATTAGTTATGTCTGATGCTACAGGCTGTGTTGTTTGCCCAGGCTCAGACCTAATAAAAGATTCAATGTATGACGGTTGACCTGGCTGCTTATTATTTTGCCCACCAGAACCACCATATCCTACCGTGACCGTGTATGATGTTCCTGGCTGTAGTGTTATTTCTTCTGTTTTTACATCTCCACCAGGGTTTACCTCACCAACATAATAGTTTGCACCATTACCCCCTGCTACACACAGGACTGTAAATGGATTGTCTGCACCTTCTGCATCCGTAGTAAATGTCCCACCAGGAGCGAGAAATGTGTGTGTTCTCCACGTTTCTCCTGGTCTGTTTAGATAGTCAACATAGTCATTGGGTGTGCCACCTGAGGCAGAGTTAAAAGTATCTTCTGGTCGATAGTTAGGAACCTTAAAATAAACCCAATGGGATGTGCGGTTCTCGTCTAATGAGGCAACACGAGCACGAATAAGGTAGTGACTTTCATCCGTGCTTGGAAAGTCTTCATACTTAATCTCTACCTTTTTGGTCATTACGACCCTCCGATTAATCGGGCTGGTCCTGTGCTTACTGCTGTTTCCAATGAGAATCTGTACTCAATGTATGAGTTGGTTCCTGTAACCTTGTTTAGAATGTCTGCGGCTACTGTGTATCCACTCATAACGTAGATGGGATTGGGTGTACTAACATTATCAAATCTCATAGCATCAAGAGCGATGTACCAGTTGGGGTCACCATTCTCTATTGTGATCTCTACCCATCGTGTCTCTTGCCATGTGAAGTTTGGTGAGTAAGTAATGTCATCTAGTTTTTGCTCAATGACCTGATACAACTTGTAGTCTGTGCCGTTCTCGTGCATCTTATCAATAGGTACGCTAAAGGTGGCAAATCCTGCGTCATTGTTGGCAGGGTCACGCATAAACTTAATATTGATTGTTGGGATTGAGGTGTAGTTAGTGGTGTTGGGTGATTCTGGATTTACATTGTGTAGTGCCAATGCTAGTGTAAGTATGTCTTGAGATGAGTTTTGACTTAGATCTACCCGCCTACCGTCGATGTAGATTTTCTTCTGAGTGTCACTACGAAGGAATAGAGTTTGATTTAAGAATCGTGCCCCTTCCTGGCGACGATCATATGAATTAGGCCAGTCGTCAGTTTTCCATGTAAGTGTTTGATTGGATGCATCACACCAAAATACCTCTTCCGCAGTACGAATAATGCCGTCCTCATCTGACAATGCTTTTCCTGATAGTGATTCACTAACAATAGGAATGGCAATGGGCACATTAGGATCTGCGTCATACACCTTCCAGTTCTCAGCATCGACAAACGAGAAGATGATTCTGCTGTCGCTATTGGTCAAGGCGTTAGTGGCATCGCTCCACAATCCTACCTCTGTGATTCTGTAACGTGGCTCAAATGGAATCTCAGCGGTAAAGGAGATTTGATCTCCCACCAATGAACGAGATGAAATAGGAATCCTAAACATCTCAAATTTCATTTGCTTTTCTGATCCATTAGGAACATCTTCACCTGGCTCTGCCCCGCAACCAAATGAGATGTAAGAAGCGTATGAAGGTACTTGGCCCAACATATACTTTGAAATAATCTCTTTACCCTTGTAAGTAATCATACCTGTTCATACTCTCCAAATTCGTTTGATATTTGAAACTCAACATATTCGTCAGGCTTCACATCATCTAAGTATAGCACAACTCTATCTGATAAAACCTGAACCCCTGAGGTTCCCATTTCTGCTGTGGTGGGTGCCCAGTTGGTGACACGACGACCAATATCAATAGCAAACTTGTTGAAGATGTTCTTAATATCGTTACTTAGCATAAGGTTAAGCGAATTGAAGTTTCTCTGTACTTCCTTGACATTGGCAATGTTTGAGTAAACTACCTCTTCTCCATTGATGTTGTCATGTCGTGCTACTGATAGAATCTCTGTACCGCCAATATCCTGAAAGTAAAGTTTTTCTAAGTCTGCCTGCCCACTTGTCCAAATGGTAGAAAATACATTGAAGTCATCGCTTACCTTTACTGCTGCTTTTATGGCATTTTGTCCCTTAGGTGGAGGGGGAGGGGGTGATGCTGGTCGTGGTGCAGGTGCTCCACCGCCACCACCGCCCCCGCTATTGGCTGCTCTGTACCTACGAATTGCGTCATCTCTTGCTGCTACTGCTAACCGCTTTCCTTCGTCTGTTGTCGATCCAGCATAGGCAGCGTGGGCAGAGTTAATCTGATGCATCAAATCTGCATAATTCATATTACACCTCCACCATGTATGCTACAGTAGACATTATACCACCATCTGCTTTTGCGTATTCCATTTGGTAGGTTACAAACCTCTTGGTTGGATCGCTCAAAACATTAATGCCATCTACGTTGTATGAGATATTGAACTGGTCACCTAATTGCATATGAGGCATACCAAATACTTCCATACCTACTAATTTCCGTGGTCTCATCGTCTTATCAATAATCCAGCCCAACACGTTTTCTGCCTGGGAATCATCTTGAATGTAGGTTGATGCAATTTGATCAAACTCTTGAACTCCATACCTGTTTCTAGATTCAATAACTTTGTTGTACATTTCTTTGTATTCCAGGGCACTTGTATCAAAAGCGTTGCCCCTGGTCATATCTGCCACCTTGCCAAAGTAGTCATCAACGTCCAATACCTTTGTTGTATCTTGTGTGAAAGTAACGCCCAAGATGCGTAGGAAGTTGCCTGTAGATGCGTCCATAGTCAATGCTGTGTCTGTGTGATTGAAGACAAGGAACTCAGCACCATAAGCACCTGCGTAGAATCCTGACACGGTGTACCCCTTTGTTGGTGTAATGACAGGAGCAATCTGTGCTACAAGTGCGGGGTATGCTTTATCATATTTTATCTTTAGATAATCACACTCTCGCATAATAGTTCCAAACTCATCAAAGTACATTTGATACTCAGGAGCAGATTCACTACGGATGCCCGACAAATATGCCTGCTGTACGAATCCTGATACGCCATACTTTCTTAGAGATTCGCTCTGTGTGATGCTGTTTGCTCCAAATGCTTCTGATATGTTTGACACAGCAGCACTCGCAGGATTCTCGCTCAAACGCTCCGCTAGGGCATAGACGTTGTTGAACATCATTCTTGTTTTACCACGATTAAACAGGCACATAGTATTCCTAGGATTGGGGATAGGATTGCTGTCATCTACTGTACCGATTTGTTTTCCGTTGAGGTACAGGTAGAATGTCCTAACACCAGACTTGTCTTTGTATTCAACTCCTATGTCATACACAGTTTCTTTGGTGTTGTTTGCTAGTCTTTGTGAGTCTACAAACTTACCCTCATCAACTAGGATTTCACCGATGCCCTCCCATAAAACGTAGGGGATAATTTCTCCGTCTTTCTCCATCATCTTGTAGAAGAACAGGTTGCTTAGTGTTTCATTGGCAGACTTGGTTGCCTGTACCTTTACTGTCTCACCACCGTTGTATGTGTATTCTCCCGTAATACGGATATTTATCTTTCCATTCTCCTTATCTACGCTCTCTGCTTCCCACTCTCCCCGTAGTGCCTGTAGACTGGCATCTGCTCCTGAATAAGTGACAACAAACTTTTCTCCATCTTCAATGTTGTGCTCTTGTCCTGTAGATATTACAACCTTAGATGTTCCTCTGTCAGGAGTCATTTTGACGGTAGAGTTGAACACAGGATTAGTAACGCTCTTAGGATTAGTATCCTCAGAGAAAGCAACAATCTCCATAAAGTATCCGTTAGATGTAATGGGGTCAACCATAATACCTAAACCACCACCGCCACCTGTGATGTTTACAGTTTCACTTGGGTCATCGGCAATAATTGTAACGTATTCTCCTGCCCCGACTGCTTTTTGTTTTGTGTTAGAGCCTGCGATAAATTCACCAACAATACGGCAACGTGTTCCAAAGTGCTTGTATGGTGCTTCATTACCAAAATCTTTGAGCATGTAGGTTATGTTGTCTGCTGTCTTTGCCTGATTGCTTCCCCTGTCCTCAAACTCTTTTGGCCCCTGGAATATGAAGGCAGATGATTGAACTGTTCCCCTATTTGTTGTATTGAATCTTAGGTTTTCATTTTCTGTCTGGTACTTGTCTGCCAAGAAGTTTTTCATAAGCCCAGTCTTGGTAGATCCAGCAGCCTTGTCTCTTACGCTTTGATTCATGGTAATGTTAGGATGATTCATTGATAGTGGGTACTTACGAATATGGTCGGCAGAGAACAGATAGGATGAATCCATTTGTAGACCAAAGCAGTTGTCGTTATTCTTCCAGTATTCATTTAGTCCAGCAGTATGACTTGTCACCTCTGTGCCGAACTGACCACGCCCATGTGCCTTAATACTGATAGGTTTGCCATTTTCGTTGTAGTTGGCTTCCGCATAGATTCGAACTTTTCCAGTAGCATAGATCTTTCCGTTGAATGGAACACGAGCAAAATAATCTTGGTACTCATCGTTGTTCTCAATCCACACTACACCTAAACCAGACACAGCAAACTGCATGGCATCAAAGCGAATGATCTCTCCGTTGGCATAGAAGTATCCTTGTGCGTGCCCTAACCACGCAATACCCTCGCCAAACTCCATAGTGTTGTTGATGATCTCTTCACCAAGTACGGTGGGAACATCTGACGTAAGATCTTCTGACAAGGGGATGGCAGATAAGGTGTATGATGATCCTGTCTTAGCAGTAGTATTGTAATCTTTTAGAAGTGTATCAGGTGCAGCCTCCCAAAGCAACACAGGTTTGTATATCCAAGTCTTCCATTGGTTTGTATTGTATGCCTGCTTTAGTTCACCATATTCACGTTGTATGTATCTCTCTGTGTAGTTTACACTTCCCGTGTTAGATACCCGCTTTTCCTCAGAGGACAGAGAGATGATGTTGGGAAGTGAACCATCTTCATTGTCGCTTTTTAGTGTTCCTGCTAATTTTCTATCTTGTGACATTAGCCACTCTCTTGTTGCTACACACAGGTCATTCCTCTCATCAAACCAAATGGCACATTGAGTAGCAGCCGCCAACTCTTCTAAGACCTGTGCCACGTTCATGTTTGGCGGCACAAAGAAGAATGGAATAATATCATCTTGCTCATCGTCCATGCGATAATATTTTACGTTGGTAAAACCAATATGATCTAATAGCATGGTAATGGCAAAGGACAGAGACACATCAGGCAAGAACAGTTCTGGTGCCAACTGACTTTCAAGCCAAGAATAGTAGTCTCGTAACTCCAACTCAAGAACATCAAATGATCCCTCTGCTTGTGGCAATCCACCTGTTGTGTAGAAGGTCTTGATAGGAATGTATGTATCTTGTACATAGGTAGAGATCTTTCCTAAGTCACTTGTATTTGTGTACTTTACATCTTTTACTACCTCTTGAAAGGTAATCTTTGTGGGGGTTGCCATGGCGTTGTCTACTACGTTGCCGCCCTTATCTAGGATGGACAATACACTAAACTGATTCTCGTAGGAGAGAGCAGCATCATTATTGTTTAGAGAAATAGTGCCCGTAGAGGCAAGCAGCCTTCCTGTTGGCAAACTGCCATTTCCCATATCACTAAGAATCTTGATTACGCTGTATGCTGTTGCCCTATCTGTAAGATCAGCAACAAAGCGTGGAGACATTTCGATAAGGTCAAATGAGTTATTGGGGTTGATCATAGACGTTACAACTACTCGTATGCCCTCAATCATCTGGTACTCTCCTGACCCCCTCATTAGGTCTTGTGCTACGGGTGCGTAGGCTTGATGGGCAGGGTCAATCTTAAACCAATTGTCTTGTGGTGTAATGGCAATCCAAGATGGGGACTTGTACTGATAAAACTTTTGTTCCAACTCACACCAATAGGTGTCACCTCTTCTTGCTGTGACTGGAAGGGAAGCAAACGATGGCATTTCACCTTGGTAGTAAGCATCTTCTGGTAGTGCCCTACCATACCCAATCTCAACATAACCATCTTCTGCTATGTCATCTTGGGAAAGATTTATTTTGGTGTTCCACACACCATCTTCAAGTAAGTCAATACGCCATTGTGCGGGGATGGTGGCATTTTCCATACCATAAAGAGGATCTGGAATAACATCGTCACCATAACGCATAGATCCCAAATCTTTTGTTCCCACATTTGTCTGCATCTTTACTACAACACGATTAGCAGGCACAGCATTTTTGTATTTGACAAATGGTGCTACGTCATCAATTGTTAGATCTTCACGAGAGATGCCACGCTCTTCTCCTGTTTCATCAACACGATAAGAAGTCCAGTACTTGAATGTGTCGTAGCGAGAACCCATGTAGTAGCGGGGACGCTCCATGATATATTCACCATAGTTGTTTATGTATTGTGCTGATGCTACATCACTACCTGTGTAGCCTAAGTAAAGTGGCTTGTTGATTCCTGAGCGAGGACGATTTCTTGATACGCATTCATCAAGAGAATATAGCATCTCCATTTTCTTTACATTGTCAACAAATTGGATTGGGTTGTCTGTTTCGGGATCGTAGTATTGGCTACTGATTACTGTATGACTTGATGTGGCGTTGTCGCTCTCATTAGATACGTTGCCGTTTCTTACCTCGTAGTTTCCTACTTTATGAATATTTCCAATTATGTTTAGATTCCATTCTGCCACCACACGAGAAGACGTACTGATAGTGTGAGACCTTTCCATGTATTGTTGGAACTCTTCATCGCCTAACATTAGACCTCTTCCAAACCTACACTAATGTTCCACATATCATATAGTCCACGCTTCTCAATGGAGTATCCAAACTCAGAGAAGAACATTTGCTTACGCTCCCCGTACTCTTTTATCTGAGAGAATTGTGTTTCTGAATTTGGATTGCCTGCATCATCTACATAGTTGTCGTAGTTGTCGTAAGATAAGAATACCCACATTGGGCCTGTAGTGTTCCTGTACCAAGTAAACATATCAACACCACCTGCACCTCCGTCTGCTGTGTATTCGCTATTTGGTGGATTTGTGTCATAAGGAGCCTGTGAATATCGGGAAACGTCTGTGTCTCCTATGGTGTGCTGCCCTTGATATGAACGTGAAGGCAACAAAGACCATGATGTGCTAATGACTGTCTTGTCTGCTACATGGTATGATCTCATATTTCCATTTATCATACGCATACGATTCTCAATACGCTCAAAGTCCATGTTGATAGGGCCTCTGTTATGGTCTGAAAGAACTATGAAATCAACACCTTCTTGTCCTAGTGGGTAGGTTACTCCTGTATCACTACCTGACTTTACAACTTCCCCTGGATTATTGGCCCATACCATTGCCTGTGGCCTACCCCATCTCTTTCGACTGGTGTAGTATTGCTTGCCCTGTCCTGTGATTAGGTTTGGGCCTAGTATGCCTGCCATTAGTTCCCTCCAATATTTTGCTGGTTGAGTCTTGCCAACCTTCTTACAACAATATCGGCAACCTCTCCTGCATTAGCACTTCCTGCATTCACGTTTACGTTGTTGTAGTTGTTGCTAACATTGTTTGTTATACTACCCATTATACCAGATCCCGCTGTGGGTGATGATTGAGCAACGGGGAACTTGCCATCATTCAAAGCATTCAGCATAGGCATACCTAGTGCTTGGGCAGATGACTTTTTGATAACAAACTCTCCTGGTGTCAGCATTGCGGGTACAGTATCTTTGTTTCCTGTTCCTGGGATTAGGCCACCGTCATTTCTACCAATCTTAATATCAGGAACCTTACTAGTCACCCATTTTGCCCCTGCACTAATGACTCCACCCATATTATTCTTTAGTTCAATGAGTTTGTCAACAACGCTGTTAATCAATTTTACTGCTGGCTGTAGACTGTTTACTAGTTTTGCCCCTGGATCAATTCTCGAAATCCAATTTGCTATTGTCTTCCAAATGCTGTTTTCACCTGTAAAGTTGTCTTTCAACCAATCAAGAACGCCTTGTAGTGGTTCCTTAATTGCATTTACAATGTTGTTCCATGCTTCTGAAATGGGAGCAAGTGCCTCTTCCAATGCACTAACAAAGTGAGTGTTGAACAGTTCTCGTATGTCTGTTTCCATATCAGTAACGGATGCCCCTGGACCTGACCAATCCCACCATCTGTTCCAGACAGCCTTCATAAAGTCAATGGCACCCTTGAATACAGTCTTTATTGATTCAATTACAGTCTTGACTGCTTCTACCGCCGTTTCAATGGCTGCAAATACTTCTGGGAAGTTTTCTTCAATCCATGCTAATGCAATTCTTGCTGCCTCTTTCATTGCTTCCCAGCCAGCCTTAACTTTCTCAATAAATCCCTTCACTTTTTCAACTAAGAGATCAATTTGTTTTCTAATAGTAGGACCAAATATAGCCATGAATATTGCTGCTACTGTTTTCCCTACCCTGACAATAAATCCTTCAATTGCTCCTAAGGCACCAAGAACACTATCCACAAATCCTTGAACATATCCAAGAGCAGTTTGCCACCAAGATTCCATCGCTGCGGGGTTACCTAAGCCATTTTCAATTTGTCTTTGTAGTTCTGCTATCTTTTCTTCAATCTCTGCAAGATTTTGCTTTGCCTTTTCAACGGCAGCATTAGCGGCATCTTCGTCTGCCTTGGAGTAACTGGTGCCACCGCCACCGCCTCCACCGCCAGAGGATAGGTTTGCCAATTCCTTTTCTGCTGCTAGACGACGTTGGTCAAGAGCAATTGCTTCTCTCTTCTCTTGGTTCTGTGCCTTCAACCTATTAGTGTATGATTCTGAATCACTAATAATATCTTCAAGTATGTCAGCATCTTCTTGACGCTTATCTATTTGATCTTGTAGAGGATCAATGCCTTCACGCCTAATTCTATTGATCTCTGCTTCGTTGTCACGGATAAAGTTTTCTAGTTCACGGATCTCAGGAGCATAACTGTCAATGATCTCTTGGAATGGTGCTATGGCTGCATCTCTTTGCTCTTCCAACTTCTTTGATTGCCGATCAATTCCCTTGAGTACCTTTTGCTGGGCATCAATTTGATCGTCGTATGTCTTTGTGACCAGCCACTTTTGATATTCCTGCTCGTCAATCTCTTTCTTTAGTGCGTCCAGACGCTTGTCTATCATCTCTTGCTGTTGGTCAAGAAGATCAATCTCACTATCAATACCTTCCTTGGATTCGTCCAGACGTTCTTTCTGCATGTCAGATGCTTGCTGGGCAGCGTCAGCCTGAGCCTTTGCCTGAGCCTGTGCAGCGGCACCAATATCACCACGAGATAGAGCGTCAGCAAGTGATAATTGATTGCCTTGTTGCTTGGCAATGTATTCGTTTATCTGTGCTGTCTTTTCAAGTGCTTTGATGCGGTCATCAATAAGTTCTTTCTGATCTTCCAAACCATCTTTTTGTTCGTCAAGTGCTTCACTTTGTTTGTCAGCGGCATACTCTTCCATCTTCAAAGTATCTTCAAGTTGCTTGATACGATCATCAAATGGTGCTGCCGCAACATCTCTTTGTTCTTCAAGGGCATCAATGATTCCCTCTACGGACTTTCTTTGGTCTTCAAGTGGCTTTAGCAAATCATCGTACTTCTCGTTTACTTCTTCAATCTTATCTTTTTGATCATCAATGATGCCGTTGATTGAATCCAATCTTACCTGTGCTGGCTCAATGTTGTCTTCGATTGCTTCGATCTGTTCCTCAAAGGGCTTCATCTTGTCTTCAAGTTCTTCGATCTCTTCCCCGATTTGCTCAATAGCATATTGAGCGTCAGCAACATTCTTTATGTCAATTGCTTCCCCATCAATATCAAGAGGCATCTCAATTGGGTCATCTTTTAGTCTTTCATTTAGGTCATCACGGAATCTCTTTTTGGCACCCTCATCAATCTCAATGTCCTTGATTTCAATTTCTGCCAACTCATCACGCAATCTGTTCTCTTCGGCAGCAAATGGGTCTTTGCTTCCTCCACTTCCTCCACTCTTCTTTGCGTCCTTCTGTGCTTTACGTCCAGCAACAACCTTAGACTGGTATGCCTCTGCTTCTGCTACTGCTTGTTGTGCATCAGCAACCTTTTCTTGTAGGTCAAATATACCATCGCTCTTTCCTGATCCTGTTTGATAGTCACCGTAAAGAAGTGACATGAGGTAGTTTACCTGTGCTGCTGCTTCTGCGGCAGACATTCCTAGTTCGTAGAAGTTTTGGATGATTCCACTTACGTTGTATCCCTGTGCTGCTAATTGACTCAAACCAATAGCAGTATTTAGATCTGTAATAGTTTCTACACCTTGTTTTGCTGCTGGGTACATATCAGTCAATTGAGACTTTACTGCGTAGAGTGCTTGTGGCGTAGACATATTTTCTAGTTCTGATCTAATGGCTGCCATTTGTGAAGTGAATGCCTCAACATTACCTGTTGTGCTAAATTGTGATGAAGCGAGGTTGTACATAGATGAAATAGCGGAGGCTGCTGCCCTTCCTTCCTTTCCTGCTTCAGAAAGATTATCATTAAGTCTGTCAAACCCTGGAATCATATCTTGTAATCCCTCAGGAACTTCATTAAGAAGTTGCCTAAACCATCCTAGGTTTTGTACTGCCTGGTCGTTGAACACACCTCCTTTAGCATTAATGTCAGCAACAGTTTCATCAAACTGCTTGAGAGAAGGCACAAGGCTATTCTTTAGAATAGCATCAAAGTTTTTAATGTTTCCATCTTCATCAATGTCAATTTTGTATGGTACAAATATTTCTGCCTTTCCTGCTTCTGCTGCTACTGCTTCTACAAATGCCCCCGCCGTTTCCTGATCGGCCCCATTAGCAATCATATCCACATACAAACTTTGTAGTGCGGCTGCTGCCTGACCAGAAGAAGCCTCTTCTATTCTCTTTACTCTGGCAGGATCGCTTTGTGCTGCTTCTCTTGCTTTTACTCCTAGAGCAATCTCTTCTTCTGATGTACCCGCTACTTGTGAGTTTCTTCCAAACTGCTTTTGCTCAAACCCTAGGATCTCTCCAAGGCTCTTGAATTCATCTGCTGTAACCTTTGCTGCCTTAGCAAGATCTCCTAGTGAGTCATTGAACTTCTTCATCTGGAACACACCAGTACCAGCGGCGAGTGCCAAAGATATTAAAGCAAGAAGACCTTTACCACGAGTCAATTTTTTGAGCATCTGTCCAAAAGAATCAAGCAAAGTACCAACTGGTCCCAACTTTGACTTAAACTTTTTGAATGTTTCGCCAACATTTCGGATGGGAACCATTAAACTGTTTCCTGCTGCCCTGGCACCATCAACTAATTTCTCTTCCAAGCCTCCAACAGCCTTATTGATGCCAGAAACAATTGGCCCATCTTGATCTAGAAGGTCCAGCATACCAATAAAACCTGTCAAGGCAAATGAAGCACTAGTAAGTTTTTGTGCTGTCTCTTGGAATTTACTAGGAAGCAATGCTGTAACGGTGGTAAGACCTGTCATAGCATATGTTGCTCGTGT
>Ga0098074_1001518_pt1 | contig 11677 bp, 12 predicted proteins | sample 32_taG_FD_75064 | JGI IMG/M metagenome (GOLD analysis project Ga0098074, IMG submission 75064) | Marine viral communities from the Gulf of Mexico - 32_GoM_OMZ_CsCl metaG | ecosystem: Environmental > Aquatic > Marine > Oceanic | place: Atlantic Ocean: Gulf of Mexico | collected 2015-07-12
CCCAGCGCGATCAGCCGGCGCAGGGCGCGGTTGTAGGTGGCTTGCGCGATGTAGGTGCAGAAGGCGGAGCTGCGGATCTCTTCGGTGGAGGCAGAGGCGTCGGCCCGGCCTGCGGCGATCTCACGGACCGCATAGCAGATGTCTCGCTCGTGCTGCTTCGCGCTATCCGGCAGATGGCGCCGTTCCAGGTCCATGAGGACGCTGCGCAGCTGCGCCATCTCGTCGAGATGATGGGGTCGTCGTTCTCGGCTCATGCTCTCTTCGGTCCAGGGTCGTGATCGGCGGTACATGTGACGTCTTGCCCCCATATACCGCCGATCCTTGCAAGCGAAGAGAACTGCATGCACGCGCAAGGAAAGCGTGTCCCTGAAGCCGCACGCTCTAGAGAGGTTCGGGTGCCGGAAGGAAGATCATTACCCTGGTTCCTTCCCCTTCCTTGGATTTCACATGCAAAGACCCCTTGGTGGCCATGGCCAGCGCAAGGGTCTCGGACATGCCCATGCCGTTGCCATGCTCGGCATCCGTGGAGAAGAAGGGCTCCGTGCAGCGCTGCCGTACTTCTTCCGACATGCCGATCCCGTTGTCCTCGAGCGTGATCTGCAGGCAGCCGTGCTTGCAGGGGTCGTCCTTGTCATCGGGCGGCCACTCATTGGGTCGGGCGCCGTGGCCCTCGATCCTCAGTTGGAGCCGGCCGACATAGCCCTCAGGCGCATCCTCTGCCTTCTGGGAGATGGCCTTAAGTGCATTGAGCGCGAGATTCACCACCGCGCCCGACAGGCGCTCCTCGTCGACATCGCGAAGAACGGGGAAGCCGTCGATCTGGATTTCGTGCGTGAACTCGACTTGCCGCGCGATCACGGCGACGGAGTCGACGATGCGCTGCAGGGAATGGGTAGACACCCCGTTGGGCTTCATCGCCACGTAGTCGGGGCTGACGATGGCGGGTGGCGTGGAGGCCAGAGCCGCGAGCTTCATGAGTGACTGCGAGATCTTCTGCCCGCGCTTCAGGTCTGCCGTGAGACGGTCCAGTTCCTTGCGCTGCGGGCTGCTGGGATCGTCGGGGAACTCGAAGCCGAGCATCTCGACGCTGGCATAGACCGAGGTCAGCATGTTGTTGAGCTCATGGGCCACGCCGGTCATGGCGAAGCGCACCGCGCCGAGATGGGCGGATTGCTCCTGGGCCTGCCGCGCCTGGACCATGGCAGTGACGTCGATCGCCAACCCGCTCGCGAGCAGCCTGGGGTCCTTCGGGGTCGGCGCACCGATCGTCTCGAAATAGCGATCCCGGCCGAGAGGGGTGCGGGCATGCGCCACGATCCGGCTCTCGCCCTCGGCACGACCTTCGGCCAGATCCAGAAGGAACTGGCGATATTCGGCGTGGTTCACGAACTCGAAGCGGTCGGGCATCTCGTCCACCGCGCAGTTCAGCTCGAAGCCCCCGTTCGCCCGGTAGTCCGAGGAATGGAAATAGAGGCGGCCGTCCTCGTTGCGGTAGATGTTCCAGTAGAACATCGAGAAGAGGCGCTCCTCGTCCGCGATGGAGGACATGGCCTCCCAGACCCGCCAGAACGAGTCGTTGAGCCGGGGGATGTCCATCAGGGACATGTAAAAGTGGTCGGACCCGGACCCGTTGTCGTCCATGCGGGCGATGAAGACGCCCTCATAGGCCCCGCCGAGGTGGGGCCGCAGGTTCTCCGGAATGGTCGTGTACTGCTTGCGACTTTCGGGTGCTGACTTGATGCTGTGCAGGCCGATCTGGATGACCTTCTGCATCGCGGCCTTGGCGTCATCGGTCTTCGCGTCAAGGGACAGGCCATCCCAGCGTCGGTTCCACCAGATCCGCTGTCCCTGTTCGTCTATGACAAGCGCCGGGAAGGGTAGGTTCGCCAGCACATCGTCATTCGGTGTCTCGCCAATCTTGAATGTCATCACGGGCCTTCCTCACGCCTCAAGGGCGTATTGGTCAACGACCATTACGACATGAAGTTCAGTGGACATCAAGATTCTTCATGCAGATTGAAGCGCAACACCGTGCAACTTCTCTGCCAGACAATGGAACTTTCGCTAAAGCAATGAATCGCGCGGCAGCCCGAGCGCCGTCGCGATCTCGTGCAGGCCGTGGTCCTTGGCGAGGTCTGCGGTGGATGCCTCCACCGATAAGTGGTCCTCGCTGCTGGATAAATCGGCATCAACGGGCGTGCCGCCGGCGCGCAGCCGTCCGCTGCGTGCCCGTCTTTCCGCCGCCAGGTCGATGACGTTGTTCATGGATTAACCCGACCTCTGTATGCCCTATCCATAGAAAGTCGCCTTAGAGCATGAATAGATGGGGTTCAATCATGAAAACTGCCGGTATCCTCCGCCGTGCCTTTGCAGCATCTTGCCTGGGCCTTGCCCTGGCGGGCACCGTCGCTCAGGCGCAGGGGTACAGCAAAAACAGGATCGTGCTCGAGGCGCCCTACGATGCTTTCGAGCACGCGGCGATGCTGATCGGTAAGGAGGAGCGGCGCGACCGGCAGGAGCTGCGGGCGCTCTTCCGCAGCACGATCGGCGATGTCGACCCGGTGGTGACGCCGTGGTGCGCGGGCTTCGTCGACGCCATGCTGATCAGAGCCGGGAAGCCTCCCCTGGGGACCTTATGGGCCCGCGACTTCCTGCAATACGGCGTGCCGGTGAGCCAGCCTCAGCCCGGCGACATCGTGGTGCTGACCCGGGGTCCCGTGAACGGACATGTGGGTTTCTTCCATCGCTACGTGCAGGCGGTCGACGGCAAGTGGTACGTGGCGGTCCTTGGCGGGAACACCGAGACGCTCACCGACCAGGGCAGCGTCAATATCGGTTACTTCCCCCTCGATCGGGTGCTGGGCTACCGCCGCATCGTGTGATGTGCCCATGAGCGGCCGGCGGTTGTCGGCCTCCTGCCGCTCGCATACGGTGCGGCAGGAGGCACCGATGACCAAGCCCTGGCTACACGAACCAGACCGCATCGACATCAAGGCATCCGGCTACCGGTGCGTGATCTGCCGCAGCGAGATGCGCTTCCTGTGTGCCTATATCGGTCTGCCTGCCCGGCATCCGTTCCACAGGGTAGAGATGAGCGAGATTGAGTTGCCGAATGCGCCCCATGGCGGCTGGACCTTTGCAGGTTACGATGCCGACCTCGGCCGTGGCCTGTGGTGGGCGGGCTTCGATGCGGGCCATGCAGGAGACTACAACCCGGGGCCTGCGGAGCTTGAGCGGGTGACCGCCGCCTTCGGGCTGTTCGGTGATCCCCGGAACTACAAGACGATCGACTTCATGAAGGCCGAGACCGAGCGCGTGGCCCGGCTTCTCAGGATCACGGCTGATCAGGCGCAGGAAGCGACGAGCTGGGTGCCGGGCTTCGGCTTTCGCACCAGCTGACCCCACCAGCCTTCGTGGCGGAGGCCCGGATTGCGTGGCGGGTCAGCGACCTCGGCTAGGAATTGCGCTGCTTTCTCAGCTTGTCGAAGTAGTCCACCCGCTTGGCCAGCTCGCGCTCGAAACCGCGCTCCACCGGTTTGTAGTGGGTCGTCCGCTTCATGCCATCGGGGAAGTAGTTCTGGCCGGAGAAGCCGTCAGGCGCATCATGGTCATATTGGTATCCCGCGCCGTAGCCGAGATCCTCCATCACCATGGTCGGGGCCTTGAGGATGTGCATCGGTGGCGGCACCGAGCCGGATCTCCGGGCGGTTTCACGGGCGGCCTTATGGGCGACATAGGCAGCATTCGATTTCGGCGCGAGGGCCAGGTAGATCGCGGCCTGCGAGATGGCGGCATCTCCCTCCGGGCTACCGAGCCTCTCATAGGTCTCCCAGGCGCTCTGGCAGACGCGCGAGGCTTCCGGGTCGGCCAAGCCGACATCCTCCCACGAGATCATGAGCAGGCGCCTGAGGATGAAGCGGGGATCCTCTCCGGCCTCAAGGGCACGGGCAACCCAGTAGAGCGCAGCTTCCGGATCGGAGCCACGGATCGACTTCTGAATCGCGCTGGCGAGCGAATAGTGGGCGTCCCCGGCGCGATCATGCGGCACGGCGCGCTTCGAAAGCCGAGCGGTCACGTCCTTTGCGGAATAGGCTCGCCCCTGCGGCCAGGTGAGCACGATCTCCACCAAGTTCAGCAGCGCGCGGCCATCGCCGTCGGCCATTCCGGTCAGGAGTGACCGGGCCTCTTCGTCGAGCGGCAGGCGTCTGCAGGTCTTGTCCTCGGCGCGGGCCAGCAGGTCCGACATGGCCCGGTCGTCCAGGCGCTCCAGCACCATTACCTGGCAGCGGCTGAGGACAGCTCGGTTCAGGCTGAAGGAGGGGTTCTCCGTCGTGGCGCCGCAGAGGACGATCGTGCCGTTCTCGATGTAGGGCAGGAAGCCGTCCTGCTGCGCCTTGTTGAACCGATGGATCTCGTCGACGAAAAGGAGCGTGCCCTTGTTCATGCGGTGTCGATCCTGCGCCGCTTGGAAAACCTTCTTGAGGTCCGCTACGCCCGTGAAGATGGCGCTGATCTGCTCGAAGTGCAGGTCCGCCTTCTGAGCCAGCAGGCGGCCGATCGTGGTTTTGCCCACGCCGGTCGGCCCCCACAGGATCAGAGACGATAGCCGACCAGCCGACAGCATGGACCCCAGAGGGCCTTCCCTGCCGAGTAGCTTGTCCTGGCCGATGACCTCGTCGAGGCTTTGAGGGCGGAGAAGATCGGCCAGCGGGCGCGTCTTCGGCTCGGTGCCGGCACTACCGGCCGGGCGGTCATTCGCATCTGGTTGGCCAAACAGATCCATCATTTCGCGCGCAGGGAGCCTGGTCCTTCAGGGCTGGGAGGAATGCGCGCCTCCTTGCTGTTGCTGTTGAGGTCGTAGTTGTAGCCATCGCTGCGCTGAATGATCCGGCAGTAGCGGTGGGAGATGTCGGTGACGACCCCATGCGATGTCTGAATGTTGAAAGAGCCTCTGGCACGGATGGCAACCCGGCCGACATGGATACCCTGCTTCTTGCCGGTAGGCACGATGGCGCGCACCATGTCGCCGGTCTGGAAGCCTTGGACGGTTTTCCCGCGCATCAGGTAGCCACGCGGAAACCCGTGCTTGTCGAGGCGCGTGCGCTTGTAGGAGCCACGCCCCATCGCTTTGATCGCGAGAGTGGGCTGGTCCCAACCGGTCAGACGCTCCGTTTCTCCGACGCAGGCCGCGTCGAGAGCATGTGTCTTCGGGATGCCCAGAGTGGATCGGTTGAACTTGGTGCGACCGCCGGAGCTGCAGGCCACCGGCAACCCGGTTTCGCGCAGCGCAATGAACAGGAACTTACGGGTCACGTTGACCGCCGCCGCGTCCCGCAGCGGGGCCTTGGCTTGCGCGAGGATCTTCTTCAGTACGGCCGGCTTTTCAGCGAGGAACTCTTCGACCGGTCGAGCGCCCTTGTCCTTGTTGCAGGGGTCGCACGCCAGCGTGAGGTTCGAGATGCGGTTCGAGCCGCCGCGTGCGCGAGGCACGATGTGCTCGATCTGTAGCTGAACATGCTCTGCCCCGCAGTAGGCGCACTTCCGGCCCCACTTCTCGAGCAGATACTCCCGCACCTCGTAGCCAGCCAGCGTGCCGTGCTGATACTCGACGCCCTGGATGCCGGGGGTCTCCATAGCCTGCATGTCAAAGCGCACGCTCTCCATGGCAATGTCCGTGACCGGCAGAAGCCGGCGATACCGGTTCGTCCAGCTGGTCACGTTATCCACCCGCGACTGCAGACTGGGCGGAAGCTTCCGGTCCGAGCGGCGATTGTTGAAGCGCGGCGCGCGGTAGCGCAGGTTCGCGCTGCGCCGCCGACGACGGAAGTTGCTGCGCTGCTCCATGGCCTTGCGGATGGCGGCACCACGGTGGGTCACCTCAGCCAGGTGCAGCACCTCTCCATCGGACCGCACGAGCGCGATGCCGGTGGTCTTGGAGCCCGGGTCGATCTTCAGAGAAATGGACTGCGTTTGGCCCTCCGTCCGATCCTTGAGGCGGATCGTGAACGGGAAGCGACGGACCACGACGGCCCGTCCGGTTTTCAGGAAGTACCTCGCACGCCCGGGCGTGGTTGGCATCAGTGGTTTGCCCTGCTTGGACAGGACGAAAACGCGGCTTACGCCGCTCGCGGAGTTGCTTGCGCTTCTCCGGTGACGCGGGATTTCTCCCGTCTCCCCTCGCACAACTTGACCACCCGCATCACGACATACCCCGTTTCGCGCCTGACCCGGCTTGTCTACTGGCATGTCTTCGAGAGCCTGGCGCTGAGGAAGCACGCCAGGATCGGTCTGCAACGTATGGTTCAAGGTAGATTGGATCGTAGTATCCTTTCTTGTGCTGGTCAGTATGGGCCTGAGGTTTCCCTCAGGCCTCTCCCTTCAGGGAGAGGTCACTGACACTTCTCATCGAAGTTCTTCTCCCGGACTTTGTCGGCGTCGGTGATCTCGACCATCGGGTTCGCCATGGCCGGCAGCACTCCCGACACATAGCACGCGATGTCCTGATTGACATCGAAGGCGTTCCGCACGTTCTGGAAGCCGACGCGCTGCAGATAGGGGGCGTTGAGCTTCGGGGAGAAGGGCAGGTCTCCCGGCGCGGGCTCCTGTCCGATCTCGTGCGTGCGGCGAAACACGACCTGCTCGTCGATCCCCGCATGCGCGAAGTCGTAGTAGTCGGTGTGCTTGCAGGCGTCTTCGATCTTCACTTCGCTCGCCTCCGTCCAAGGTGCTTGGTCGGATCCTTGCGGAACGATCTGTCGTCAAAGCCAGCTGCCTGAACCCTGTAGCGATCGTCGATCTCGACCATGTCGTTGCCATGACTGGCGAGGACGCCGCCGACGAACTGGGCGATCTCCTGGAACACGGTGAAGGCATCCTTGCCCTCGACCTTGTAGAACTGCGCTGGTCCAAGGATGTCGAGATTCACCTCGATGTGGACACTCTCCTCGAAGCTCTCGCCCTCTCTCCACTTGGCCTCGGGGCGCGGCACGTCACCGGCGATGAAGCCGGTCACGACGCCATGCTCGATCGCCCAGCGATCCCAGTCGGGATTGCGAGTGTGGAAGTGGTCGTGCACGGCCGCGCGAACCTCGCCGGCACTCCCGAGGACCCAGTCCTCGCCTTCACGCGACAGATCCTCTTCGAGCTTCTGCCTGGCCTCATCGGCGTCGTAGATGAAGTCGAAGTGGCCGTTGTTGTTGCGCCGGAAGCCGCTCCAGGACGTGTCGGCCAGGCCGTTCGTAGTGTCGATGGGGGAGCGGTGTGCCGGGTGCCGGACGTAGTCACGATGATGATCGAGGGGATGGGTATTGTAGATGGCGTTCTCGAACAGCATGGCGGGGTACACCTTGCCGGCGGCGATCACGTAGACCAGGTCGAACTTCGTCTCGAAGCGCCGGCCGATGCCGCCGCGAATGTTGCGCCGCCCCTGCGGGTGAAACGGGAAGTCGTCCTCGGTGATCGGCTTCTTCGGCCTGCCGTCGCGGATGAACTGGATCGTAGGGTCGATCCCCGCATGGGCGTGGTCGTAGAAGTCGTGGCCGAAAGTCAGTTTCATGAGAATTCGTCCTTGTGACGGGTGTGGGCGATGCCTTCCTCGGTATGCACGTCCTCACCCTGGCTTCGTTCTGGCACGGTTCCAAGCGGATGGTCCTTCCAGTAGGAGCTCCAGATCTCCTCGGCAACCTTCATATGGTCGATCAGGCGCTCGCGCTCGGTATGGCTGCCCGCCTCATCATAGATGTGCCCCGTCTTCATCTTCTCCAGCCAGTCCGCCAGCGTGCGGATACCCCGGCGCGGATGGATGCGCAGCATGAAAGGGTAGCCGCTTGAGTACTTGCCGATGTGCAGTGCGCCGGCCTCCTCTGGGTCGGTACCGTGCGGCAGGAGGTTGGGCACCCAGTAGAAGTTCATGCTCATGCTTTCATCCTCAGTTTTCGGAGCGCCTCTCGTGCCCAGTCTTCGTCGACTTCGTCATGCTGGTCGCGCGGCACTTCGGGGTCCATCTCGAAGGTCTTCGCCCGCGCCTTCTGAGCCAGAAGGTCCAGCCCAAAGCGCAGGTGTTCGTTGCCCGCCTCGTTGAGGTGGCCGTGGTCCCAATCGTAATAGGCTTGGCTGCCATGGCGGTGCGGGTTGCAGCGGGAAGGTGTTCGGCTGCGCATGGCCCGGGCGCCATTCAGGTAGGCCGGCGTCATGTCATAGACGCAATCTTGAATTATGAGAGAATTGGGCATGGCGGCCTCCGATAGCTGTTGATTTCAGGGTATAGGAGAGGGGGTCGCTGTCAACATCATCCTTGTCCAGACCGGCAATCCTTTCTATCCATGCCTGGCATCATCAATCTGACAGGCAATCCATCACATGTTCATCCAGATAGCCTCCGTGCTGTTGGCCCTTACGGCCATCTGCGGCGCGCTCAACTACCACTACCTCAAGTTCCCGCAGGCCATCGGCATCATGGCGATCGGCCTGATGGGATGCGTGGCGCTGCTCATCCTCGACCACTTCGCCCCGGGGCTGGGGATCGCGGCGCGCGCCGAGGCCGCTATCACCAGCGTCGAGTTCTCGGAGGCCCTTCTGGAAGGCATGCTCGGCCTTCTGCTCTTCGCGGGCTCGCTGCACGTCTCCCTGACCGATCTGCGGCGCGAAGCGATCGTGGTCTTCCTCATGGCCACGCTCGGGGTCGTCCTGTCGACCGCCATCGTCGGCGTCGGCCTGTCCTGGGTGACCGGCATGCCGCTGCTGGTCGCGCTGGTCTTCGGCGCATTGATCACGCCCACCGACCCGGTCGCGGTGCTCGGCGTGCTGCGGACCGCGAACGTCCGCAAGTCGCTCGAGACCAAGATCGCGGGAGAAAGCCTGTTCAACGACGGGGTGGCCTATGTGGTCTTCCTGATCCTGGTCGGCCTGGCGTTTCCGGCAATGAATGCCGATGCCCATGGCAGCGACGCAGCGGCGATCGCCATACTGTTCGCGCAGGAAGCCTTGGGCGGCGCGGCGCTGGGCGTCATCCTCGGCTGGATCGCGTTCGAAATCATGAAGCGGATCGACGAGTGGTCGCTGGAGGTGATCATCACGATCGCTCTCGCGGTGGCCGGCTACAGCCTGGCGATGGCTCTGCATGTCAGCGCGCCGATCATGGCGGTCACCGCCGGTCTGCTGATCGGACACGTCGGCATGGCCAAGGGCATGTCCGAGGAGACCCGCGACTACGTGGATACGTTCTGGCGGATCATCGACGAGCTGTTGAACAGTGTCCTTTTCCTCATGATCGGCCTCGAGATCTTCGCGATCGCCTTCGATGCCGACATGCTGACCACGATGGTCCTCTCGCTGGCGCTGGCGCTCTTCGCCCGGCTCGCCGCCGTGGTGGTGCCGCTGACGATCCTGCGGCCCTTCCGCAAGATGGAGAAGGACGTGATGCCGATGCTCGCCTGGGGCGGTATCAAGGGTGGCATCTCCGTGGCGCTCGCCTTGAGCCTGCCCGAGAGCCAGTGGAAGCCGGTGATCCTGGCCTCGACCTATGGCGTGGTCGTGTTCTCGATCCTCGTGCAGGGCCTCACCGTGGGCAAACTGGCGGTGCGTCTGCAGCGTGCGGCGCCGGCCGCAGAGCCGAGCCCGGCCGAGTAAGGTCGAAGCCAGATCACAAGGGGCAGGGCGGCATCTCCGGGTGCCGCCCTTTCTCGTGGCGGCGCTCTCTTGCGTGGTCGAGCCCAGATTGCGAGCATCTAAATCCAGACCACGAGGGACGCCATGACGCTCATCAAGACCGGCCGCTACTACCACCAGCCCGAAGACATCTTCTACCTGAAGATTCCGTCTCATGGTGACATTCCTCGCGTATTCCGCGTGATCCTGGCCAAGGGCGCCGAGAATGATGGCGCGATGGACTGGAACCTGAATGGCTTGGCGATCGAGGATCTCGGTTCAGACGAGTACCCGTTCGTCGGCCTCGCCATGGAGCATGCCTACTGCGGCCAGCCGGAATTCGCACAGGCTGCCTTCGAGAAGCTGAAGACCGCAGACTGGGCCACCTTGGTCAACTTTCTCATCGGCGCAGATGAGAGCCTGCCGAAGCCCAGCCCAGCGTCTTTCTACAAGAACGTGCCCGAGATCGAGCACATCGTCGACTACCACGTGGAGATGGGCGCTGCGCGCATGGCAGGCAAAGAGGTTCAGGAGGATGACGCCTATCGCCAGCTGATGGAGGCACCTCAGCCGGGCGACGCGGCGACACTGATCGACGCCGGCATCCTGAGCTTCGACGACGAGCCGGATCTGCGGACCGAGGAGATGAAGGAGATCGACGCCAACGAGCGCAATCCTTACAGCTTCCCGAAGATCGGCCGCTACGGCATCATCGCCGAGCTCGAGGCGCGCGGGCAGCATGAACTGGGGCGCCACGAAGCCTATCTGGGCTGGTATCTCGACAACCGCCTCTGCAAGGACATGTCCGGCAAGGAAGGGGGCTACAAGGTCTCTGAGGAGTTCGACCAGCGCTGGGCGGAAGAGGTCGAGAGGAACGAGGATGCTCTCAAGAACGAGGCCGGAGAGGCTATCTTCCGGGAGTGGGAGGATGGCTGCTACCAGACCGATACTGCGGATGATCAGGGGTCGTACGAGTTCATCGCAGATCGGGCCGAGAACTACATCGTCCTGAAGAGCATAGATGGCGAGGATCTGAAGATCACTCCGAACCGCTCGATCCGCGACATCTGCGATGGTCTGTCGGACGAGGCGCTACTGAAGCTCTGGAAGGTATGCCGGTCCCTGGACTACGATGCGGAGGCCAATCTGGAGGCCGACTTCAAGCATCATCTGAACGACATCCGCTTCGAGAAGGAGCAGGAGTGGAAGGCAGAGCTCGAAGCCAAGTCCGCACCCGGCATGTGACCCTCCAGGCTCCGCTTCGGCGGGGCCTTCTGCTTCTGCCATGTGCCTTGCAGGGCCGGGACAATCTAGGCAGCATCTTATTCAGCCCATGGAGGACACAGACATGCCACAGACCGGCCCCTACATTCACGAAGAAGAAAACAAGGCACACCTGCTTTTCGAAAGCCATGGCGACACCCAGCGTGCCATCACCGTTCTGGTCGCTGACGCCCTCAACGCCAACGGGCTGATCGGATCCGAGTACAATGGCCTGGTTCTCCTCGAGAATGGCCGCGAGGATGACAGCGCCATGTTCCCGATCCTCGATCGCCGTCACAACTACAACAAGGCAGCAGCCCTGCGCGAGATGGAACACCTGAAGACCCTGAGCTGGTCGGAGTTCCTGGACTTTGTCCGCGAGGCTCCGGAGTACCGGGACAACCTCCAGGATCTCGAAGAACTGAAGTTCGCCGAGGGACGCGACGGCTATGGCGAGACCGCCATCGAGCATATCCGCAAGGCACCAGAGCCCGGAAATCGTCGCAACCTGATTGCCATGGGCATCATGGATCTGGCCGATGAGCCAGACATTCGACCGCAGGAGATCATCGATGCCGATGCTGATCCGGACTGCCCCTACAGCTTCCCGAAGATCGGCCGTGAGGGCATCATCGCCGAGCTTTCAAACCACTCGTGGTACGCAAACCGATACGAAAATGCCCATCTCGAGTGGAACGTGAAGATGCATATGGCCCTTGACGATACCGGGAAGCTCGAAGGGGGGTACCCTGTCGACGACGCATATGAC
>Ga0098074_1001521_pt1 | contig 11670 bp, 15 predicted proteins | sample 32_taG_FD_75064 | JGI IMG/M metagenome (GOLD analysis project Ga0098074, IMG submission 75064) | Marine viral communities from the Gulf of Mexico - 32_GoM_OMZ_CsCl metaG | ecosystem: Environmental > Aquatic > Marine > Oceanic | place: Atlantic Ocean: Gulf of Mexico | collected 2015-07-12
CGAGTGGACGATGCCGCGCACATATTCCTTGGCACCGTGGTTCACCGTGTCATGGTGGGCAAACTCTTTGCCGGTAATGGTGTAGAGGCGGCTTTCGTCGGTGTAGAGGATCGACTTGCGCGAGGCATTGCGGACCAGAGCATCGCGGATGCTTTCCTTGGTTGCCTGTGGCACGTGGAACGAACGGACAGAGCCGCCGCGCTCCACCAGAGCGAACACGGCGCGCTTGCCAGCAGGTCCGCGCTTCTTGCCCTTTGACTTGAACGGTGTGCCATCGGTGCGGGTCTTGGGCTGGCTGTCAGATTTGCCGAAGTAAGTTTCATCGGCTTCCACGGTCTTGCCTTCGCCACCAAGCGGGCCATCGGTCTTTACGTCAGCCTTCATGGCCTCGCGAATGCGGTGCTCCATGAACCAAGCGGTCTTGTAGGTAACCCCAAGCATACGGTGCATCTGGTGGGCAGACATGCCCTTCTTGGATGCGGCCATGAGGTGGGTAGCGGCAACCCACTTGTGCAGAGGGATATGCGAGCGCTCAAACACCGTGCCAACGGTCACAGAGAAGGGCTTGCGGCATTCCTTGCACTTATAGACGCCGGGGCGAGTGGACTTACCAGCGAGCTTAGTGATCCGAGCCGCATCTACGTTGCCACAGTGAGGGCAAACCTGGCCGTGCGGCCACTGGATAGATTCCAGGTGTTCGCGGGCAGCGTCGGCGTTCTGGTAGATGGGGTTCGACAGGTCAAGCATCGGTGTAACTCCTTGTAGGCATTTATGCCTCATGGGGCTTGGTACGTCAAGTATATAATTACGCTTGCAAGTCCCGGCCACCCCATCGAGCGGGCAAGACACTCACCAGCGATCTTTGCACACAGTTCGCCCGCTCGTCCCTAGTTGGAAAGTGTGGTTGCGAGGATAGCCTCTCGCTCATGACTTTCCCCCAGACCACAGGCGAGCGCGGGTAGGCTCCGGGGCTTGTGGTCGAACGGGTTTCACATCGGCAGGAGGCTTTCATGTTCACCCTCATGGCCGACGAAGACGACGACGAACACGAAATCACAGAACCCCAGGAAGTCGCAGAACTGTTCGCCGCCATTGCTGCTGTCTGTATTGAAGCAATTGGACCAGAGCAGAGCAGGGTGCTTTTTGAGGCAGTCATAGAACAAGAGGGCAAGGCGCTCTCATAAGTTGAGGCAGGTAAGTGCATTGGAGCGCAGGGGACGGGCGCTCGCAGTGACTTCTTTGCACTGATACGGCTCCCCCGGCCCGCCTCATTCCCAAGCAATACCAGAGCCTCTAGGAACCAATAGGCGGCAAACCATAGGCAATGGCTGCACAGGCAAGGGCGATATATTTCGGGATTGGCTGGCCTTCCTCATAGCGTTGAGGCTGGTTTCTCCCAAGCCCTAGCGCTTCCGCCGCCTCTGTGCGGTTATAGCCAAGGCGCTTGCGCCATTCGATGAAATCAGTTGCGGTCATGGCTTCATGTTCCTGATTGGCCCTGAGGCCCAAAGCTCAACGGTTGCCATAAGGGTTCGCATTTCCCATGCGTTGTGGACCTCCGACAGCAGTTCCAATGCTCTGGCCTTGCCTATCACGGATCGCTTTAACAGACGGTAGACCGCACACACCCTGAGGTATTTGCGGTCTAGTCGTCCCTCGGAATAGAAGGCGTTCACGCTGCCGCCTTTGCCGCAACGTAAAGCGGGTGGTCGGGCATCAGGCGGATGCAGTCGGCTTCGAAGTAGTCTTCGCGCATATCGCTATTGTTCTCGATTGTGAGGGCTTCGCGGAACTCGGCGGGGAAAGCGCCCTTCTTGCAGCGGACCTTGATCAGCTCAGCAGGAACGCCAGCAACCCAGGGGCCAGCGTCGATGCGGATACCAGCGCGCTTGCCGTTGATGGTGAGGAATTTGCTGGAAAGCTTTGCGTTGGTCATTTCGATCTCCTTGTTTGTGAGATCAATATGCACCAATCAGTGCATCCCGTCAATAGGGTGAAACAAAGAAAATGCACCTATGTGTCTCGCGTCAATCCGGGTGGGAAGCCTGGAACAATGGAGAATGCAATGAGCGACGTTATCGACCTCGCAGCAGAGCGTAACCGTCGCGAAGGCCCAGACCCGGAACACATTCGCACCGATGACAACGGCGGCATTCTCTATGCCTTCTGCTTTTCCTATCGCATGGATGGGTCACAATACACGTTCAACCTGTTTGCCTATGACTTCGAGGATGCAGAGCGTCGGGCCAAAGCCATGCGCAACAGCGTTCAAGTCGATGGGCAGTTGATTTCAGTGGTGCCGGTGTAATGCCAGTTCTCTCTAACGCAAAGCACGAGCGCTTCGCCCAAGGGATAGCAAAGGGCCTTTCGGCAACAGAAGCGTATCTAAAAGCGGGCTACACGGTCGAAGAGAAGTCGGCAGCAGAAGCTGGTTCGCGCCTGTCAAGAAACATCAAGGTTCGGGATCGGATCACAGAATTGCAGGAACGAGCAGCAAAACAGGTTGGCGTGACGCTCGAAAGCCTGACCGAAGAGCTAGAGGCCGCGCGCCAACTCGCGATGAAGGACGACAAAGGCGCAAGCGCTGCTGTAGCCGCGTCAATGGGCAAGGCAAAGCTTCATGGCTTCCTTGTCGAGCGCTCTGAGAACGTGAACCACAATTACGAAATCAGCGATGAGCCTATGACCGAAGAGGATTGGGCAAAGGAACATGCCGCAGAACATTAGCGTCTGGCGTCCGCAGGCTGGGCCGCAAAAGGCGTTGGTAGATTGTCCGCTCCCAGAGGTTTTCTTTGGTGGAGCGCGAGGCGGCGGCAAGACAGATGGCGTTCTGGGCAAGTGGGCCATCAAGGAAAAGCGTTACGGATCTGCGTTCAATGCGATCATGTTCCGGCGCACCACGGTGTCGTCAGAGGACGCGATAGAGCGCAGTAAGCAGATATTCGGCCCTCTCGGCGGCAAGTTCAACGAGAGCAAGCTAATTTGGAAGATGCCTAACGGCGGCAAGGTCAGCTTTGCCTATCTCGACCGTGTTCAGGACGCGGAGCAATACCAGGGGCGCAACGTTACGGACGCATGGGTTGAAGAGGCTGGTCAATATCCAGACCCGGCTCCTGTGGATCGACTATTCGGTGTGCTGCGCTCGGCAAAGGGCGTTCCGGTCCAGTTGATCCTTACTGCTAATCCGGGCGGCGCTGGGCAGCAATGGTTGCGACAGCGTTACGGATTGGTGCCGTTCCCGGCCAGACCGCGCATGATGACGCGAACACTGGAAGATGGCTCGGAACACAGGTTCGCGGTCATCCCGTCGCGGATCACAGACAACAAGATCATGTTGCATGGTGACCCTGGCTATCTGACCCGCTTGCAGATGGTTGGCGGCAAGGCGTTGGTCAAAGCGTGGGTTGATGGCGACTGGTCAGCGATTGAAGGCGCGTTCTTCGATGAGTGGTCGGAAAAGCGCCATGTCATCCAGCCCTTTGAGCTGCCTTCTGACTGGGTGCGGTTCCGGTCTGGTGACTGGGGTAGCGCAAAGCCCTTTTCTATTGGCTGGTGGGCCATTGCTGGCGATGACACGCAGCACCCATTGCAGCCAGAGATCATTATCCCACGCGGGGCAATGGTTCGGTATCGCGAGTGGTACGGCTGCGTAAAGGGCAAGCCGAACACGGGTCTAAAGCTGGACGCTGATGCCGTCGCCAAGGGCATTGCAGAACGCGAGGCCAAGGACACGATTAAATACGGCGTACTTGATCCGGCAGCGTTCTCTTCGGACGGCGGCCCAAGCATTCGGGATCGCATGACGCCATACAAGGTCTATTGGAACCCGGCAGACAACAAACGAGTGGCTCAACGTGGCGCAATGGGCGGCTGGGACATGATGCGCCAGCGCCTCAAGGGCGACGAAGACGGCAGGCCAATGCTCTTTTGCTTCTCCACCTGTGTGGACAGCATCAGGACCATTCCGGTTCTCCAGCATGACGTTGCGAGGCCGGAAGACCTTGACAGCGACATGGAAGACCACGCGGCAGATGAGTGGCGCTATGCCTGCATGTCGCGCCCGTGGGTGCCTGCTAAGCCGGAAGACAACAAGCCGATCGATCGTTACCGGGCAAGGCTGCACGATAATTACGACGATACCGACAACTTTATGGTGGCGTAATGGCTGAGACAGACAAAGAGGGCCAGCTCCGCCAGTTCAAGGAGTGGTTTCGCGTCGATAAAGATCATTGCCGCAAGTGGCATCAGGAAGCGAAAGAGGATTTCGAGTTCCTGGCTGGCGAGCAATGGACCGAACAGGAGCGCAAGATCCTCAAGGAGCAATTGCGCCCGGTCATCACGTTCAACCGCACCCACCCGATCATTCAGTCCATCTCCGGGCAGGAAATCGCCAACCGGCAGGAAGTGAAGTACTTCCCTCGTGAGGAAGGTGACGCCAAGGCCAACGAGATACTGACCGAGGGCAGCAAGTGGTTCCGCGATCAGGCCGACGCTGACGATGAAGACAGTGATGCCTTTCTCGATGCTTTGACCTGTGGCGTTGGCGTGACGGAAACCACGCTCAACTTTGACATGGACGAGGCGGGGCTTCCTGACATGGATGCCGTCAACCCGCTTGAAGTTCTGTGGGATTGCAATGCCCGCAAGAAAAACTTTGTGGACCGGCGTCGTCAGTGGCGCGTTCGTCGCCTTCCTGCCTCTGTTGTGCTGGAAATGTTCGACGGCGTTGACCGTGCCGACATTGATGCGTCATGGGCCACGATGGACGACAAGGACGAACCCCAGGACAGAGAGCAGGCCCGGTTTTATGAGGGCAATGCTGGCGACCTGAACATCAAGGATGACGACCTCGTTACCCTTGTGCATCTGCAATACAAAAAGAAGGTGCCACAGTTCATTGTTGCGACCATGGAAGGCAAGTCGCCTCGCATGGACAAGGACAAGTTTCAGGCCTTCAAAGAACGCGCTGACATGATGGGCATTCCTTATGCCGTCCAGCGTGTGCAGGGCGAAGAGGTTCGCAACGTCTTTATCGGCGGCAAGGTATTGCAGGACACGAGGGCATTGTCGCCCAAGTGCTTTAGCTTCCAGTTCGTCACGGCCTACATGGATCGCGTCACCGGGCTTCCCTATGGCCTGATGCGGATTATGAAAGACCCGCAGCGCTGGTCCAACAAGTGGATGAGCCAAGCCCTGCATATCCTCAATGTCAGCGCCAAGGGCGGGCTGATGATCGAAGAGGATGCGACAGACAACATTCGGGATCTGGAGCGCAACTGGGCGCGACCCGACAAGATCGCCAAGTTCCTCCCCGGCGCAATTGCCAATGGCAAGGTGAAGGAAAAGCCTGTTGGGCAATTCCCGTCTTCGTTCTTCCAGATGATGCAGTTCGCCATCCAGTCAGTGCGAGACGTTACGGGCATTTCGGTTGAGCTGCTGGGAATGCGTGAGGCCAATCAAGCGGCGTCCCTTGAATTCCAGCGTCGTCAGGCAGGCATGATTATCATTGCCCCGCTATTCGACAACCTCAAGCGCTACCGCCGCGAGCAGGGCCGGTTGATGCTCTACATCATCCAGAACTACCTCAATGACGGGCGTCTGGTGCGGATCGTGGGCGACGGCGGTGCCAAGTATGTGCCAATGGCCATCGACGCGAGCCAGGAATACGACATTATCGTTGATGAGCAGGTCAACAGCGCCGATCAGAAGCTTGTGGTCTGGCAGTCCATCATGCCGATCCTCCCGGCATTGCCTCCGCAGGTCCAGCTTGCGCTGGTGGATTATGCACCACTGCCCACTTCGGTCATTGAAAAGATCAAGGAAGCGGCCAAGAGCATTGGCCCCGACCCCGAACAGCAAGCCATTGCCATGCAGACTGCGCTCAAGCAGCTCGGCAAGCTGGATGCTGAAATCAATGAGACCAATGCCGGTGCCGAACGGGATCGCGCAGAGGCCAACAAAACCACCATTGAGGCTGAAATCGCTGCTCTTACGCCCTTCGAGGCTGGCAGCATGAACCTTACGGTGTAGCGGGCGCGCTGAAACGCTAGGGCGCGCGACCCTTTCGCGCTTGGGTGACACCCCTCAATAGTCTGGAGGCCTTATGGCTGAGCTTGACACGGTGGAAACACCGGAAATCGACGTGGATGCAATGTCCGATGAGGAATTTGCCTCTTTCAAATCCGGCATGATGGAGGGTGAACAACCGACACCCGATGAGCCGGAACCACAAACCGAAGACAATGCCGTCGCAGAACCTCAAGGAGAGGCGCAGACGGCAGAAGACGATGATGATGATGATGATACAGACCAGTCCCAACGGTCTGAAACCGTCTCGTTCGACCGCTTTCACCGCACCAACGAACGGCGCAAGGCGGCTGAAAAGGAGCGCGACGAAGCCCGCGAGCGCGCAATCCGCATTGAAGAGCGTTTGCAGGCCCTTCTGGACGTTCAACAGCAGGCACAGCCCAAGCCAGAACAGCAGAAGAAGCCAGAAGACGACATTCCGGACGATAATGACCCGGTGGCCATCGTCAATTGGGCAAAAAAGGAGCTTCTTGCGCGCAAGCAGCGTGAGGAAGAAGAGGCCAAGCAGCGAGAAGCCCAGACCCGCGAGCAGCAGGAATGGGAGCGCGTCTATAATGACGTAAACAGCCGTTACACGGCGACCGCACAGTCGGACCCGACCATCGTTGAAGCGCATAACGCGCTGCGAAAGTCATTGGGTGAAGAGCTGACGGAAGTTTATGGATACTCGCAGCAGCAGGCCTTGCAAGAGCTACAGCGTATCGAGAACCAGCACATTGCTGTGGTCGCTCAGAATGGCTGGGACATTGGCGATTACATCAAGAAGCTGGCGCGGACACGCGGTTGGGCACCGAAGCCCGCCGAACCCACACCCGATCCGCAGAAGGAAATGAACGAAGTGGCCAAGCGCGAAGAAGCGCGGCAAGCCAGCATTTCTCTCGGCAAGACTGGCGGTGCTGCTGCCGAAATCGGCAAGATCACACCCCAGCAGCTCGCAGACATGAGCGATGAAGAATTCGCGGCCTACAAGGACAAGTACGGATCGGTTGTCCACGCTTTCCAGTAAGCCGTGCATAAGGACGGCGGTCCCTAAACGCTCCGGTTGGCCCTCGATATGGGCTGGATGGCTGGCCTTCCCAAGTGCCTGTTCGTCGCGGCGGCGACCTTAAACCACGCCAACCCCCTCGAAAATTCACCCATCATAGGAGCCTGTAAATGGCTACGACCAACTATGGCGTTAACGACGCCCTGGCGGTCAAAACATGGGCGCGAGACTTGGCTTACGAGGTCAAAAAGGGCCTCGAAATCGCTCCGCTCATTGGCACGACCCCGAATTCCATCATCCAGCTCAAGACCGAAAACAAGTCTGCTGGCGACAAGGTGACTGTCGGCCTGCGCACTCGTCTGCGTGGTGCTGGTGTGTCCGAAGGCACTACGCTTGAGGGCAATGAAGAGAGCCTGACCACCTATTCGGACAGCGTTCTCGTCAACGAACTGGCCCATGCCGTGCGCGTGGCCGGTGAAGACACCATCGACCAGCAGCGTGTGCTGTTCAACCTTCGTGAAGAAGGCAAGATGGCGCTGGCCGATTGGTATGCGGAACGCCTGTCTCTGTCGTTCTTCATCCAGGGTTGCGGCTACACCGCTTCGTCCATCACCTATCGCGGCGTTTCGACCAGCCTATCCACCCTCTACACCGGCCTTAACTCTGTGTCGGCTCCGACCAACCGCATTTATGCGACTGGCTCGACCGATCAGGCCGTTGGTGCGTCGTCTTCGTCCACGATGACCCTCGATATGGTCGTCAAGGCGAAGGAAAAAGCCCAGACCATGAACCCGAAGATCCGCCCTGTGCGTATCAACGGCGCGGACAAGTACGTCATGTACGTGCATCCGTATCAGGTCACTGACCTCAAGCTTGAAGCTCAGGCTTCCGGCTCGATTTCGTGGGCTGATATTCAGCTTGCGGCGCTCCAGGGCGGTCAGACTTCCGGCAACCCGATCTATACCGGTGCTATCGGTGAATATGACGGCGTGATCCTCCGTGAAAACGAAGACGTTACGACCGGCGTTCACTCCAGCAACGACACGGAAGAGGCCAACGTTCGTCGCGCTGTCCTGTTCGGCGCTCAGGCCATGCTGTTCGCCCAGTCGTCCCGCTTCTCGAAAAACTCGCCTTACAAGTGGGTTGAAGAAGAGTTCGACTATGGTCGCCAGCTCGGCATCAGCGCTCAGGGCATTCTTGGCATGAAGCGGGCCCAGTTCAACAGCGTCGATTTCGGCGCGGTTGTCGTGTCCACCTATGCTGCTGCTCACACCTAAGGAGATCTGACAATGGCAACCGGTACTCAGGGCACGACCGCCCGCGAATACAGCCAGCAGATGATCCACTATCTGCGCAAGAGCATGACCTATGACGGCGATCTGTCCGTTGATGTGGGAACGCTCCCGGCTGGTGCAGTGATTGTTCCGAACGCCTCTGGTGCTTTCGTGACCACTGCCTTCACCGCCTCTACGACCGTGCAGACGCTCGACATTGGCTATGCCGATGATGCGGACGAATACGCTTCGGCACTCGTTCTCACTTCTGCCGGCCAGATTGAGCTTGATGTGGAAACCGATCTCCTGGTTCCCGCAGACCGCACGATCACGGCGACCTTGACCGCAGGGTCCGGCCCCACGGCTGGCGCTCTTGAGGTCATCATCGCCTACATTCCCGACAATGACGGCTAATGAAGGCCTTTGAATACTACCTGCGGGCGCAGCCAAGAAAGGTTGTGCCCGCAGCCCCAATACAAGCCCCCAAACCGCGCGAAAAGGGCGTCTGCCGACATTGTGGGCAGAAGATCGGGCGCGGTGTGCATTTCCATGAGAAGGCTTGCAAGGAGCGCCGAGGATGACGACCCAAGCCGCCATGATTGCAGAGATTGAGGATGACAGCGAGCGCAGCGATACCGCCGCGATCCGCACCAAAATCCAGCAAGCTATTCGCTATTTCCAGCCGCGCCGGTTCTGGTTCAATGAAACCCGCTCGAACACGTTCAGCACGGTCATTGACCAGACTGATTACGACATTGCCACGGTTGGCGACTTCTACACCTTCGATGCGCTCTACTTGATTGAAGGCAACGGTGAAGTGAATGCCCTCAAGCGCCGTGACTATCGCTGGTCTGAAACGCTTGAGGGGAACGTTACCAGCAACCATCCCTATTCTTGGGCCTATGTGAACAAGACGGTGCGGCTCTATCCGCCGCCCGATGCTGTTTACACCATGCGTCCGACTGGTCACATCAAGGTTGCAGCCCCAGCGGACGACAATGAAACCGAAAACGCATGGATGATCTATGCTTACGACCTAATCATGTATCGGACCAGGGTATCGCTAGAGGCGAACCGCTGGATGGACCCGAACGCTGCACTGATGTTCAAGCAGATGGAGCAGCTAGAGTTTACCCGACTGATGGGCGAAGGCGGCAAACGCATTGGGACGGGTGAAACAATCCCGACGCAGTTCTGATGCAGTTCGCGTTCTCAGAGTTTGCACCCGATGCAGGAGAGCTTGCCCCAGGCGTTCTCATGCAGGCCCAAGGGGTGCAGCCCCAGCAAATCGGCTACGGCCCAGCATCGTCTCTCCAGACGCCCGCAAGCGCCACGGCCTTGCCCGATGATTGCCGGGGCATGGTGTCGCTGGTCCAGCGGGATGGCACTAACGTTGTGTTCGCCTTCACGGCCACGGATGCCTATGAGCTAAGCGCAACCTATGAGCTAGACGGCACACCAATCGGAACGGGGTTCAACTGCACCTCTGGCGATGACTGGTCGCTTACGGGCTTCGGCAACAAGCTGATGGCGTCCAACACCACGGACGGATTGCAGGCTTACGACATTGAAAGCCCAGCGGGGTTTTCGACTATTGCTGATGCAGGTGCGCCACGAGACATTTTCCGGTGTGCGAATACGCTGGTCGGGCTGGATTGCCTCGATGACAACAGCAACCGTGACAATCGGCTCATTCGGACATCGGCCATTGGCGATCAGACGCAGTGGAAAAAGCGCGGGGCGGACAAGCAGCCGCTTGATGATGGCGGGGCATTGATCGGGGGCATTGACCTCAAGAACAATGCGGCGCTGATCCTGCAATCTGATGCTGTGCGTATCATGCAGTTTGGCTCCGGGTCTGCTGGGGCGTTCTCGCTGCTCAAGGCGTTTGATGGGCGCGGGTCGGTTGGTCGGCGGTCGCTGATCGGTCTGGACGGCGTGGCCTATTGGTTCTCCACCGATGGCTTCAAGATGTTCTCGCAGGCCAACGGGCTTGTACATATCGGTGCAGGCAAGGTTGATCAGTGGTTCTTTGACCGTGTTGACCAGTCCAGATTGCAGGCGATCCAAGTCGGACTGGACCCACTCAACAAGCTGGTGGTCTGGCGCTACCCGTCGCTGCAAATCACCTCGGAAACCGTGTTTGACGACTGTATCGGGTATTCCTGGCAGTTTAACAAATGGTTCTACTGGTCCGAACAGACCACGTATCTGAGCCGCATTGCTACCCCAGGCTATACGCTGGATGGCATGGATGATTTCGGGCCGCTCGATAGCATCGACATTCCGCTCGATGATCGGTTCTGGCAGGGTGGTCAGCCGGTGTTTGCGGCTCTGGACGAAAACCGGAAATACGCGACTTTTTCGGGGCCAAGCTATGCAGCGGTTCTGGAAAGCGGTTTCAGCAACAGCCCTGTTACGGGTTTGATCGGCTGGGCAACACCAATCGACAATGCAGCCAGCGGAACCCTGCAACTCGGCGTCAAGGACAGCCTTGATGGCGCGGCAACGTGGAAGACCGGCGCGGCAAAGGTCAGTGCCGGGCGCGTTCCGTTGCGGGGCAGGGGCATGAACATCGCCTTCCGTCGCAATATCGATGCGGGCGACACCTGGTCCTATGCCAACGGGGTCAATCACGTTTCCGCAGCAACCGGGGGGCGCAAATGAGCTTTCAGGTCCTCAGCGATGCCGGTCTTCTCACGGAAAAGACCATTCTCACGGACAACACGGCAACCGATGTTTTAGACCTCGGCAAAGCGGTTCTGGTCGAAAGCATCACATGCGTTGAAGTTGGGGGGAACGCCCCGAACCTGACCATCGAAAGCTATGACGGCACGACGAGCTATTACCGGCGCAATGCCAAGGCGATGACGGCAAAAGAGGAAGTGACCATTCCCGGCTGGCGTCTCGACAATAACGAGGTGCTGCGCGTCACATCATCGGATGCCAATGGCGAAGTGCATGTGTTCGTGAACTACTTCAACCCCGACGCGACCCAGCGCGCAAGCTGATGCAAGTCACGTTGCTGGACACTGCTCGCATAGACCGCGAGTGGGAGGCCATAGAGGCGCGTTTGCAGCCTGCGTTGGCCCATGACCCGGAATTCAACCTTACAGCCCTCTGCGGGCGTCTGCTGGACGGTTCTTCGCTCATCTTCGAGGTTGGCGAGGGTGCTCAAGGTCTTTGGGTTGTCTCGATAAGCGATGATGACGGGCTGGTGGCCTGGACCACGGCCATAGCGGGACAGATCGAGGGCGGGCCGAAACAACGGCTTGCGGCCATGCGCCACGCGGTCGCGGCCTTGGAGACGACACTGAAACACGC
>Ga0098074_1001523_pt1 | contig 11664 bp, 14 predicted proteins | sample 32_taG_FD_75064 | JGI IMG/M metagenome (GOLD analysis project Ga0098074, IMG submission 75064) | Marine viral communities from the Gulf of Mexico - 32_GoM_OMZ_CsCl metaG | ecosystem: Environmental > Aquatic > Marine > Oceanic | place: Atlantic Ocean: Gulf of Mexico | collected 2015-07-12
TCAAAACTAACTCTCACATGTGATTGTGCGGCTAAATTATATATTTCATCAGGTTGTATTTTTTGTAAAACTCTAACTAATGATGCCATATCAGTTAAGTCTGCATACTCTAAGTTTATTTTACCTGAATATCTTAAATGCTCAATTCTAGATGATTGTGTTTCAGATACAGAATTTCTTTTCACTGTGCCCCATACTTCATATTTTTTTTCTATTAAAAATTCTGCCAAATATGAACCGTCTTGTCCATTTATTCCAGTTATTAAAACTTTTTTCATGAGTTTAATTTAAATAAGTAATCATTGTGTGTACCATCCCATTTAGGGTGAGTACTTTTTTTAAAATTAGTTATATTTTCTATTGAAGAATAATTATTCTTATCCATAAAATCAAATATAATGTCTTTATTTTTATTGTAAATCTCTATTAAAAAAAATTTTATTTTTTGTGAAGAAAAATTAATACCTTTTAAAACCTCTAATTCGTAACCCTCAACGTCTAAAGATAAAAAATCTATTTCTTTGTACTTACTATCGTCAATTAATTTTTGTAGGGTAAAAGCTTTTACTTCTTGTGTAGGGGCTCTATTTTTTCTTTTTCCACCAACAGAACACATAGGGGTACCAATAAAATCTCCTTTTATTGTTTCATTTACATAATCAAACGAAACACAAGCACAATTGTGTATAATGTTATTTTTTCTATTATTTAAACACTCTTTGTATTTATTAGGTGATGGTTCTATTAATATACCTGTCCACCCATAATTGTCTTCCAACCATTTAGTGTTAGATTGGAATATGCCATCGAATGCGCCTAACTCTACGTAAATACCTTTTTTTTCATAATCTAAATATTTTTTTAATTTTTCTACCATATTTACCATTTATTAAGATATTTAGTATAATGACTTAAATATCTACTATCTTTCCAAGGTGCATGCCACCTACAAGTGTGTAAAGCAACTTCTCCCCCTTTTGGTTTTAAATGAAAGCTAATAAATTTTATTTGTTTAACAATATCTTTAAAATAGATATTAAGTATTGGTTGATCAGTTCCACCATCAATACCTGTATGTGAATTAATCTTTTTTAATTTCTCAGACAATTCAACTAATCTATTAAAAGTTTCTTCATATATGATATCTGTATTATATACCATACACCCAGAATTAAAAATTCTAGTCTTATCGATTTTATACTTATTGTTTAATTCGTCATACTCTTCATTTTTTGTGAAACATAAATCTAAATTATTATTCTCATAATCACATAGGAACATATTTTCATTATCTACCTGTTTCAATAGAGGTTTAATATTTTTCTTTATTACAAAATCTGCATCCATATATATTATGTTTTTCCATCTTTTAAAAAATACATTAAAAATAGAATATTTAGCGTAGAAAGGGTTATCAAAACTAACCTCAAAAGGTATCACACCTTTAATCTCAAAATCTTTAATAATATTACTATCATTAACATTATTAAAGATTACGCATATATCTTCATCCCAACCACCTATATCTCTAACCTGCATAATAAGTGATTTTATGTGTTTTACATAGTTTTTATCAGTTACTAATATTAAACAATTTTTCATTTTATATTATTCTTTAATTTTAACCAACTCCCATCAGATTTACCACCATGTATGACATGTTTACAAATATAGTCAGGGTATCCAATAGTCTCTTTTATTATAGGTTGTATTTGGCCATTCATATATTCCCAATCATGGCCAGTAACATATCCATCCTTCTTAACTTTTTTAACCCAATTATTAATATCGACTCTAACAGATTCCGGTCTATGATCACCATCAATATAAACCATATCTATACTCTCATCCTCAAAAAGTTTCAACGCCTCAACGCTAGACATCTTTATTTTTTCGACAAACTCATATTTCTTTTTTATTTGATCAAAAATTGGTTCGGCTTGTTTTGTGATATTAGACGATGAATCTGCATCGTCATACCCATTTTGCCAAGGGTCGATACAATAAATCTTTTTAAATTTACCTGATTCTGCGAATAATTCCATAGATTCCCCCATAAAAGAACCTATCTCTACTAAAATTAAATCATCTTTCTCTATTTGTTCTAATAATTCTTTTATGTCATTAATTTGACCCGGATGTTTCCTTAATACTTTATTCATTTTATTTTATTTTTCCAATACGAAAATTTTAATTTTTCCATATTATATTCATTATTATATTTTATTTGTGATAGTAAAGATTCATTCAATTCTTTAAAATTATCGACAATGAGTACTGGTAAGTCACCATAAATATTGTTATGGAAATAACCACTCTCAATTATGGGTGTAACCCCTAAATACAACATCTCCCAGTTTCTATGACAATCAATGCCATTTCCATCTGGGCATAAAACAAAATGAGATTCTTTACAATCCTTTAAGTAGTGATCAATATTACCTCTTATACCACCCATTCTGATACTAACCCAAGTCTTACCTCTAAAATAAGGCTCTATCCATTGCCTTTTTTCTTTATTAGTATTTGGGTTAAAATTTATATAACATATTTTATTTTTATCGAACTCCTTTGACGAGTACTCGAATATTTTATTATGTTTGTGTGCAAAAATACCATACCTATTTTTAGACCAATGAGGTCTTTCTAACCCAATAGGTAAACTAACTATGTCTTCAGTATTAATTGCATTGATATTTTGACCAAACCATTTTTTAACACATTTTGGTCGATTATCAATATCATCTTGTGTAAATGTTGTATCTCCATTATGTGAAAGTAAAATAAATGGTATATCATCATTATTAACCATCGTAAAAAATTGTCTTACCCTATCAGAATCAACATATATTACAGGTAACCTATTTTCCTTAAAATTATCTAAAAAATATCTCAACTTACCAATATCTAAATGATATTCCTTAGTATATTTATCACCAAAACCTAAATCTGCTACAGATTCAAATTTATTACCATCTATATATTCTTCTTTACTTATCATTTAGATAAAAATTTATTTAGTTGTTTAGAGTGTATATGTAAATTATTAATTTTGTATTTATCACCTTTATAATAACAAAATGGTTTTTTTAAATTGTCGACATCCATTTCAAAAGAAACTTTTATTTCTTTGTTAAATATTTTTTTGGCAATATAGGTATTAGTTTCAAAAGTACCCATTTTTTTAAGTGGTTGGTTTTTATCATTCCCACCCAAAAACTGTCCATAAGATGCTGGGTCAAATATAGTTTTATCCTTAGAATCAAAAGGTAAAATAGGTAATCGTTTTATATAATTGTGGTTATATAAAACTTTTCTTAATACAATCATTTCAGATGGGCAACACCTACTATAGTTTTTTCTAATATCTTTAATTTCTGTTTCATTAAATATAATATTATCCATGTCATCGATTAATCTGTTAATTGTTTTTTTATCACTTATAAAACTAAAACCTGTAGTTATCCTCACATCATCACCTACTGTAAAATACAAATTAGAATCTAATGATTTTATTATATTGTTAATATCACAATAAATCATTATGTCATTTTCAAAAAATATTATGTCCTTTGAATCAGTCTCATTAATAAAATCTTGTAGCAAATAAAATCTAGCATAGGTATATAACCAAAATTCTTTACTTGGGTAAGTGTTAAAAATATTTCTTTCACTATCTAACCTCTTTAATTTTTTAAATCTTTCTAATTTATGGACATCTTTTTGGATGAATAATACATTGTATTTTTCAAATAAATCACTATCATATTGATCACCAATAAAAACTATTTTTATTTCTTCATTGTATACCCTTATTTGTTGCAGTGTATATTTTATATACGATGGTAATTTACCTATATTTATTAAAACTATCATAATTCTTTTTTTGTGGCGTAAAAATTAACCCATCTATAGTCATCTTCATACCACTCTATTTTTTCAAAATTATTGTCTTTAAGTTCATAAATGTAGTAATCATATTTTTTTAAAAAATCAATCACATCATTCATTTTAACACTATTATCTTTAAAGCAACCACCATATTCAAATTGAATGAAATCTATTTTACTTTCATTTAATAAATCGGAAGCCCCTTTAAGTGTTTCTAATTCATACCCTTCCGTATCTATTTTTAAAACTTCTACTTTTTCTTTTATTATATTATCTAACCTATCTATTGGTATGATTTTTTTATTTATTTTATATTCTGGTTTATTGTATAACCATTCTCTATTAACAATAGATGAATGGGATTCTTTACCCTCTGCCTCATAAAATTGTACTTCATCTTGTTTTGAACCTATTCCGATATTAAATGCTTTATAATATTCTTTTTTAGGTATTTTGTTAAAACAACTTTTTATTGGTTCAAAAAGATATGACATTTTTAGATTAATATGTTTATCTAAGTATTCAGTATATTTACCTAAATTTGCACCCACGTCAACAACAGTAATTGGTTTTTTATAAAACTGTTTTATATATTCTACAAATTTTTTTTCTTCAATTCTCATATTAAACATATTTAAATTTATCTGAGTGTATATCTGATGGGTAGAATATATCGTCCTTTGTTTTATTAAAATTATAATTCATCCACCTGTTAGGTGCAATAACTAATTTACTATTATTAGTACCTAACCAAGCCGCCCACCAAGAAAAAGATGAATTGCTAATAATTTTATATTTGGCGTGTAGTATTATACTAAAATCTTTTTTCATATCATTACTAATAATAATATCGTTTTTAAATTTATTTTTTGCCATTTTAACATTATCGGTTATGATCACAAATTTAATATTGGGTTTTAAATCTAAGATATAATTTTTGGCGTCGTTAAAAAAATTATCTGAAGGTGTATAATTTTCACTTAAATAACCATCCTGAGCCCTAAAGTGGATTATACAGTAATCCTCTGTTAAATAAGGTGAATCTGGTTTTTCTATATAAAACCATTCCCTAATTTTATCTTCATAATCAGAAAAATATTTTTCTGATTGCCACCAACCATCTAAATGAGTACCATCACCAATTGATAATATATTGTCATTATAAGCATTTTTACCTTCAGAGAAAATATTTTTTTGTTTTTGGTATGGTTGACTACCCATTGAACACTCAAAAAACTTTTTACCTAACCAACACCCAGAGACACTTTTATCCCCATAAAAATTTCCGTTGGGTATGGTAAAATCACACTCATTTTTTTCTGCAATAACCCTGCATGTTGCGTATTGGAATAGGTGGTTACCTAACCTACCTTTTAATTCTACACTAATCATTAAACTATGATTTTTTTATTTGTTGTTATTAAAATATCACCATATTTTTCCTTCATTTTTTTATATATAATATACCTTTTTTTGGTATGGTTGCCACCATCCTTATCCGCAATAGAATTACCTGCAATTCTTTTCCATGTCCTAACATTATCGTCATGTATATATAATGGTTCTGTTTTATTGTAATGATTATGGACATAATTAAACATTATATCTTCACCATTAAACATTTCATCTATTAATTTTAAATTATCTTTTTCTTCACTATAATATTTTAAGAATTTTTTATGGAACATTGCACCACCTGTAAGAATTATATTATAATTTTCTTTATTTTCACCATTTGCAGCATTGCCGTGATAAACATTTCCATTAACAAATCTAGGGACAATACCCACCATTAAATCTTTATTAGACACCCATTGTTTATAACATTCTATCATCGCCTTTTCAGAGAATATGTAATCATCATCTACTGAAATAATACAATCACAAGTATTTTCATATGGGTAAAATCTATTATTAAGCGAATTTTTTTTAGGATAAATAAAAGTAACCTTATTTTCAATACCCAACTTCTTAATATTTTCGATAACACCATAAGGTACTTCCTCACCTATATTTTGCCATACTATTAATATATTTTTAATTAAGTCATTTTTACAAAGGTTAAGAGTAGGGTGATTTTTATCTGATAAAAAATCATTTCTTTTATATGTCGGCATTATAATTGTCACCATATCATTTTATATTAAAATATTCTATTTATTTTGGTAAGGGGTTTATTATTTTCTTATAATCATTATAAATGATATCTACCTCATTTCCCATATTTTTCACTATCAACTAAGAAGTATATTTGACCTATATCACTTACCTCAATTTCATTATATTCTAAGTCAAATCCCTCAACTATCTTCTTATAGTTATGGTTAAAAACATGATTACTTGATGTTTTTATTTCAGTACTAATACATACAAACTTTTTACCAACCCTCAACATTTCACTCATAACATTTTTAATTGTCTCTGGTGGTTGATGGAGTAGTACTAATGAGCTAGTAACTACGTCAAATTGATTTGTTTCATATGGTAGTATACCCCAATTTTCTTTTTTTATATCAATATTTTTTACATTAATACCATATTTTTTATATTCTTTTAGTAATTTCTCCTTATAGATTTCACTTATGTCAAAGACAGTTAGATTTACACCACCATAAGATCTAGCCAATCTACCTGTGCCGGGACCAATATCTAAAACATTCATATTTTCTTTTAAATGAGAAGAAAAGAAATTGATTTGTTTATTGATTAATTCAGTATTTGTAATTGTATTTACACTATTAGGTTCTTTTCTAGTGTTCCAGTAATTAACTACATTATAATTCATATTTTATTATTTTTTTTAGAAGTTGTAATTGAATTTTTCGATGTCATTTTTAAACGCCTCTGCAACTAAATCAATAGTTTCTTGTGTGTATAAGGCTTTATATTTTTCATGTTTACTTTTATTTAAATGTGGGAGATTTTCGTTTATACCGATTTTATCACATATTTTTTTAAAATCTTCATTAAGATTTTCGTACTTACCAACATAATCTATTAATAAATTTCCATCATCGTCACAAGAAAATAATGTTTGTAATCTAACTTCATTGGCACACCTCCAACGTATATATTCATCAAAATCTTTAAACCCTTTCATCATTTTATGTTGTGGGTGACCTGGGGATTCTAACATATAGTGGTACAGTGATACCTGCCAATCCCAAGGATTCCTAACAAAAACAAACTTAAAATAATTACTCCATTCTTCATCAGAATAATATTTTTTTAATAATTTCGCTTTAGTATGTTTGTTAAAATCAGAGTTTTTTTGTACACCTAAATGATTATAACCATGCATCTGATATACAGGTTCCGTTGCGTATTTATCTAAACATTTTCTCACACTAGTACCTGCTACTTTATATGTGTGTATAAAAATAAATTTTTTACTTTCTGATATTATCATAACAATTAATTTTTTCTATTATTTTTTTTATGGTGGATTCATATGTGAAATATTTATTTCTTATATTTCTTAAATTATTTAATTTATCTTCTATTTTAGTATCGCACAAAATTTTATCTAAGTTATTCAAATTTTTTATCTCAATTAAAACAGAAAATGACTCCCAGTCAATTTCCTCTTCATATGGTAACCATGGTTTGTCGTAAATATAGACAGGTATCGAATCATACCACATACATTCATATAACCTAAAACTAGTTGGTCCAAATCCTCTAGGTGCTAAACTAAAGATGCTTTTTGACATAACTTCTTTATAATTCATCTGATGGTTTTTTGTTATTTGCGTAGAAATATTACCGATAAGGTTAATTAAATACCCCTCTTTACTACTAAAATTATTAAATAATATTTTTCTACACTCATGTGTATCTCTACCTATAAAAGAAGCAAAAATATCTTTTTTAATACTTTCGTTATAATCATTATATGGTGTTGATATCAATGGTAATGCAACATCACCAACACCTCCTTGGCTAAAGACTAAAATATTTTTAGGTAATCCCATCTCAATCCCATTTGCAGATTGTACTATTGTAAAATATTTTTTATTTGGGTTAATTAATGGTAAAACATTAGATTTGACTAAATTATGAACAATATCTTTTTTAGTCCTAAAATTAGCGTATAAATTTGTCCATAATATGGGTATATAAATATAGTTATCACTAATATTTTCTTTATTTTTTATAAAGTAATTGTAGAATTGATACTCCAACATCTCCCCTTTTTGGTGAGGTGGGTATGGTGGATCTTTTCTTTTCTGTATAAAAAAATTATCTATATCTAATATCTTACCCATTTTTTATGGTATCTATAATTTTATTATTCATATTAATAAACTTGCAGTATTTTTCCCAAAAATCTATACCATTTTTTCTAAAAATGTTATAGTCTATATTTTTTGATTTATCAATTAACTTATCTATATTAGACATTTTACCTCTTATTATAAAATTGTCCCAATTTGTTGTTTCATCATCAAAAGGGTACTCAATAACATCTGTTGATATTGGTACAGTACCAACCATTAAACTTTCGTAAAGTCTAAATGAATTAGAACCTGTACCTCTAGGACAAAAAGAAAATTTACATCTACTTAACTCAATTAAAAATTTCTCAATAGATTTTTGTTTTTGTATATCATCCATAACATATATAGAACCAGTTTGTTTTAATAAATATTTATCTAATTTTAAATTTAATAATTTTTTTCTATCCCCATATATTTGACCCATAAAACAATAGTCATATATTTTTTTTTCGTTTCTACATTTTTCTAAAAAATTTTCGTTATTGTGCCATTTAATATGATCTGTCATAACTAATGGTACACACATATAGTTTAATTTTTTACCTGTGGGTTGTGATACAAATTTATATTTAACACCATCTAAATCATCTAAGAAGTTTGGGTTGTCATTATTAACCCAAACAACCATTTTATTTTTATATTTTTGGTATTTATTAATCTGATTATGGTATAATTTAATTTCAGGACTTAATAAAATATAGTCTGCATCTTCAGGATTATTTACTAATTTAATCTCATAATTTGTAGGATAAAACGGTCTATCGTGTGTAGACAATTCTTTATTATTTGTAAGTTTAAATAATTTTATCATAAAATAAATTTTTTAGTTTCTTCAAATAAAGGACAATTTAAAATCCAAGGCTTAAATTTGTCCCAATAGTGATTTATATATACATTGTGTTTTGGTTCTATATTAATAGTACTACCTACCCAATTATTATCGTTTTTTGTTAATTTTGTATACCCCGCACAGGAATTCCACTCAAACCCTATTTTTGGGTGAGTGTAATCGTATCCTATTTCTTTAAAATGTGAGAATAATAATGCTTGATCAAAACCCTTACATTTCATTCCTTTATAATTTTTTATTATTTCATCATAATTAATAAAAGACGGTTCAGATACTACTAATACTCCCGAATTTAAAAAGGGTTCAGGTTCATTACTTGTGTGTATAGGTATATTTTGGTGGTTAATACCAATAAAAGGCTTGTCGCTCTTATATTCCCACAATTCGTTTATATCTTTTAAAATAAATGCATCCACATCAACAAAAACAAAAGGGTTTTTATTTTTATATATATTCCATAATTTAAAAGTAATATTATGCTTACTTTTATAATCACCTAATATGGATAAATCACCATAATAGTGATTACATTTAACCCATTGAAAATTAAATTTTTTAGACAATTTTTTTATGTACTCGTTAGGTTCGTTTTGTGATAAAATTTTAATATTAAACCCTTTTGAGTTTTTATTGGCCATCCTTAACCAAGTATGTAACATTAAATTATATATTTTATTGTCAGGGTAATTAAAAATGGTTATTAAATCTTTCATATCAAATAGGATTTACGTAATAATACGGTTTTTCAACAACATCTTTATTATTAATATGATCTTTTTGACCAACTAAAGTTTCTTTATAATTTCTTACATTAGTATTGTGTACGTGATATGTTTTTATTAAACTACAAGGGTTCCTTAAAATAAATCCTTTATTTTTAAATTCCCACGCAATCCTATTATCACAACCTAATTTTCCTAAATAAAAATCTGAATATTCTAATTCTTTCATTTTACCTATCCATATCCATGTATCTTGACAATCGGATCTCATTATGTTGATTTTAGGGTTTTCACCATACTCCCACCTCAATAAAGATAACACCATACTTTTATTCATTATATTTTTTATTTCTTTCACAGTTTCGTCTAAAAATATATCACTATTAGTTAGTATGTTAAAATCTTTATCATTACTGACGTTATTGATTATAGTAAAAAAGTCTTTAAATGTTGGTCTTTTATGAAGAATTATTTCTATTTTGTCATCGTTAAAGGGAATATTTTCTACTTCACTAAGAATATAAACTCTATTAATGAAAGTATTTTTTATGTTTTTTTCTAAACAAAAATCAATTTCTTTTTGTCTTTCTTCATTTTTATCTTTATAATATGATGTAAATAAATTTATCATTTTACAATTTTATTATCCTTTATCTCAAAATTTTTATTCATAATCCTACTATAGAGTTCTTGATGATTCTTATTCGCTTCAGTAGAAACAGTACCATCTTTTTCGTGATGAAAATAAACAAATAATGGTTTAGATATTCTTTTACCTACATAACCTTCTTTCATCATTCTTATCCACATATCGTAATCTTCCCAACCCTTTAACGATTCATCATACCCATTAACTTTTTCAAAAGACTCTCTATGGAACATAGAACAATTAACAATAAATGGACCTTGTATTAGTCTTTCTTTACTCCATTCAGGTCTCTTTTCAACACCTTGTATTTGACCTACGTGATGTGTATCACAATATACTGGACTTATTTTTTTATCTCTACTAAGTATAGACACACAAGTTTTAATATAACCATTTAAAATCATATCATCAGAATCTAACGGTAATATAAAATCACCATTACAATGTTTAAACGCTTCATTTCTAGCTGAAGATGGTCCACCATTTTCTTTATAAACAACTTTGATTTTTTCATTATTTTCCAGTTGTTTAAGTTTTAATTTCACAAATTCATCAGTTGATCCATCATCAACTAATATAATTTCGTAATTAGTATAGTCTTGATTAAAAACTGAACATAAAGTCTGATTTATTCTATTACCATAATTATATATTGGCATTAAAATAGAAACCAAAGGTTCATTCATCTTTATGTTTTTAGTTTTATATGTATATGGTATTATTTGTGGTAACTTATCTTTATATTTTTCCACAAATTGTTTTTTGTTATTTTCCCATTGTTCATTTGTTTGACCAATGGACAAATGTGTAATTGTGATGTCTGATATTACACCCACCTTTACACCATTTAAAAAATTATTAAAACAAAAATCTATCTCATAAAAGTGAAATCCTTTAATGTTTTCATCAAATTTAGATTTAATATTATTCTTATTTACAATAAAGAATAAACCATCCACAATAATAGTATCTTCTATTTTATTACCAAAAAATTCATTATATTTAGACAACCATTTTTTTCCTTCGTTTTGGTGATATACTTGACCGACAACTTCTGTCATACCATTATCCCACCAACATCCAGATTTGGGTAGGTATTTTGTACCAGCTTTACCTAAAATACCATAATCAGGATTTCTTTTAAAGTGTTTTAATATTTTTTTACCCCAATTCTTAGTCTCAAAAATAATGTCATCGTGACAAAAAACCACAATATCATTTGTAGTTTCTTTTAACGCTTTATTGTAAAGTTCTGTAAGTGAATATTCACCA
>Ga0098074_1001525_pt1 | contig 11660 bp, 12 predicted proteins | sample 32_taG_FD_75064 | JGI IMG/M metagenome (GOLD analysis project Ga0098074, IMG submission 75064) | Marine viral communities from the Gulf of Mexico - 32_GoM_OMZ_CsCl metaG | ecosystem: Environmental > Aquatic > Marine > Oceanic | place: Atlantic Ocean: Gulf of Mexico | collected 2015-07-12
ACCCGCCTTCGGATGCTGGACATCGGCCTGTCCAACGTCGCCCATAGTCCAATCTTCGGCTATGGAGACGGTCGCGCCGCCCACTTCGCGGGCAACTTCACCGGCTCCAGCGCCTTCGCCACCATTGACAACTTCTATCTCTCAACCTTGCTGAACAACGGCTATGTCGGGTTCGTGCTTTTGGCCATTGCCTGGGTGGGATTACTCTACCAATCGGTTCGAGCAGCACTGAAACTCAAGCGCCCGATCGACAGTGCGGTATGCGCTGGGGTCGTGGCGATGCTCTTGACTTTCTCCATCGTGTCTCTGACAGACGGGCTCTCGTTCCTTCTCCTGTCAGTTGCGCTGCTTGCGCTACCGTTGGAGCCTACGGAGCGACGAAGTCGGGATCGACCCCCGGCTCACCTGTCTGCGTAAGCTGTGCAAGTGCGGGGAACAACGGACAATCGAGCATCAGAGCAGTGCGGGCGGTCGTGACATAGAAACTGCGCCACGAAGTATTAACGGCTTTGAAGCTCCCATGGACCGCTTCGGAATTACCAGTCGTCGCCCCGGGTGACGGCCACCAGTCGAACCCTGCCGCCGCGACGATGGTACCTACCTCGTCGTCAATATTGGCCCCTGAGGCGGAAATCTGCTTGGCCTCGAACGCCAACAGAACCGTCCGCAGGCCGGAGGATGCGACCAGCGGCTTGGTCCCGCTTGGCCAGAAGTGGTAGGCGCGTCCTTCCAGAAGACCGACAATCACCGGGGTCGGAGAGGCCGAATAATAAGTCGCTGCAATCGATGGCGTTGACTCGGTGTCGTAGTCCTCTGGATACTGCGCGCCGACCAGCCTGACGCTGCTCAATGTCTCTGCCCATTCTTCGTGCAGAGCCATGCAGCCGGGTTGCGTATCTTGACCAGCACATCGGGATTATAGGAACCGCCATGGGCCAGATGGACGATGCCCCAGGGGGCGCCATACTAGCCGGTACTCGGGTTGATCCCCTCGGCCAGCCGGCCCATCAGCCTCCAGTCGTAATTGATCGGGACGCCATTTTGTAGCACAGTATTCGCTTTGGTACTTTCGCGGATGGCGACCATTGATGTGCCGGAGTTGGGTTCCATCATGCCTGGGTTACGCGAAGGCATTGTAGATGGCCAAGGCTTTTCCAGAGGCCAGTCCGCCGCCGATCCACCCGAAAGTCATCACCCTGGTGGAATAGGCCGCAGGGGGTACCCGGCGCAGGTTCTGGACCATGGCGTTCTAAACACCTGTGGTAATCGATGGCGACGTGTTGATCGCCATAAGTACGCCATCCTTTTAGATGCGGTCTTCAGAGCCAGCCGCCCCGGTGCGACTATCCATCACCATGCCGACTGCCGTCGAGCTATTAACGCCAGACCCGCCACTGGAGAAGTTCTGTCCATGGTCGATCTGGTTCGACGTGCCCCGCACGCGGATGCGTGACGTTCCCCCGCACGATACCTCAATGCCGTTTCCCTGCCCATCAGAGGCAGACCCGAAGCCGAGCGATGCACGGTTCTGGGTAAACTTAGGAGCGACAGCCGTGCTGGGGTTGAAATTGCTCTTCAGCCACCCCGTAACGCCATCGCCGTGGAAGCCAAGTCCAAGGGTCCAGTCAATTGTGCCGTTCTCGACAAGGTTGTATTGGCCTGCTTTCCAGTTGAGGGCGGAGGCGGATCGCGACACAATGTCGGTGCTGTATATGGCATCGGCATCGCCCCACACATCAGCCTTAAGCAAAGCCACAATAGTCGCATTGGTGCTTTGCTTTTCAGCAGACGGAGCCGCCCCCATGCGATCGAACAGGGCGCGGACTTCTTGGACATAACCCCACCCCTCCCTAGGGTGGCAGGTACCGTAAGCAGCCTGCCAGAAAGCCACCCCGCTCGCACCACTCAAGTGCACAGCCCTCGGGTCAAACCCGGGGATCACGGTTGGTGGGAGGGGCGATGTCGATGCAGAAGCGTTTGACGTCTCAATAGCGATACGTCTGCTTGAGAGCGGTCAGTCCGCGCCCCGTTCCTACCCCCCAAACGCAACAAGGCCCGCAGTTTCGTGCGGGCCTTGTCGAAGTCACATCAGTGGAGCGAAGCGCTTAGCCCTGGCGGGCCTTGAAGCGCTTGTCCACCTTGTTGATGATGTAAACGCGGCCGCGACGGCGGACGAGCTTGTTCGCGCGGTGGCGAGTCATCAACGCCTTCAGCGAGTTGCGGATCTTCATCTTAGTAATCCTCGGTCAAACAAAAGGGGCGCCAAGGCGCCCGAAAACTGGCCTCTACATAAGGAAACCGAACCCGGCTGTCAACGCGCAATCGCGTCGCTTTCCCCCATTGCGCAGCCGTTAACGCACCGGTTATCGGCCAGGCTTATTCTGGTATGGAACCGAGTTCAGAATCGCCGCCCATGACCAGCGAACAGATCACCAAGTCCGGCATCTTGATCATCGACCCGCAGGCCAATATGGCCGCGCTGGTTGCCACCATGCTGCGCGGTCTGAAACGCCGCGACATCCGCGAAGCCTATGACGCAAATCAGGCGCAGGTCGAACTCAATCGCCGCCCGTTCGAAATTGTCATCATCGATGACGGGCTTGCCAAGCCAGGTGCTGTGGAGATTGTCAGGCGGTTGCGCGCAGATGCGCGGAGCATCAACCGACTGACACCCATCATCATGATGTCGGCAGCGCCCGACGCCGCCCGCATTGCCGAGGCGCGCGATGCCGGGGTGACCGAATTCCTGCGCAAGCCTTTCGCAGCCAACCACCTCAAGACGCGGCTCGACAGCATTGCCGCCAATCCCCGCCCCTTCGTCGAGGCTGGTGGGTATGCCGGGCCCGACCGGCGACGGCAGGCCAAAGATGTCGGCGCTGCCGACCGGCGCAGCCCGCATGAGCCAGACGAGGCCTGACCCCGTCCGGGCAGCTCTCAGGCTTCGGCGAGGGCAGCCTTTTCCGCCTCAATCTCGCGCCAGCGGATACAGGCGACCAGCCGACCATTCTCAAGGGTTTCCAGGGGCGGCCTGGTTTCGGCGCATTGCGGCTGGGCATGGCGGCAACGGGTGCGGAAGGTGCAGCCCGAGGGCGGATTGATCGGGGAGGGAATTTCCCCCTTCAACGCATCAATATTGCGCTGCCGCGCCAGCTTGGGGTCGGGGATCGGCACCGCCGTCAATAGCGCGGTCGTATAGGGGTGCTTGGGATCCTCATAGATCTCGTCCCCAGTTGCCAGCTCCACGATCCGGCCCAGATAAAGCACCAGAATGCGGTCCGATACATGCCGCACCACGCTCAGATTGTGCGAGATGAAAATCAGCGTCAGCCCGAACTCGTCCTTGAGCTCGGCCAGCAGGTTCAGGATCTGTGCCTGGATCGAGACGTCCAGCGCCGAGACCGGCTCGTCGCACACGATCAGCTTGGGCTCGGTGATCAGCGCCCGGGCAATGCCGATGCGCTGCGCCTGGCCTCCCGAGAACTCGTGCGGATAGCGATTAATCATCTCGGGCAGCAAGCCGACCGATTCCATGATCCGCACCACGCGGGCACGGCGCTCGGTCTTGTTCATTTCCGGCCGCAGCGTGCGCAGCGGGTCCTCGATGATCTCGCCCACGGTCATGCGCGGGTTGAGCGAAGCGAGCGGATCCTGGAAGATGATCTGCAGATCGGCGCGGCGCTTGCGCATCTCTTCGGCCGGCACCCGCGTCAGGTCCTGGCCCAGCCAGAGCACCTGGCCCTCATCGGGGCTGATCAATTGCAGGATGCAGCGCCCCAGCGTGGATTTGCCACAGCCACTTTCGCCCACAATGCCCAGGGTTTCACCCTGGCGCACATTGAAATTGATATCGGCCAGCGCGGTCAGGGTCAGCTGCCGCGAGAACAGGCCGGTGGCGATGGAGAAGGTCTTTTTGAGATCGCGGATCTCGAGCAGATTGGCGGGGGTCTGGTTCATCAGGCCACCTTTTTCGATTGCAGCGGGCCCTCAAAGAAGCACGCCTTTTCGCGCTCGTCCCCCAACGGGGTCAGCGGCGGGCGTTCTTCCAGGCACCGGTCAAAACAGAAAGCACAGCGCGGATTGAACGAGCAGCCCTTGGGCAGGTGTTCAAGGCTGGGCGGCAGGCCCTGGATCGGGTCGAGCCGCGCGGCGCGATGCGCGATATGCGGGGTCGAATGCAACAGGCCCAGCGTATAGGGGTGGCGCGGATCGTAGAACAGGTCGTCGACCTTGCCCTTTTCGACGGCGCGACCGCCATACATCACCATCATGCGGTCGGCCACGCCAGCCACCACGCCCAGATCATGCGTGATCATCACCAGCGAGGTGCCGAAATCCTCGGTCAGCGTCTTGAACAGGTCCAGCATCTGCGCCTGCACGGTCACATCGAGCGCCGTGGTCGGCTCGTCCGCAATCAGGATCTTGGGCTGGCACAATAGCGCCATGGCGATCATCACGCGCTGCCGCATGCCCCCGCTCATCTCGTGCGGATAGGCATTGGCGCGCTTGGCCGGCTCGGGGATGCCGACCCGCTCGAGCATTTCGATCGTCGTCATCTCGGCCTTGCGCGTGTCAAAGCCGCGATGCTTGACCAGCACCTCGGAAAGTTGCGTCTTGACCTTGAGACTTGGATTGAGCGAGGTCATCGGATCCTGAAAGATCATGGCGATGTCCTTGCCACGATAGGCATCGAGCCGCGACGGCGCCATGCCGAGCAGATTGACATCACCCAGCATGGCCTTGCCGGTGGCCCGGCCGTTCTTGGCCAACAGGCCCATGATCCCGAGAAAGGCCTGGCTTTTGCCCGAGCCGCTTTCGCCCACTACGGCCAGGGTCTCCCCGGCCCGAAGGTCGAAATTCATTTCGCGCACAGCCTGCACCTCTGTGTCATGCAAGGCGAAGGTGACCGACAGGTCCTGGATGGAAAGTACGTAATCGGACATGTCAGCGGTCCTTGGGGTCGAGCGCGTCGCGCAGGCCGTCGCCCACATAGGTCAGGCAGAACAGCAGCGACACCAGAATGATGCCGGGATAGATCAGCATCCAGGGCGTTACCTCGGCCACCGGCGCACCGGTGGAGATCAGCGTGCCCAGCGAGGTCTGGGGTTCCTGGATACCCAGGCCCAGATAGGAGAGGAAACTCTCCACGATGATGATCTCGGGAATGGTCAGCGTGGCATAAATCACCACCGGCCCGGTCAGGTTCGGCACGATGTGGCGGAAGATGATGGTCCAGGGCTTGGCACCGCCCGCCCGGGCCGCTTCCACGAATTCCTTTTCCTTGAGCGTCAGCGTCTGGCCGCGCACGATGCGGGCCATGGTCAGCCATTCGATCGCCCCGATGCCGACGAACAGCAGGATCGGATTGCGGCCGAAAATCACCACCAGAATGATGACGAACAGGATATAGGGCAGCGCATAGAGCATATCGACGATACGCATCATCACCGCATCGACCCGGCCGCCGAAATAACCGGCAATGGCGCCATAGGCGATGCCGATCACCACCGACACGGTGGTGGCCACCAGCGCCACGATCAGGCTCATCTGCGTGCCGAACATGGTGCGGGCCAAAAGGTCCCGGCCATTATGATCGGTACCGAAGAAGTGCCCGGCCTCGAAATCGGGGGGCTTGCGGATGCTGGCCCAATCGACCTCGGAATAGCCCCAGGGCACGAAATAGGGTCCCACAAAGGCGAACAGCACAATGGCGGCCAGCACGAACAGCGACACCATGGCGGCCTTGTTGGCCAGCATGCGCCGGATCGCATCATCGGTCAGCGAGCGGCCCTTGGGGGCCTTGAGCGTGCTCAGCTTTTCCGCATAGCGGGTGAGCACCTCGTCTTTTTGAGTCAATCCGGCCATCAGCGGTACCTCACCTTGGGATCGAGCCAGGCATAGACGAGGTCCACGATCAGATTGAGCGCAATGATCAGCAGCATGTAGAAGAGCGTCGTGCCCAGCACCATGCCGTAGTCGCGATTAAGGGCGGCCTGAATGAAATAGCGGCCAATTCCTGGCAGGCCGAAGATCTGTTCGACCACCAGCGAGCCGGTGAGCAGATAGGACAGGCCCGGTCCGAGATAGCTGACGACCGGGATCAGGGCCGGCTTGATAGCATGACGTGCCAGCACCATCCGCTCGCCCAGTCCCTTGGAACGGGCGGTCCGCACATAATTGGTGCCCAGCGTCTCGATCATAGAGCCGCGCATCAGCCGCGAAATGCGCGCCGCATGCGCCCAGGACAGCACGGCCACGGGCAGCACCAGATGCGCCCAGCTCCCCGGCACCCAGCCGCCCGCAGGCAACCAGCGCAGATAGACGCCGAACCAGAGCTGAAGCAGTGCGCCGATAAGGAAATTGGGGACGATCACACCGATCATCACCACCAGCACCAGCAGGTAGTCGGGCCACTTGTTCTTGTAGACCGCTGCAATCATCCCTGTGAGCACGCCGATTGTCGTTGCGATCACGAAGGCGGTCAGCCCCAGTTGCAGCGAGAACGGCATGCCGATCGCCATCAACTCGGAGACCGAGAAATCGTAGGACGACATGGACGGCCCCAGATCCCCGCGCAATACCCCGCCGATATAGAGCAGATACTGCATGAACAGAGGCTGATCGAGATTGTAATAGGCGCGGACATTGGCCAGCACTTCAGGCGGAAGTGGCCGGTCGGAGTCGAACGGCCCGCCCGGGGCGGCGCGCAGAATGAAGAAGCAGACGGTAACGGCGATAAAGGCGATCGGCAGCGCCGAAAGCACGCGCCGCGTTGCATAGCGCAGCATTTCTTTAGGGACCTGAGCGAGCAGAGCAACTCGGCCACTGGCCGACGGCTGGATCTACCCTCGAATAAACTTGAACGTACGAACCCGTACAGCGGTCACCGGCGGTGAGGAATCAAGGCATCACGCCGGAGCAGAAAAAGTCCGGCCGCCCCTTGGGGCGACCGGACCTCGGATTGGCCCGATTACTCGGACTTGCTCATCCAGCGGGTGCGATGCACGTCGCGGGCATTGGGGACGAAGCCCTCAATGCGCGGCGAAACGGCATTGCGCGACACATAGAAGGCCAGCGGCAGGGCTGCATAGTCTTCCATGGCGATGGTTTCGGCCTTGGCCAGGATCTCCGCGCGGGCCTCGAGATCGAGCTCGGTGGCCGAATCACGCAGCAACTGGTCGAACTCCGGATTGCTGTAGCGACCATAATTGTACTGGATGTCGCTACGCAGCAGTTCGAGCATGTTGATCGGATCGTTGTAATCCATCAGCCAGCCGGCACGGCCGATCGAGTCGAAGTCGTTGTTCTGCAGTGCATCATAGTGCACGGCCACTTCGGCATTGGACAGCTCGGTGGTGACGTGGACCTGCTCCCACATCGAGGAAATCGCCACCGCAAGGCGCTGGTGATTGTCGTTGGTGTTGTAGTTGATCGTCAGCTTCAGCGGATTGTCTGCCGAATAGCCGGCTGCTTCCATCAGCGAGCGGGCTTCTTCAACGCGCTCGCCATATGGCGTATCGGCCCAATCATATTGGAAGGCGTCCTCGACATAGTTGGCCGTGCCGGGCGGGACCCAGGAATAGGCTGCCACTTCGCCCGTACCCCAAAGGTCGGGGCCGATCACTTCGCGATTGATCGCCATCGAGAGTGCCTTGCGGACATTGACGTCCTGCAGCTTCTCGGCATTCTGGTTCATCACGTAGTAGTGCACGCCCTGGAAGGCGGCGACGGCTGCGTCTTCACCCAGCGCGGTCACCTGATCGGCCGGGAAGTCGGTCAGGATATCGAACTCGCCGGCGCGGTAGCGGTTAACCGCAGCGGTCAGGTCGTCAAGCGCGTAGTACATGACCTCTTCGATCTGCACGTTTTCCGCGTCGTGATAGCTTTCGGACTTGACCGACTTGATGTGCGAACCAGGCACCCATTCGACCGGGGTGTAGGGACCATTGCCTACAATGTTCTGGGGCTGGATCCAGTCGTCGCCAAACTCTTCCACCGCATGCTGCGGCACGGGATAGGCGGTGTAGTGGGTCAGGGCGCCCAGGAAGAATGGCGCCGGATTTTCCAGCGTGATCTCAAGCGTCTTGTCGTCGATGGCAGCAACGCCGAGCTCGCTCAGCTCCATCTCGCCGGCATTGACGGCCTCGGCATTCTTGATCGGATACTGCAGATAGGCGTAGCCGGCTGCCGTCTCAGGGTTCATCAGGCGCTGGAAGGCGAAGACGAAATCGCCTGCCGTCACCGGCTCGCCATCGGACCACACCGAATCTTCGCGGATCTTGAAGGTGTAAACCAGGCCGTCCTCGGACACCTCATAGGACTCGGCCGCACCCAGGATCGGCGCGCCTTCGGCATCTTCGGTCATCAGGCCTTCGATATAGTCGCCGACAATCCGGTTTTCCCAGTCGCCGGAAACGCGATGCGGATCGAGCGAAGCGGGCTCGCCGCCATTCATCATGTGCAGGGTCTGTGCCTGCACGGCGCCGAAGCTCAAGCTGAACACGCTGGCCAGCGCAACGGCCTTAAGGGCTGTTGTGAATTTCATTATCGTCCCATCTCCTTGTGGAATTCTTCGCGTTTCTCTGACTGGCCGCCTTCGACGTCGGGCAGCTCATTCTTCTTCGTCGCCAGGCAGGGCCCGGCGAGCAAGATGGTGGACGGTATTACGCAAATCCGTCCACTGACAAGCAAAAGATTGACCTAAACGTCATCTGACGGTCGACTGTGAATATCCTGCATTCAAACTGTTGGCAGGCATGAATTTTTGCCGGACAGGGCAATGTTGGATTCAGATACTATGGTGTCTGGATCAATCTTCGGCTCGCGCAAGCGCGTGCTAATTCGGCGCATCAAGCCGCTCAGCTCGGCTGCATGCCGCCCTGCACAAAAAATATGATGAGGGCCACACCAAACAGCACGGCGAAGGGCACCCAGCCCGGCAAAGGGCCGCGCGGTTTCTTCACGGGCGGCTCGGGCTTCTTCTCAGGCCGCTGGAATTTGATGACATTGTCGCTCATTGAGCGCTTTCTACCAGAGCTGCCACGCCCATGCCACCTGCCGTGCACACCGAAATCAGTGCCTTCTTGTTGGCCTGGTTCGACAGCATCTTGGCCGTCAGGCCCAGAATGCGCGCGCCGGTCGCGGCAAAGGGGTGGCCATAGGCCAGACTCGAACCCTTCACATTGATCTTGGCCGGATCGATCTCACCCAAGACGGTGTCGCGCCCGAGAACGTCCTTGCAATAGGCCGGATCCTTCCACGCCTTGAGCGTGCACAGCACCTGCGCGGCGAAGGCTTCGTGCAGTTCGAAATGATCGATGTCGTCAAAACCGAGACCGGCCTTTGCCAGCATCTCGGAAACCGCAATGGTCGGCGCCATCAGCAGACCCTCGCCATGGGCGAAGTCATTGCCGGCGACCCGCCCGGTGGTCAGATAAGCCAGGATCGGCAGGCCACGCGCTTTCGCCCACTCTTCGCTGGCCAGCAGCACCCCGGCCGCGCCATCGGTCAGCGGCGTAGAATTACCAGCCGTCAGCGTGCCATGGCCGCTCGATTTGTCGAAGGCGGGCTTGAGCGTGCTCAACTTGTCCAGATTGGCATCGGCGCGGACATTATTATCCCGCACCAGACCTGCACAGGACACCAGGAGGTCATCGTGGAAGCCCTCGTCATAGGCCGCCGCCGCATTACGGTGGCTGGCCATGGCCAGCGCATCCTGATCCTTGCGGCTGATGCCCCATTCACGCGCCATCAATTCGCAATGCTGGCCCATGGACAGGCCGGTGCGCGGCTCGTTGACCGAAGGGGCCACCGGGGTCAGTTCGCCAAAGGAAAAGCCCTTGAAGGCACCCAGCTTCTGTCCCGTCGTCTTGGCGGCATTGGCATTGAGCAGGCGATGCTGGAACTTCGGGCCAAAGACGATGGGGCTATCGCTCACCGTGTCCGAGCCGGCGGCAATGCCGCTCTCGATCTGCCCCGAGGCAATCTTGCCGGCCAGCACCAGCGCCGCCTGCAGGCTTGTGCCACACGCAATCTGCATGGTGGTGCCGGGGGTACGGGGGCTCAGGCCCGCATCGAGCAGCGCTTCGCGCGCAAGATTGAAGTCGCGCGAATGATTGATGACCGCGCCCGCGATTACCTCATCCACTTTTTCGCCCTTGAGGCCGAACTTGTCGGCCACCGCCCCCAGCACCGTGCCGAGCATGGACAGATTGGTTTCATCCGCATAGGCAGTGCCACCGCGGGCAAAGGGAATGCGAGCCGAGCCGACAATGGCAACGCGCTTGAGTTCAGTCATTGGTATTCTCCTCTTACGCGCGGCCATCGGCACGGGCCTTCATCGGCCCACCCAGGAAGGGGGCAAAACCGGTGCCCATGATGACGCCGATATCGGCCAGTTCGGGCGATGCAACCACGCCCTCTGCGACCACCACTTCGGTCATGTCGACCAGCGGCTTGACCAGTTCCTTGCCCAGGCCAGCGAGGTCGGGATGGCTGGGCGTTTCACCCTTCTGCGCTTTGCCCTTTTCCCACTTGTAGAAGCCCTCTCCGGTCTTGCGGCCGAGCTTGCCTTCGGCGATCAGCCTGGCAAACTTGCTGTCGGCGGGAATATCGTGACCCAGTTCGGTCGCGACCGATTTGCCGACATCCAAGCCGACGGTGTCCATCAATTCGATCGGCCCCATCGGCATGCCGAAAGCAACGGCGGCGGCGTCGAGCAACTCCTTGCTCTCGCCCTTTTCCACCCGCTCCACCGCGCCCAGCATGTAGGGCATGAGCACGCGGTTGACGAGAAAGCCCGGCGCGGACTTGACCACTACCGGCGACTTGCCGATGGCCTGGGCGAAACTGGCGCCCTTGCCGATCTCTTCATCGGTATTGAAGGTCGAGCGGATCACCTCCACCAGCGGTAGCTGCGCCACCGGATTGAAGAAGTGCAGCCCGATCAGCCGGGCGGGATCCTTCAGTGCCTCGGCGATGCGTTCAAGTTCGATCGAGGAAGTATTGGTGGCCAGGATCGCGCCGGGCTTGAGCCGGTCTTCAATGCCGGAAAAAATCTTCTGCTTGATCTCGAGCTTTTCCACCACTGCCTCGATGATGACATCGGCGCGGGAAACGCCGGTGCCCTTGGGGTCGGCGACAAGGCGCAGCATGGCCGCATCGACCTCGCGCTTCTTCTTGTAGCGCTTGCTGAACAGCTTCTTGGCCCGGTCGAGCGCTGGCTTGATGCGCTCCATGTCCAGATCCTGCAAGGTGACACTCATGCCGCGATAGGCGCACCAAGCAGCGATATCCCCGCCCATCACCCCGGCGCCAATCACATGCACGCGGGAGAATTTGGCGCCTTTGAGCCCCTGTTTCTTGAGGCCTTCGGAAAGGAAGAACACGCGTCTGAGGTTGGTGGCGGTGGGCGAACCCATCAGCGGCACAAAGGCATCGACCTCGCCGCGGATCATGGCGCGCCAGTCATTGCCATGCTTTTCGAACAGGTCGATCAACGCATAGGGGGCAGGGTAGTGCTCCTTACGGGCCTTCCTGCCGGCCTGCTTGCGCATCTGGTTGGCAATGGCCTCGCGCACCAGCGGCAAGGCAGCCGCTTTCTTGATCGCCGGCGCCGGGCTCGATTTCTTCCTTGCCAACACCGCCTTGCGGCCTTCCCAGCG
>Ga0098074_1001531_pt1 | contig 11624 bp, 21 predicted proteins | sample 32_taG_FD_75064 | JGI IMG/M metagenome (GOLD analysis project Ga0098074, IMG submission 75064) | Marine viral communities from the Gulf of Mexico - 32_GoM_OMZ_CsCl metaG | ecosystem: Environmental > Aquatic > Marine > Oceanic | place: Atlantic Ocean: Gulf of Mexico | collected 2015-07-12
AATGATGGGGTAAGTATAATACAACCTACAGATGAAAAATTATGTCAATTGATAGGAAAAGAAATGAATCATTGTGTTGGAGATTACGATCCAACAGATCCTGAGCAACCTATATTACAACTAGTAGACAATGGTAAGATGATAGCCACTATAGAATTACTCTTTGATATGGACAACGATCAATCGTATTGGGCTAGAATGAATGATGGTATATCCATATATGGAGTAAACCAATTAAAAGGAAGATTTAATGGACCGGTTGATGGAAGTTATAGTGGACATCTTAAAGAATTTTTCAAAAAATACGATGCTAAAAATGCATTTAAAACGGGGCCATTTTATGCAAATTATGGAAAAAGTACGGGGCATGTTGGTAATAATCCTAATTTTCAACCTTTAATGTTACAATTAGATGAGGATAAAGTACCAGTAGCTATAAAATATCCTGAAAATTTATCACACATATGAAAAACTTTAGACAATTTTTTAACGAATCAATTACAGTAAGAGATCAAGATGAATGGGAAGATCGTTACGATAATTATACTTTATATGTATTAGGAAAAAAAGAAACATTTCCTGTCGATGATAGATTTATAAGTGGTATTAGAGAAGCTGCTATTGAAAGAGAAAATAATGGTATGTTCGGCATAGCAAGAGGACCTGATAGAATAATATACTTCACTCAAGAAGGAAGAAAAATGACCACTTACGATGACGATTTTGGTAAATCTATGATAGGGCGTACATCATCACCAAGTAATGACATTTTTGTACTTGAAGCTACAAGAGAAGGAAATGAAGTTTATCGAATTAAAAATGCTGATTTAGATATCATTGAAGATTTACTTGATGGACTTTCTCCTCAAATTAATTAATCACATCTGTAACTATCACTATTTTCATGATATGTACTAACCTCGTAAAAAGAAACAGGTCCTTCGTGAGCAAATAATTTATGTCTAACTAATCTTTCTATCTCAAATGTATCATTTACAGATAATATCTTATTTGACTCGTAAGGAAAATTATCTAAGAACACTCTAAGCTTACCTGATATAATTACAAACGTTTCATGTTTATTCTTGTGATAATGAAGAGAGGTACTACAATCTTTGTTAATGTCTAATATTTTTAAACAATAGTTTTCTTTTTTATTATTAACGAGCCATTTTTCAGACCCCCAAGACTTTTTTACATACGTCATTTGTTAAGATACCTATATATACCATACACAGCATCAGAAAGTTTTCTCTTAATTTTATTTTTAATGCCTTTATTTCTGTTCTTTAATTTATCTTCTAATTCTTTAAGTCTTTTATCTAATACTTCATTACTAGTAAAGTCATATTCATGAAGATGGATTGATTGAAGCTTACCGTCTACGAAATGTAATCTAAAATCAAATGAATGCTGACCATCGTCATGATCAATAATATCATATACGTTAATATAATTAGTAAGTTTAATAAATTGTTTATCACCTACAGTTCTATCTTTAGGTTCAAAGTTTACAGGTTCAAATACATCATCAAATGCACTATGTTGATATTGATATAATTTCTTTCTATCAATTTCATATAACGATAAAACATTATCAAGATCTTTAGTTTGACCCCAAAAGAATTTTTTATCTCTTGATTTAAGAATTTCTAATTGATTTTTATCTACTAGATCTTTTACTAAATTTAAACTAAACTTAAAATCATCAAACATGCCCATATACCTATTTAACCGCTATCCAAAATAATACAATAATGTTTTCCTAATCTTAAACTTCCCTTAAACGAATCTTAATATTTGTATCATATATTATTGTGTGAATTACTTAAAGTTTTGCTTCGACTATTGGAATGTAGGAGGGTTAGCTAACTGGATTATATTATCTAGCACATTTTTTATATCTATATTCTTAATGAGTAAGAAATACTCAGTGGGGTTTACTAACATTATGATAGGAGTAATTCCAATGCTCGGATTAACAGGCACGGTATTGGGTATGATAGATACATTTCAAGCATTACAACAAACAGGAGCAGATGTTCAAAGCTTGTCAGCAGGTATATCTAAAGCTATGATTACTACAGCTACTGGTTTATGTGTTGCTATATATGGGACATGCTTTCTGCCATTAAAGAAAGATCATAATTTTAATCCTTATGAAATTAGTTACGACAACTCTCCCAAGGAAAGTTCAACCACAGATCAGCCGGAACCTGAGCTGAGTAAAAGTCGGGCTGAAACGTTGAAGCAGTCTTTAGATATAGAGCAGCGGTTTTATGAAGAACACCCGATTGTTGAAGTTTTGCCGACAGATAAGAAAAAGAATGACCAGAATCAGAAAGATCATCAACTAATAGAACATGCGCGTATGATAGCTTAATATGTTGAATGACATTATCATCAAACTCATCCATCCATATATCACCTCTTTCTTGTCCAGTATAAGAAGCTAATTGAATAGATCTAACTTCAGTAACATCCAATTGATAAGCAAGCATAGTAGCAGGAATAATTCCTCCTCTCGCAATACCTACAATGCAATCGAAATCATTACCACTCTCTTTAATCTTTGCAGTTAACTGCTTAGTCAGTGCTTGTATAGCGAGATAGCTTATGTCCTTCTTCATCTAATGATTTTAGTAAACGTTCCATGCAATTCTCTGCATATTCTTTATCATCTTTACTATTGTATATATAGTCCCATGCTATATCATATGAATCACTTTTTTCTGGTATGAGAGCTGCTTTCATTGTTTTCATAAACATCTCTTCTTGTATGTCAGAGATTTTATTCATCTCATCTCTGACTTCAGCCATAATGTCTTTAAACTTTTGCGCATTCATAACTTGATAGCACCTCTTTCTTTGTTGATTCTAACTCTTCGAATACTTCAAGCTTTGCCCAAAAATATTCATCTCTCTCTTTAACAAGATAATGATTACGAATTCTATCTTCTATTTCATTTACAAACTCTTCAGATACTTCAACCATACCCCCTGGGCACATACACCTGTAGTAAGTATCGTCTACTTTAACAAAGTCATTGACACTAAAACTTCTTATGTTAGCATCTTTGAACATTGCACAAGCTGAAGGGGAATTACTTCGCCATTCATCTTTGAAAGTTTGCCAAAAATAATCCCAATCATCATTACCATAGCGTTTAAATTCAAATGATTTATAACCGGGGTAAATAACTTTTACATTGTGTAGTCCCATAATAATATTTAACTTTTAAGTGAATCAATTCTATCTTTAATCATTAAAATGATATCTTTCTTATTACCAAAATCAAGATTATCATCCCACCCTTTCCATCCTTCTTCTTTGAAGATATCAGGAACATCCCAATACATTACATTATGAGCTTCAAAGCAATGTTTAATCTTAAACTTTTCCATCATAGGGTAATGCTCTCTGTAATTCATACAAACAACAATCTGACTTTCTTCCATAAGTTCGGGAGTAAGTTCTTGCTGACCAGGTTCTATCTCCCAGTCTTTAACTCTTCTACTCATACAAAACTCATAAGCTTCTTTATCCATAACAATATCATTATTATTGCCATGATTAAAATAACTCAAGTCTTTATGTTCATCATGTAGCCTTTTAGGTTCAAATCCAGCTGAAGCAGCTAATAAACCTTTGTTTACTGCCAGCGCTGCAGCTGTTTTGCTCCTGAACACATTACCGGTGCAAACGAAAAGGAAACCTCTCTTTAAGTCCGGTTCATATTCTATCTTTGCCATACTTAAATTATATTGACTATCTAAGGAATAACCACTAATATAACATAAATAATAACATGCCTAGCAGTGATGGTAAGATAGGGTTTAATAACTTAGATAACTTTTTAAAAGTAGCTCCAATGATAGGGTTAGCTGTAATAGCATACTTTCAATCTTTATTTCCTTCCAAAGCAGACTTTGATAAAATGACTCAATCAATGTATCAAATTGAAAAACAAATTATAGAAATTAAAACTCTACAGGCATCAGTAGATACAAATACAAAAGCTATTCAAGATATTCAAAAGACAGTACAACAAATGCAGATTGATATTGTAAGAATGCAGAATAGAAATAACTAACTTTGTGATAAAGTAAAATGTCTTCCTACTGCATCATCTAAATTATACTGTTGTTTAAAAGATATTCTTTTTTCAGGATTTTGATAATCAACAGGCATATAAAATAAAGTATTGACGTGTCTATCTATTCTTACAGGTTCCAAATTATCTATATCCCTTTTCATCTTCTTTTCAAGATTAGAATAAATTGAAAAATGAGAAGCATCACCGTCATTTGACCAAACAAATATTTTACTATCAGGAAGAAATATTCCTCTTTTCGCTCCTGAATTTTTAAAATCTTCTACTTGTCCAATATTAATATTAACGACGTCTTCAGCGTCTTCATCATCACCATAAGCATTAGGTTGACCACCTTCTACTCTATTACCCCCATCCATATCAGTACTGTTAAAAGGCCATTGGCGATACTGAGTATAAACCTCACCATCGCCTTGGTTGTTAACTGGAGCTGTTCGTGGAACCCTCTCTGACATATATATTATTTATTAGATCTTTTCCATATAGCTGAATTACCTCTACCAAACTTGACATATTCGCCTTCATTTACTAATTCACGAAGAGCTGAATTAGCATAAACAACGCTTACATTATACTTTTTAGTGATGTCATTAACATTACAACTATTAGAGGTAAGCTTTTTCAACTCATCTTTAATTTTATCTTTTTGATTCTTCTTACCTACAAACTTATTTTCTTTTGTTACGACTTTGCTGTGCATATCATAACCATTGTGAGTCATCATAAGAGTCAATTCATTAGCAGGACCGAATCGATTCTTCGAATACCAAATACGTCTTGCTTGATCATCTACTTCAGCATCAATCATGATGTTAAGATTAGCATCAACAGTATGAGGTACAAGCGTCGTGCCTTTCAACTTACCAGCCTTAGTAAGATGCATAATAAAACAAACGCAGCATTCATTCTCTTGAGCTGCTTTAACAAGCTTCATCAATGCATATCGTTCCTTCTCCATACTGTTCATCTTCTTCTTAGTAGTAAGAGCTTGGAAGCTATCAATTACAATAAAGTCGTTTGTCTTAGTCAGCTTAGCAATCTCATCCACATCAGTCAAGTTTGCTATCTGCAAGCTTGTGCAATTAATTCGTCTGCAAGTCATTGCAAGCTGATAGATATTCTCTTCGCCTGAGCAATATCCAACGCTGTATCCGTTCTTTGTAAGACCTTCTAGTAATTGTATCATGAATGTAGTCTTACCACAGCCAGCTGCAGCTGTCAAAGTCATTGTCGAACCTGGGAGGAATCCTTCGTGGAGGAATTCGTCTACTGTATTGATCCCTGTCATCATTCTGCGATAAAAACGCTCTGGGATCTCGATATTGTCTACACTTGTAAGTGCCGTCTGATTAAAATTTAACTCTAACATATTGTATGCATATATTATATGCTAGTTCCTAATCCTACTCCACCAGAAAAAAAAGAGGAGGAATGTTTTTTCCTCCTCGAATAACTTCCTTTTCCTTTCTTAGGCTTGAATACTCTCTCTCCGGTATTCCAGGGTATTATTACCCTCGGTTTCAGCTTTTGTATGCTTTTCATAAATCCTCTCTACCTTTCCTTTTAATCGAATAAGCATATTATATTCACCAGCCGTATAATCATCCATAATTGGTTTGGCTTCTTGTGCTTCTTTATCGATAAAAGCTATGAGATCTAGCAGGTCGTCTGTCATAATTTTTTTTCTTGTTTTTATGGACATTTTTTCTGTTAAGAATTGGTTTATGAATATTTATCAGTTCTTGTTCTATGGCTACATATGGATTTACGGATAGATGCTCATTGATTACTAATTTCTCTTTAGGTTGATAAACAAACGTGCATAGATCTGGATCTCTATGATTGCCATGAAATATACTATTTACATAATCTCTTACTCTTACATTGGATAGACCATTATGATTACAATAGCAATGCATACGCTTAATAAAAGGTACAGATGTCTCTCCGATATAGATAAGATTTTCATTAAAGTAGTGAGCATAAATTAGATGACGAATGTTTTTAAACTCTTCATTCACACTCACTCTTAAATGATTTCGATCATCTTTGTAAAAATGAGCTGCTCTCTCAAAGAGCAGCCCACTAACGTATCGTTTTTCGATCATACAACTATTATAGCTTACCGCTAAGTAGTTTCAAGGCTGAATGTTTCAAGCTGTTGTTTTGACCGCCTACCATGTTATTCATGAATCGACGTTCGAACCCTCTACGCATCCTATCTGATGTAAGCACGCTCTGACCGTCACGTTCGATTGCGTTGTTTATCCGTTTCGCTCCTTGATGATGATCAACATACTCAGTAACAGCATTGAACGCATCCCAACGAGTTTCTCCTTTATTTCCTGCGCCGTTAGAGAATAGCTCAACAACTCTATTCCTAGACGTCTCTCCTGATAGGAGTACTTCTTCGCCTTTGTTACGAACCTTCTTATCTGGAAACAAACGATTGACTACTTTCTCTAGCTCTTCTTTAGAGATCTTCTGAGAATCTAGATTGTCTGCAGTTTGAATAAACTCAATGTTGTTTTGAATTCCTTTCTTAAAACCGTTCATCAATACTTCGATACGTTGCTCGTAATTAGAACGATGCATAATAGTCATACCTCTTGCTGATTTAGCTACAGTATTGAACTGATTGTTGCAGAACAACCTATCAACATATGGAAAGACTGCATCAGCTCGAGTACCATCATGATTAAGAATAGCCATAATGTATCCGTTTAGCTTATCTTCGTTATTACTCTTAAGCTGATGTTCATCAGGTAACTTTGCACTTACCCAAATGTTATTGCCATTACCAATAACACCGCATTGAGCCCATTCTGCTTTAAACTCTCGTCGAACTTCATCGAATGGCTCAAGAATCTCTCGATTCTGAATGACTTGATAAGAATCTCTTACAACATTGATAACATCACCTCCGTGACCTCTTCGGAGCACTTTCCAATTATCTGCTCCAGGTACGTCATTACCGAGATTCTCTTCTACTACCTCGAAATTAAACCCTCCAGCATCCATTACGTCTTCAACAGACGTGCCTTCGACCTTATTTCCGACCAATTTGTCTAAGCTGACTAAGCTATTCTCAATTAACATACAAATATTATAGGGACACTCCGTACTTTATCAACACAAAAAAATACTATGATTAGATGATTATTAATTATCACTAAACAATTGATAGAAGAATAGTGACATGAATCCAATAATACATATCAAGCTAATAATTAATACGTTAAACATTTCTATAAACGAGCAAATTATTATCCCAAACAGATTTATCTTTAATTGGTATCTCAATCAATTCAAAATCATCAGGATTCATTCCTGATATACATGCTGGGTAGTTAGGAGGATCGTCAAAAGGAGAATTTTTCAATCTAACATCTTCAATAACAATTACTCCTCCTGGATTTAGTCTTTGTTTAAAAAAGTCAATTGTCTTCCATTGATAGTTTGCGCAATGATTACCGTCATCAATTACTATATCAAATTTTTTATCCCTAAATTCTTTTTCCTTATCGATTTTTAAAATATCAAATAAATGAAAATTTACTCTTTTGCTGTCATAACATCTATCTTTTACCGATTTAAAATCGATATATTCATCTGTGTTATCAATAAAATCAAAAGAAGAATCTTTATTTTTAAAAAGATAGGAAAACAATATAGCAGATTCTCCTTCATAAAATCCCACCTCACATAAGTTAATGGGTTTATTAGCAAAAGGTTCAAATAATTTTTCGTACGTTTTACCGTAGTTGTGATGAATGTCTTTATCGCTTTTACTTCCTGATTGTAGATAAGCTTCGTCAAATGAAATTTTCATGAGTTAAAATCGATAAATTTATTTAGTGTCCTTCTTCTAAGAAGTCCACTCTCAAAAATAAAAGTAAATTCCATTTCAACATTTTCATTTATATAATAACCTTCTATTTCACCTGTGTAATCTACATCTTCTAATAATGACTCATCTGATATAGCTTTAAGTCTATTACCTTTAAGTTTGTAATCTTCTCCTCTTCCAAATTCAAAATCTTTAAATCTAAATGGAATAAAATTAGGCATTCTATACAAATAGCCACCGTCAATATGACCTACCGTTATTGATCTATCTATAGTAAGATAATTACACATAATAAAATTTAAGCACAAACATGCTTAGAAAAGTTCTTTACAGCTGATCTAGCTCCATTAGGGGTATAATACTTCTTCTGCTCATCCCAACAATCAGAAGACATTACTTGAATAGTAGGAGCAGTCTTATGAGACCAATTCATAGTACCTTTATATCGTTTTACATCCGCTCCAGAAAAAGCACAAGTCTTGCAAGTTTTCATTCCAAATTCAACTCGAGCGGTTTCAACATCATTTGAGCATCTTATGCATTTCATATCTATATTATGGCACTATCCTAAAGCAATTCCATAGAACTTTCGCATTTTTCTTTCCAAATTTCTTGTTCATTAACTGGTCCTAAAAATAATTCAGAATAATCAACTTCCGAATGTAGAGGTAAGTTTTGACTTTGATCTAAAAATTTATCAGTATGATCTTCTTTTTCTGAATAAAATTCTTCTTTTATTATAATAGGGTATGTTCTAGAAGAATCTCCAACTATTTTTATTCCATCATCGTTAATAGTATAGTAAGTGAAATCCGGTAAACCTAAATCTAAGTATGGGGTTTTTCCTCTTTTAATTTGACTCATGCAATAATCAACCTCTCCATTTTTATCTTCAAAATGTTTTTGAACTGATTTAATCAGTTTGATTTCTTCATCAGTGCATTTTTTACTATCTATTTTATACCACGGTCTCATTTGATTAATTACATTCCATTCATTACTTTCATTTTTACGAAATGTATATGAAACATTTTGGTCTCTAAGAGGGTGGCTACCAGGTAAATGAAAAAGTAAATAACTTACATATATATCAAATTTAACTCCTCTTTCTTTGTGTACAATAATATCTGTCGGGAATAAAATCATAAAAAAAGCCGAGATGTTTCCATCTCGGCTATATTTATTAGGTATTAGTTTACTGTCAATGTACGCTGAATACCTGCGTTACGCAACACACGATGAACACTACGAGCTCGCATAGTCTTGTACTTAGTTGCATATTGATTGACCTTAACCTCACCAGTTGCATTTGCAACTTGAATGGAACCATCATCATGCATTTCGAACTCTACAAACAACCTTTGAGGGTTGCCTTCGACAGTCTTGGTATAGTCAATAGGACGGCCAGTCATGTAGGTTTCGGTTTCGGTGTTCGTATTTACTGTATTTACTTTTGCTGTCATATACTTTTATTATAAGACAGGACTCAATACATCAACCCTTATAATCAGTTGCTAAACCTTCGTCTAATAAAATACGATTTATGTTATGAGATTCACCGTGTGGTGTATTAGATACTACTTCAGCTAAACACCTTCCATATTTGTCTAAGCCATGAGACTTAATTCTAACTTCGTAATTGCATTTTTCTAAAAGCTCAATCATTCTATTTTTTGCTTCTATTCCTTTTTCCTTTTCCTCCAAGTTACGAGTTCTAACTTCTGGACAATCAATACCATATAAACGAAGCGTGACGTCATGATGCATATGAAAACCTACATCAACCATTGCTTTCAAAGTATCGCCATCGACGACTCTTTTGATAGTAGCTCTGTATTCGTACATACGCATATTTACACATCAGTCTTATAAACACCATTAACTACATTTTTATTGCGAGGCGTTCTTTTAAATCTGTGAGGTCTGCCTGGCCCGTTTGTATAATTAGGTCCAGGGTTATTGATAAGGTCTGGTGCACCATCAACATTAGGCTGTTGAGGGATATTCTTTCTCATTTTCTTACCTTTTATTCTAGCTTCTTCTTCACCAGGTCCAGAGAAGACAGTTTCATCTTCATCTTTATAAAATTTTTTAAATGATTTAATCTTCTTCATCTGTAGGGTCTATGTAAAAATTTAATGCTTCTTTATTTCTTTTATACTCTTTTTTCTTATCAGCTAAATGATCTTTATATGATAAAAAGAAACCTACACCTACTACTAGATGCATTGCAACGCTAGCTAATAACGCTTCTGATATATGGTAATCACTTAATGATAAGTGTACATGTCCAACTGTCCAAAAAGGGATAGATAAGTTTTCACTAACCCAAACAATAAAGAATCGTATAAAGTTCCACACTTTAATTATTTAATAATTTGGATAAGTATATGTGTGCACGATAAGGTAATTGTAGGTATAAATGGAGGTCATAATTCAGCAATTGCTGTATGGAATAAAGGGGAGTTTATTGTGATTGAAATGGAAAGATTATTCAATCATAAAAATCTCTCATGGTGTACATTTAACTTAAGATTTGACCCAATGATGATGACCGAAATGGTTAAACATCATTTAAAATACAAATACGGTATCGATAAAATAGATTTAATTAGATGTATTAATTCTGATTTTGAAAACAGACAAGTTGGGGTGCACTTTAATACTGATTTGATTGAACATAATCAAACAAGATTAAATCAACAAGGAGAAGAGTTAGAAGTATCATGCGATACTGGATTGTCTAGTGGTAACGGATGGGCTGCTTATCATCATAAAGCTCACGCTTCAGGTACTTTCTATCAAAGCCCATTTACAGAAGCATTAGTATTTTCATTTGATGGAGGAGGAGATGATGGTTGGAACATTGGCTATCATTTTAATAAAAAGAAACAAAAAAGTGAGCAGATAGAAACTATTCATTTTTCATTTAATGATTATGGCAATCCTTATTTTTATCTAGGGTACTTTATTGATGATATTAGTTTCATTCAAGACTACGGTGAAGCTTGTTTAACATATTCAGGAAAGTTAATGGGTTACTGTTCATATGGTAAAGTTATAAATGAATGGGTAGAACCTATTAGAAGATATTACAACAAATGGAATAGAGAAGGATGGGCTCCGGTTGAGAGTAATAGAGACGATTTTGTAAAAGAGTTAGGTAAAGAAATAGGATTAGAATTTCATCATGTGGGTAAATTTTTACCAGATAGAACAAAGAGAATAAAAGGAGACGATGCTAAAAACTTAATTGCAACAAGTCAATATGTGTTTGAAGAGCTTCACTTTAATGAAATAAAACCTTACTTAGACAAATATAAAACTAACGTATGCATTACTGGAGGGTGTGCTATGAATATATTATATAACACTAGAGTAAGAGATTATGTTAAGTCGTTTGGTAAAGAAATGTTTGTTGCTCCTAATTCATCTGATTGCGGATTAGCTACAGGTTTAGTACTCGATCATATTAGACCTCAATTTCCTATAGACATGACTTATGCTGGGGAAGAAATATATGATGAAGATAGTATTCATTCTTATCTTATAGGAAGAAACGTTCAAAGATTTAACATAAATGAAGTAGTTAAAAATATATGTAAAGAAAATTTTATTTACGGAGTTGTGCAAGGTAAAGCTGAACACGGTCCTAGAGC
>Ga0098074_1001534_pt1 | contig 11608 bp, 16 predicted proteins | sample 32_taG_FD_75064 | JGI IMG/M metagenome (GOLD analysis project Ga0098074, IMG submission 75064) | Marine viral communities from the Gulf of Mexico - 32_GoM_OMZ_CsCl metaG | ecosystem: Environmental > Aquatic > Marine > Oceanic | place: Atlantic Ocean: Gulf of Mexico | collected 2015-07-12
CATGATAATCCTCACATTATTCTAGTTATTATTAAATGTTCCCCATAATCAGAGAGAGAAAGTCTAGCGCGCTCAAGGGGGTAGGAGGAAGTGGCTTTTATAAAAGAATGTGATGCAGCGCAAAAAAAGCCCGCTAAAAAATAGCGGGCGTTATAAAGTTTAGAGGGTTCACATATTGAAAGGCTCCATAATGGAGGCCCAGCAATTCCTGATCCTACACAGGGCGCTGCTGAACAACTTGCAGCAGGACATCTTCGACGACGTCTTTACCAAGAACCGTGTGGGAAATTTCGTTTAATTGTTCTTTAATAGCACTAACCTGTATAACACCGCCCTTTAGGGCGCTGTCGGTGTATAAAATGCCGTACATTTTTTGAATATAAGCATCTCTTAATCTTGGTGCCTGTGCTGTTACCGTTGCGGCTGATTCCGGGCTGGCAACTTCTATCGCGACAACAAGACTAACCGTCTGCGTAACGCCCGAATCATTGATTATAGGAAGTGTAAGAACATCTAATTCTACAAAAGTATGTGTAGATTTGTCCTTCTCTGGCTTTTTCTCGGAATGCTTTACGGCATGTTCGCCATCAGGCTGCGCTGCTTCGGCCGGTTTCATAAAATAGAAATACGCCCCTGCTCCGCCGCCGCCGACCAACACTAACACAACCAATATTGCTAATATTTTTTTCAAAGAATTGCCCCTAACAATGTATAAACCCACTTACCATACTATCAGATGACATCTTAAGGTTTGGTTAGGTTTGCATAAAATTTTAACTAATTGGGGAATTTGCAGAAAATCTAGCTTCTAAGCGCTTTTGCGGCCTTATCAAGTACACCATTGATCAGCTTGACCTGACCTGATTCGTAGAATCCGTGTGCGACATCCAGATAATCATTAATAATGATCGGTGCATCAATATCATTATGCGCCAGAAGTTCATAGACGCCGCAACAAAGAATAGCCTGCAATAAAGTCTCGGTCTCTCCGGCCTTTTTTGTGGTCAGCGAGCCTGTAATGATATCCTCGACATCGGATTTTCTTGAATCAAAACCGTGTAGAATTTTTTGAAACAGGATTTTATTGGGCGGGACAAGTTCCTCGCCTTCGATCTCCATATGCTCGGATTTTGCCAGCGTATCCGCAACGGCCTCTTTCATATCGTTATCGGTGTGAAAAACACCATATAAAGTCTGCACAGCCAAGAGCCTTGCTGATCTTGATTGTGCGGTTTTCGATATGCGTTGCTTCTTTTGCGCGGTCATAATGGCTCTCTACCCCTAGGGATTTTTTAGTGTGTTACTTAACATCCAGCTGTTTTTTATACTGCGCCAGTGACAATGCGGCTTGCGCCGCGTCTTTGCCTTTATTTTTTTGATCCGGCAGAGCGCGCACGAGCGCCTGTTCCATCGTATCGCATGTCAATATGCCATTGCCGATGGCCAGATTATGATCCAGCGCAAGACGGCTCAAGCCTGCTGCGCTCTCATTACAGACAATATCATAATGCGATGTTTCCCCGCGAATGACGCAGCCCAGCGCGATATAACCATCATAGCTCACTTTAGCGCTGTCATGTGAGATCTTTATTGCCGCAGGAATTTCAAGTGCCCCCGGCACCTGAATGCGCTCGAAACTTACATCCTCGTCACTCAAATATGCAGTTGCACCTTCTACGAGCGCGTCACAAATTTGCGTATAATACGGGGATTCGATGATCAGGAATTTCAGGCTCATGGTGAATGCTGTCTTTTATTGTATAGGCTTTTGACCATGAATATGCAGATTATACCCCTCAAGGCCAGCAATATTTTTCTTTGAGTTCGATAAAAGCGTCATATGTTGCACGCCCAAATCCAGCAATATCTGCGCGCCAATACCATAGCTGCGTAGAATGGGAGCCTTATGCGCGTCTTTGCTATGTTCTTGCATCAGGCGCTGGGACAGGCTCTGCGGGTTTGGTTCGCGCAAGATGACAATCACGCCTGCGCCATGCTCGTTGATAATAGACATGGAACGGTGCAGATCAGAATCCGCGGCCCCGCCCAGAATATCGGTCAGAACATCAACGCCGTGCATGCGCACAAGTACAGGATTTTCAGCGCTATTCGAGATATCCCCCTTCACCAGCGCGATGTGCTCGGCATATTGTAATGTGTTGATATAAAGATGCATCGTAAAATCGCCGCCATATTTGCTGTCGAAACGGCTTTGGTGGATTTGGCGGACAAGGCTTTCATTTTTACGGCGATGTGCGATTAAATCCGCAATGGTGCCTATCTTCATATTATGACGCTGCGCGAAGCCAACCAGATCAGGTAAGCGCGCCATCGTGCCGTCATCATTCATAATCTCGCAAATTACACCTGCGCCGCTAAAACCTGACATTTTGGCAAGGTCCACGGCGGCTTCGGTATGTCCGGCGCGCACAAGAACGCCGCCATCACGCGCCTTTAACGGGAAGACGTGACCCGGAGTTGCGATGTCATGGGGTTGCGTTTTCGGGTCAATAGCGGTGCGGATGGTATGGGCGCGGTCTGCTGCTGAAATTCCGGTCGTAACACCTTCTTTGGCTTCGATAGAAACCGTAAAAGCCGTACGATGCTGTGCATTATCGCCGCGTCCCATTAGCTCGAGCCCTAAGCGATCAATCATAGCCGATTCCATTGGCAAACAGATCAAACCACGGCCTTCCTTGGCCATGAAGTTGATATTCTCCGGCGTGGCGCACTCGGCTGCAATGATTAAGTCGCCCTCATTTTCGCGGTCTTCATCATCCACAATAATGACAGGCTTCCCAGCCCTCATGTCAGCCAGAATTTCGTCTATGCTGGAAAGCACGGCTTGGTCGGCCTCGCCGAGGCGCTGATCACGGATATCTGCTTTGCTTACCTGTTTCATGGCTCTTGTCCTATCATGCGGGCGACATAGCGCGCAAGCATATCAACCTCTATATTGAGTTTATCGCCGACTTTGCAATCGGACAGCGTTGTGCGCTCCCAAGTATGCGGGATGATATTCACGCCGAAGCTGCCTGCATCCACTTCGTTCACAGTCAAAGAAATCCCGTCCAGCGTTATTGACCCTTTTGGCGTGATGAAGCGCATCAGCCCATATGGCGGCGTGACGGTAAGGCGTGTGCTCTCGCCTTCTTCGCGTATAGCTGTAACTTCGGCCAGCGCATCGACGTGACCGTACACGAGATGTCCGCCAAGCTCATCGCCCATGCGTAAGGACGGCTCCAGATTAATCTTTGTGCCTTGGCTCCAATCGCCAAGTTTGGTCTTGGAGAGCGTCTCTGAAGAAACGTCAACGTGGAACGCATTGTCATTTTTCTCGGTAACCGTAAGACAACAGCCGGAGCAGCAGATAGAGGCGCCGACTTTCTCGCGGCCAAGTGGCAGCGTATTCACTCGTATAGTCATGCGCACGCCCGTTTCCAGCGGTGTAATCCGCTCGATACATCCAATATCCTGTACCAAACCGGTAAACATGATTTTAAGCCCGTACGTAAAGGGTTAAAGTATTATTGCCTAGATTTATGCGCTTCTTTAATTGCAAATTCAACGATTTATTGATGGTGTTTATATCGTAACCATGCAGAGCATCAACGCCGCCCCCCAAAATTTCCGGCGACTGGAAGATCGCGATCTCGTCATAAAGCCCTGATTGAATAAACGCCGTATGAATTTGCGGCCCACCTTCCACCAGAATGCGGGTCAAACCATTTTCTTTTAGAATTTTAAGCACGGCGGCTAAGTCTTTCGGATTGCATTGAAATAACTGTGCGCTGTTTTCTTTTAGCGCTTTAGCCTGCTCCGGTTCACCTGTCTCGTAGGTGATCCATTGCGGTTCATTGCGTGCACTTTGCACTAGTTGTGAACCGATGCTTATGCTGAGCATGCTATCCAGAACTATACGCACAGCCTTATGCACAAGCCCATCCACACGGGTGGTCAACACCGGGTCATCCACGCGCACAGTGCCGATACCGCATAGAACCGCATCATGCTGGCTGCGCAGCTGATGGGCTTTGGCTCTAGCTAGATTATTAGTGATCCATTGTTGTTTTCCCGCTTGGCCAGAAACTTTGCCATCCTCGCTAATAGCGGTTTTCAACGTGATAAACGGGCGGTTTTCAGTATGGGTAAGGAAGAAGCCCTTATTTATATCGCGTGCCTGATCCGCCAAAACGCCAGTAACAACCTCGATACCTGCGCTTTTAAGCATCTCAATGCCCGCGCCCGATACTGCGGGGTTGATGTCGGTGCAGGCAATTATCACCCGCTTAGGTTTGGCGGCCATAAGCGCTTTGGCGCAGGAGCCGCTCTGGCCTTCATGAGAGCAAGGCTCCAGCGTTACATAGATATCAGCGTCCTGCGCGGCACGCCCTGCTTTTTCCAGCGCCAGTCTTTCGGCGTGCGGGCGCCCTTGGTCAGCGGTGCGTGCGGCGGCGATTATGCGTTCATCATTTACAACAACGCAGCCAACGCTCGGATTGGGAGCGGTACGCCCTAGCCCGCGGCGCGCGTAATTCAAAGCCACCTGCATGTAATACTGATCTTGCGGATTGGTCATTAAAGCCCTTAAGCGGCAGATTGCTTTTTTTCAGAGAGTTTCTGTATATTGTTCAGAAATTCATTGAAATCATCAGGCTCGCGGAAGTCTTTGTAGACGGAGGCATAGCGGATATAACCAACCTCATCGAGCTCCATGAGCGCGCTCATAACCTCGGAGCCAATCTGGCGTGCTTCTATTTCGTGTTCGCCCTGTGATTCCAATTTGCGCACGATACCTGTCGTAACTTTTTCGATCTGCTCGAATTCAATCGGGCGTTTTTGCAGGGCGATTTGCATGGATTTGATGATTTTATCGCGGTCAAAGGGTTGCTTACGCCCGCCGGATTTCAGTACTGTCATCTCGCGGAGCTGCACGCGCTCGAATGTGGTAAAGCGCTGCCCGCAATCAGGGCAAGAACGGCGGCGCCTGATAGAGGCATTATCCTCTGTCGGGCGCGAGTCCTTGACCTGTGTTTCGTCATTTCCGCAAAACGGGCAACGCATATTTTTTTTACCTTACATTGCGCCGTAAATTGGGAAGCGCTGGCATAGAGCCTTTACTTTGGTTTTAACAGTGTCTTGAACGGCGTCATTGCCCTCTGGGCCATTAGCGACAAGACCATCCAGAACTTCGAGAATCAAAGTGCCAATTTCCTTCCATTCCGCTGCGCCAAAGCCGCGCGTGGTTCCCGCTGGCGTGCCAAGACGAATACCAGACGTTACAAAAGGCTTTTCTGGATCGTATGGAACGGCGTTTTTGTTGCATGTGATGCCAGCGTGCTCCAAAGCATCATCCGCCACTTTACCTGTCAGGCCTTTAGGACGTAAATCGACAAGAACGATATGCGAATCGGTACCGCCAGTTACAATATCCAGCCCCCCATCAACCAATGTTTGCGCCAATACCTTGGCATTGGTCACAACGTCATGGGCATATGTTTTGAAATCAGGCTTTAGTGCTTCGCCAAATGCCACGGCCTTACCAGCAATAACATGTTCCAGTGGTCCCCCTTGCAGGCCAGGGAATACGGCGGAATTCAGCTTTTTCGCAATCGCGTCATCATTGGTCAAAATCACCCCGCCTCTTGGCCCGCGCAAAGTTTTGTGCGTGGTAGAAGTTGTGACATGGGCGTGTGGGATTGGGTTCGGATACGAACCGCCAGCAATCAAACCAGCATAATGCGCCATATCGACAAACAAGATAGCATTTACTTTATCGGCGATTTCGCGGAAGCGTTTCCAGTCAATCACGCGTGGATAGGCGGATGCGCCCGCGATTATCATTTTTGGCTTGTGCTCTACGGCCAAAGCTTCGACTTCGTCATAATCGATCAAACCGTCGTCCTTGCGCGTGCCGTATTGAATGGCATTGAACCATTTGCCGGACATGGCGGGCGCCGCGCCATGGGTCAAGTGGCCACCGAAGGCCAGTGACATTCCAAGGATAGTATCGCCCGGCTCCAGCAGTGCCAGCATGACCGCTCCATTGGCCTGCGCGCCCGAGTGCGGCTGTACGTTTGCATGCTCGGCACCGAAGATTTGTTTTACGCGGTCAATAGCGGCTTGTTCGATCACATCGACATTTACGCAGCCCTGATAATAGCGTTTACCGGGATACCCTTCGGCATACTTGTTGGTTAAGACAGAGCCTTGGGCTTCGATTACGGCGCGGGACGTAATATTTTCCGATGCAATGAGTTCGATTTGCTCCTGCTGGCGGGTCAACTCGTCCTGAATTGAACCGTAAACAAGCGGGTCAACTTCTTGTAAATGGCTCTCGAAGAAGGATTCGAACTGGTTATTTATATGTTTCGCTGCGTTGCTCATGGTTTTGGTCCTCTATTTTTTTAAGGGGTCGTGTTGATTTTTTCTAAGCGGCGCTCATGGCGTCCGCCTTCGAATTCTGTATTCAAGAAAGCCTCAACGATATCAAAGGCTGTTTCGATGCCAATAATACGCTCACCGAGCGCGAGTATATTTGCGTTGTTATGTGCTCGTGTAAGACGCGCCATAGTCGCATTCGTACAGAGCGCCGCGCGGATTTCAGGATGGCGGTTGGCGGCAATCGATATGCCGATGCCTGTGCCGCAAACCAGAATACCCGTTTCGACCTCGCCGCCGCGCATGCGCTCGGCCATTTCATGGGCATAATCGGGGTAATCAACCGACTCGGCACTATCGGTGCCAAGGTCGAGCCATTCAATATCGCTGAATTTCTCGATAATCGCTTGTTTGTATCGGTAGCCGCCATGATCGGCCGCAATGGCAATTTTTAATGTCATAGAGGTTATATAGTCCTTGCAGGCACCAAAAATCAAGGGTTTTTAGGAAATGACCCCATTCTTTTTCAAAACATATTCAAGGCGTTTTAAAGCATTTGTCTTTAAAAGCGATTCTCCGGCGCTGGCCGGCCCCTGAATTGATATCTCGGTAAGCGTTTTGGTGTCCATCGCCGTGACCTTGACGATTTGACCAATCTGGTGAAATTCCAGAATAACTTCCCTGCCGTGAAGGCTGTGCTTTGACATTGCCGCGTGCTCCTTTTCCTTTTATAGTAATAAAAAACAAATCAGCCGGAGGCAACAACAATGAGCCCGAAAGACCACACAGGTAAAATCCACGATAAAGTCGCCTTCAATTGGCAAGACCCGTTTTTACTGGATGAACTTCTATCCGATGAAGAGCGCATGATCGAGAAGACCGCGCGGGATTTTGCGCAGAAACGCTTGATGCCGGGTATTATCGAGGCCAACCGTCATGAGCGCTTTGATCGCGAGATTATGCGGGAGATGGGCGGACTTGGCCTGCTGGGGCCGATGATTGAAGGGTATGATTGCGCAGGCGCAAGCTATGTTGCCGCCGGGCTGATAGCCCGCGAGCTGGAGCGCGTTGATAGCGCCTACCGTTCTTGTTATTCCGTGCAGTCCTCGCTGGTGATGTATCCTATCTGGCTGTTTGGTTCGGAAGAGCAAAAGCAGGAATATTTACCGAGACTGGCATCTGGCGAATTTATTGGCTGTTTTGGCCTGACCGAGCCCGATGGCGGCTCTGATCCCGGTGATATGAAGACGCGCGCCAAGAAGGTTGATGGAGGCTATAAAATATCGGGCGCGAAGCAGTGGATTTCCAATTCCCCGATTGCCGATGTCTTCGTGATCTGGGCAAAGATGGAAGACGGCAGCACAGGCGGCTTTATTCTAGATAAGGAGATGAAGGGGCTGGAGGCGCCAAAGATAGAGGGTAAATTCTCCCTGCGTGCCTCACCGACCGGCGGGATTATGATGGATGAGGTTTTTGTGCCTAATGATAAGAAAATGCCGGGCGCTAATTCATTAAAAGCGCCGCTGATGTGTTTGAATTCAGCGCGGTTCGGTATTTGTTGGGGCGTGATGGGCGCTGCCGAGGCATGCTGGCACAAGGCGCTGGAATATACCAGTGAGCGGATATTGTTCGGCAAACCGCTTTCCGCACAGCAACTTATTCAGAAAAAACTGGCCGATATGCAGACCGAGATTACGCTGGGGCTGACTGCCTGTTGGCGCTTGGGACGCTTGCGTGATGAAAACCGAGCCGCGCCTGAGGCTATTTCTCTGCTGAAGCGTAACAATTGCGGCAAGGCGCTCGATATTGCGCGTGTGGCCCGCGACATGTTAGGCGGCAATGGTATCGCAGATGAATACCACGTCATTCGTCACGTGATGAATTTAGAGGCCGTAAATACTTATGAAGGTACGCATGATGTGCATGCGCTTATTCTTGGGCGCGCGATGACAGGGCATCAGGCTTTCGGGTAAAGGTTATTAGGGCTCGGGAGTTTGAGGCTGCCCGATGGGTGCCGATTCAATAAAATCGCGCAACTCATCCAGGCTTTTGCCCGCCAGAATTTTATCGGTTACTGCTTTTATAAAGATAAACTCGTCCAGATAGCATTTCTCGGAGGCGTTTAATGATGTGTTTTTACCAAGATCATCAACCAGCTTACCCAAAGATTCTATAGCATGAGCCCGAAGAGAGACTTTTACCTCTGGTGACAAATTGGAGGGATTGCTTTCATCTAATTTATCTGCGCATTGCTCAAGATAGTTACGACAGTGCACATAGACTTTGCCGCCGGTTTGTTCAGGTGGGTGCGGATAAGAGGCAGCATGTATGGTGTTCACGAATTCTTCCATGCGCCTATGGACATAAGCGCCGGCAACAATTTCGGGATTGTAGGATATGGACTCAAACGAATCGTTTAGCTTTGAGGACATGGTTTTAGTAACCGCCCGAGAAATTCGCCTGCGCTGCCCAGAAACGCTCGAGGTTTTTCAGGGTCTCATTCAGAGTGGCCAGAGACTCTTCGCTGATATTGGTGCCTTTAATCTGTTCTTCATGGCGTTTGAACATGTCGGTGATACCGTTCTTGAGTTCTTTGCCCTTATCGGACAGGCGCACGCGGATAGAGCGTTTGTCGTGAACGGATCGTTCCTGAACCAGATAGTCGTTTTCAACCATTTTTTTAACGTTATAAGAGACGTTAGAGCCAAGGTAGTAGCCGCGAATGGTTAATTCGCCAACGGTCATTTCTTCATCGCCGATATTGAACAGGATCATACTTTGTACGTTGTTGATGTCTTGAATATTCTTGCGGTCTAGTTCGACCTTAAGCACATCCAGAAAATGACGGTGCAAGCGTTCAATTAATTGAATGGCTTCGTAATATGGTGTGTTTGTGTTCACTGTGATGCTCCGAGATTTGATTTGTGCGGTATGAGACATACCCAAGATGTGCTTATTAATTATATCTAACATTAAAATAATAAAGTGTTTCTTAACAAAGGCAAAGAATTTTTTACATGGTATGGCACAGAACCACCGCTTTCTTGAAGACCGTCGGAAAGTTTGATGGTTGTATTTTCTCTTTATTTACCCATTCATAGCCTTCCCCAAGTGTATTTTGGTCACTCTGTCCTTTGAAGATAAGCAAAGTTAAATCAAAATGTGTAAAGCTGTGTTTGATATGCAATCCGGTATCAATAAAACAAGCGGAATCAAAGCCATCCAGATGGGATAGCTCGCCGCCTTCCGCCCACATCCCCGTTGGGAGCGCCAGCATCCCGCCCAGCATTTCATGATCGCCGCGCCTATGTAGCATTACCTCGCCCTGCCCGCTTTCTATCCAGTAGATAGCGCCTAACTTGTGCGGCTTGTTTTTCTTTGGTGCTTTGACAGGCAGGCTTTCCTGATTGCCGAGCCGCCGCGCTTCGCAACTCTCGTTTACAGGGCACAATATGCATTTCGGGTTTTTGGGCGTGCAGATAGCCGAGCCCAAATCCATCAGCGATTGCGCCAGATCGCCCGGCCTTGTTGTTTCGCGCTCGAAGAACTGCGCGGCAGCGACTTTAATGGGCTTTTTGGCCTTGGGCATCGGCGTATGAATATTGAACTGGCGAGCGATGACGCGCTCGATATTGCCATCCACCACGGTTTCGGCGCGGTTAAAGGCAATGGCGGCGATGGCTGCGCTGGTGTAATCCCCTATTCCCGGTAGCTCCTGCAAAGCCTGTTTGGTATCTGGAAAGCGCCCACCATACTCCTTGGCGATCTTTTGCGCGCATTTGTGCAGATTACGGGCTCTCGCGTAATAACCAAGGCCCGCCCACGCGCTCATAACCTCGTCCCGCTCGGCGGCGGCCAAGTCCTCAACGCGTGGCCATTTGTTGGTAAATTTAAGGAAATATGGCACCACAGCGGGCACGGTTGTTTGCTGACACATTATTTCGGATAACCAGACATGATACGGGTCGGAAATCTGGCCTTTTTCCGCGCGCCATGGTATAATTCGTCTGTGCCGGTCATACCAGTCCAGCATTTGTCCCCGAAAAGTTTTGCTCTTTTTTTCGGAAATCTTGATTACTTTCTCATCGGCTGTCATGGTCGCAGTCATTCATTTTATATAAAGGTAGATGTATGCGTCCCGTCTCGGAAGCAACGGCCAAGATTACAAATCAAGTCTGCGGGCGCAAATATATTGCGCTGGGCCGCATCCTTTCGCAGTGGACAGATATTGTCGGCGCCGATCTTGCGACCAGAGTGCAGCCCTCCGCCATCAAATACCGAAAATATAAAGAGCGCCCGAAAAATCCCGAGGCCGTGCTCGAGATTGCGACCACCAGTGCCTATGCAACAAAACTGCATTACCAGAAGGATTTGATCCTCGAGCGCATTAACCAGCTATTCGGTGAAAAATGGGTCACCGCCATTCGGTTTGTCAATGTGGCCTCGAATGTATCCGATCGACCCAGAATAAAGAAAACGGCCATTCTGTCGCCGGACGAGAAAAAATATATTAGCGAAACACTTGATTATATCACCGATATCGAAGTAAGAAACAGGCTGGAGAAATTCGGGGAATCACTGTTCCTTGACCAGAAGAAAACTTAAGGTAAGAAAAGAATGAAAGAAAACGCTATCAATTTGCGGTCCGGCAATGTGATCGAATATGAAGGCAAGCTTTGCGTTGTGGTCAAAAACGACATCGTGCAGCCCGGAAAGGGCGCCTCTGTTGCACAGGTAGAGATCCGCGATGTTCGCACAGGCAATAAAATGAATGTCCGTTTCCGCACACAGGAAACCGTCGAGCGCATTCGTCTTGAGCAAGAAGATTATCAGTTCCTATTTGCCGATGATGAAGATTACACTTTCATGCATCAGACTAATTTCGAGCAACTGATTGTTAAAAAAGACATTATCGGCGACCAGGCCGTTTTCTTGCAAGAAGGTATGATTGTTGAGATTGAGACATTTGAAGGCGAGCCTTTAAATGTAACTCTGCCGAAACAAGTGACGCTTGAGGTTGTCGAGGCCGAGCCTGTTGTGAAAGGCCAGACCGCCACAACATCTTATAAACCGGCCATTACCAGTAACGGTGTCAAAGTATTGGTGCCGCCCTATATCGATGTGGGCACACGCATCGTTGTGAAACCGGAAGACGGCTCGTTCGTAGAACGCGCGAAAGATTAGGTATGGCTGTATTAAATTCCCCAAATATGAATGTTATGATCCG
>Ga0098074_1001535_pt1 | contig 11593 bp, 5 predicted proteins | sample 32_taG_FD_75064 | JGI IMG/M metagenome (GOLD analysis project Ga0098074, IMG submission 75064) | Marine viral communities from the Gulf of Mexico - 32_GoM_OMZ_CsCl metaG | ecosystem: Environmental > Aquatic > Marine > Oceanic | place: Atlantic Ocean: Gulf of Mexico | collected 2015-07-12
ATCCCCGAAGCGGTGAACGGTCTCGACGCTCTGCTCGCCGTCTCCAGACCGCAGCTGGACTTCTTCGCCCATGACAGAGGTGTGCCCTACCTCTGTGACCCTGAGCGTGACCCGCCAGCCAGATACGAGCCGGAACTCGGCGAAGAAGTCTTTCTCCGCCCTTTCGGCCGCACTGTATCGGGACTGGATATTGGCTCGCGTGTAGCTCATCTTCATTCCTTTCTGTAGTGGCGACATGCCGAAGCCCATCGCCATCGAGCGTGATGGCCCGATCAGGCCGCGACGGTGACCATCTCCGGGGTATAGACGCGCGGTCCGTTCCCCACGCCCAGCGCGTAGATGTCGCGTTCGGCCTGGGTCAGCATCCGGTGCAGGTCCGGAATGGTGCCGTGATTGCGGATCACCACATCGAACAGGGCCTCATCCATCGGACGCTCCGACTGGTGCGTGTCGGCATCCTTGCGCGCCTCATGATCGCGGCCTTGGATCTGGATGAGCGCCACGCGCTCGCGGCCATAGCGGCCCACGATGTGTTTGCGCTCATGGTCGAAGCGGTAGTCGTCGTACATGACGCGGCAGCCATCCTGCAGCACGGCAGCGGCCTTGAGGTCGGAGATGTCAGCCCAGAGCTCAGGGTAGATCGTGTCGCGCCATTCCGACCCCAGCATTTTCATGAGATGGCGGCAGTTGGTGCCGCGCAGCTCGGGAATGGCTTCCAACTTCTGCTCTTGAGTGCCGTCCAGCATCTGATCGATGCGGGCATCGTCGATCCCCGCATCCTCGAGCAGGACCCGGATCATCCGCTTCAGGGTGCCGGCGAACTTCACCAGGCGGAACTCGGGCCGGTTCGAGCGGAAGGCGGGGGAGGTGAAGAACTTGAAGGTCTCGCTCTTGCCGGCGCCTGCCAGGCCGTTGACGAGAAAGACTTGCGGGCCGCTGAAGGACATCATCGCGCTCACTGCCGCCCCTCCATGGCCGAGAAGAACACGGTCCGGTCCTCCGGAATGCCCTTGCTCTCGTAGAGGTCGCCCTCGGGGTTGAAGTAGAAGAGGTGCGGCGTCGAGGTGATCGCGTAGTCGTCGATGAACCGCATGTTGCGCTCCAGGTAGCGGTAGGCGTTCTTGAAGCTGGCGGAGGCAGCGGCCGGCGGATCCGCAACCGGCATGGTGCGGGTCGAACCCTCGCCAGCCATGAAGGCCCGACCGGGATCGTCACGCGACAGCAGCGAAATCACCTTGGGCTCCGAGCCCTTGAGGCCGGCGATAAGGATCACTCGGACCGAGATTTCGCGCGCCATGATCATCGGGCGCAGCGACTGCCACATGCGATGGCAGAAGGGGCACTGGGGGTCGGCGACGTAGTAGAGGATCGGCGCCGCCGGGTCGCCGATCTCGAACCAGCTGGTTTCCTCGATGGCAGGGCGGAAGTCGTCGAGCGGCCGGTCGCTGAGATACTGCTCGGCGGTGGGCGTGCGCGCCGCGCCCTGGGCGATCGCCTCGGCGCTGACCTCGGAGAGGTTGGTGGTCACCTGCGGGGCCGGCACGTTCATCGGAGATGCGGCCTCGACCTCTTCGCCAATGCGCTGGGCGCGCTTCTCGGCGGCGTTGAAGCGATCGCGCATCTCAGCGATCTGTACGCCGGTCACGTTGACGCCGTTGTCACGGAACAGGAGCCCCGCCACCACGTGGTTGCCATCCGGCGCCAGGTAGAAGGTCTGGGACATGCCCGAAGCACTCTCGCCGAGATAGCTCTCGAGGCCACCCGCATTGCCGAGATAGGTCAGCTTCACGCCGCTCTTGATCAGGTGCTCGAGCATCGGCGGGGTTTGCGGCGCCGTGATGGTGCGCATCACGTTCTCGGACGGGATGTTCGGGATGACCGGGGCGTCCTGCGCCGTGGCCATCGCGCCCAGCGCCGTGGTCGAGAGTGCGAGGGCTGCCCCGCTGAGAACCTGCTTCATTCTGCCACCTCTTGTTTGACCGGATGGATCCGGTTTCATGATTTTGCTCGTGGTCACTTCGGCCAGACGGTCTGATCGCAGTCGCGATTGTCGCAGCCGAGGAACTTCTTGCCCTTGTTGGGGCCCGCCTTCTTCACTTCGCGGGTCACCATCTTGCCCTTGCCGCATTTCGAGCAGCCGTCGCCGTGCCCCGCGATCGGCGGGATTTTCTTGTCTGGCGGGAACTCGACATGCTTGCAGTTCGGATAGCCGTCGCAGCCCAGGAAGATCGTGCCCTTGCTCGGGCTCTTGCGGGTCTTGAGCGTGCCGGTTTCGCACTTGGGGCATTTCTTGCCGTGACCTTCCGCCGGCTTCACGTCGGGGTCGGGCCACTTCATGTTCTTGCAGTCGCGGTTGTCGCAGCCGAGGAACTTCTTGCCCTTGTTGGGGCCTTCCTTGCGGACCTCGCGGGTGATCAGCTTTCCCTGATTGCAGACGGTGCAGGCTTCGCCGTGTCCCTTGATCGGGGTGGGGCCCGGCCACACCGCATTGTCGCAATCCGGGAAGCGGTTGCAGCTGAGGAGCTTCTTGCCCTTGAACTTGCCCTTGCGCAGTTCGCGGGTGATCATCTGGCCTTCGTTGCACTTCGTGCAGGTCTCGCCATGGCCTTCGAGCGGCGCGATGGTCTTGGCGCCCCGAATGCTGACCTGCGAGTTCTTCGCGGCGTCCACGCGCTTGCGGACGTTCTTGGTCTGGCCTTCCATGAAGGCCTCGTGATCCAGCTCGCCCTTTTCGACCTTGGCCAGGTAGCCTTCCCAGATCGCCGTCAGGCCGGGATCGGTGATCTCGGCCGGCAGGGCGGCGATGATCGACTGGCCCGTGGCGGTGGAGACGAGCTTCTTGCCCTTCCGCTCGAGATACTTGCGGCTGATCAGCTTCTCGAGCATTGCGGCCCGCGTCGCTTCCGTGCCGAGACCGTCGTTCTCCTTGAGGCGCTTCTTCACCTCGGGATCCGTGACGAACTTGTGGATCTCCGACATGGCCTGGATCAGCGTACCGTCGGTGAAGGCCGCCGGGGGCGTGGTGCGCTTGGACTGCAGTTGGCCGCCCTCGACGGAGACCTGGTCGCCCTTCTTCATCTCGGGCAGGCCGCCGGCGACGTCCTCTTCGCTGTCCTCCGCATCGTCCCCGGCCGGGTCACCGGTGAAGACCCGTCGCCAGCCCGCGTCGATCTCGCGCCGCCCGGTTGCCTTGAACTTGTCGTCGCCGACACTGATCTGGGCCGAGATCGACTTCCACCGCTGGTCCGGGAAGAACTGCGCGATGAACGTCTTCGCGATCAGCTCGAACACCTTGGCCTCGACGCCCGCGAGATTGGCGATCTTTGCGGGCGTGGCTTCGACCGTGGGAATGATGCCGTGGTGGTCGGAGACCTTCGCATCGTTCCAGGCCGCCGTCTTGATGTTGTCGTTCGAGCCCTTTGCCGCTTCGCCCAGCGCGCCGGAGACGCCCTTGAGCGCCTCGAGGATGCTCGGGGCCTCATCCTTCAGGATGGCCATGGGCAGGTAGCGACTGTCCGAGCGCGGATAGGTCGTGATCCCCGCGTCGTAGAGCTTCTGGGCGACGTCCAGGGTCTGCTTCGCGGTCAGCCCGAACTTCGAGGAACACTCGGTCTGCAGGGCCGACAGCGAATGCGGTAGGGGCGGGGTCTTGCTCTTGTCGGAAGCCGCATAGCTGTCGATGTTGCCCATCTTGCCGGCGATGCGGTCGGAGATCTCCTGGGCCACCGCCTTGTCCGTCAGGCGCCCCTCGGGATCGAGACCGGGGCAGTCTTCCGGAATGATGTAGGTGGCCGTGAACTTGCCGTTTTCATGAACGAACTGGCCCGCCGGCAGGTAGTGGTCGACCGGCTTGAAGTTCTTGATCTCGAGATCGCGGTCGACCACCAGCCGCAAGGTGGGGGTCTGAACCCGTCCGACGCTGACCAACTGGTCGGCCCCGGCCTCCTTGGCCTTGACCGTGTAGGCCTGGGTCATGTTGATGCCGTGCAGCCAGTCGGCCCGTTGCCGGCAGACAGCGGCAAAGTAGAGGTTCTGCTTGGTCTTGTTGCCCGCCATGGAGTCGAGCGCCTTCAGCAGGTCCTTCTGTGCCACCGAGGAGACCCACAGGCGCTGCGTGTTCTCGGTGAAAGGATCCCAGCCGTTCTCGATCAGCAGCTCGTCGACGAGGAGCTGTCCTTCGCGCGCGGCGTCGCCGGCGTTCACGACGTTCTTGGCGTCCTTGAGCAGCGCGGCGATGCCGGCGACGTGCTTTTCCTTGTCAGGGACGACCTTGAGGCGCCACTTCTCCGGAATGATAGGCAGGTTGTCGAGGCGGAACTGCCGGTAGCGCGCGTCGTAATCCGGCGGCTCGAAGCTCTCGTACATGTGACCGAACAGCCAGCAGACCTTGTCGTTTCCGACGCTCCAGTGCCCGCCGCCTTTCGAGGCCGATACGCCCATCTGGACCGCGCGCGCCTTGGCGACGGCCTCGGCGAGACTCGGCTTCTCGGCAATGAATAAGTAGTCCGTCACGTTCCATCGACCCATGGTTATCCACGGGCGATATCTATGCCCTGAGTGAACAATCCTTTAATCAGATGGATAGTCCTCAGACTATGCTTGTGCAAGCCTTTATGCTGCGGGGCGTCTTCCTGGCTGTTCTTGCTCCAGGTTGTTGACCTCCTCGGCGATACGCAGCGCCGCCTGGCGCCAGCCGCTGTCGAAGTTCAGCCCCATGCCACGCGTGCCCATGGCTTCCGCCAACTCGTGGAACCGCGCCGGGTCGACCCGCGCCACCATGCCGCGCCAGTCGCCCACGAACTCCCCGGTGATCGAGGTGATCGCATCCACCAGGTAGGGCTTGTTGAGGGAGACCTTCCCCGGGATGGTGACCTTCAGGTCGGGGCCGTCGCGCTCGATCGACATGCTGCTGCTGAAGTCGGTGGCCTTGGAATAGATGGTGCCGCCTTCACGGATCAGGCGGAGCGCCACCTCGCTGCTGGTGGTGCTGCCGGGCGCGATCTGAAGGACGTTCTCCCTGTCTCGGGGGATGAGCACGGCTGAGACCATGCCTTCGTCTTCGAGATGGATCCGGGTGACGGAGCCCACCTCGTGCTCCACCGCGAGCTTGGCTGCCACGAACGGATTGCCGTCTAGGATCTGGCGCTGCACTTTCACCCGCCCGGCGGGCAGGTCGGCGAACTCGGTGTATCGCTTCTGGAAGTCGTCGGGCATCCGGATGAACTTGTGGTTGGGGTCGTTCCACAACGTGGCGAGCGACACCTTCCTGGGCGCGCTGTCACCGGGCAGCAGGTACTCGACGAAGTAGTGGCCGCCCTTGTCGTAGTCCTCGACCTCCGTCGGCATGCTGAAGCCGATGACCACGCCCCGCTCCGGGTTTCCGCTTTCGCTGGAGATGATCAGGTCGCCGCCGATCGAAAGATCGCGCAGGGCCGCGCGGATGCCGATGATGCGGTCGGTGACGATCTTGACCATGTTGGTGTCGGGCGACATCAGCGCGCTGGCCACGGAGCCCAGGCGCTTGGGTAGGGCGGCACGCTGCAGGTCCGGCAGGTGCTTCACGAGGTGGTCGTTGATCCTCTGCCGCTGCTCGAGACTTTTCGCCGACTGCCGGCGCCGCTCGGCGAGGATCTCCATGAGGGCGGTGCGGTCGATCGGATAGGAGAACTGCTCACGCTCGATCGTGGTGAGGTAGACGGGGGCGCCGAAGACCGGGCCATCTTCCGGGTTGTCCGGGTTGAAGACCTGGCGGGCGACGACCTTCCATTCGCCTTCGAGTTCCCGGGGGCGGGTGGGGTGCAGGCCCTTGGCCGCGAGTGCCTGGAAGGCGTCCTCGTAGGCATCCATGAAGCTGAAGTAGACGGCATCGCGCTCCGAGCTGCGCAGCAGCGCCAGGCGCGACAGCAGGCGGTTCACGTAGTAGAGCTCGGCCTCGGCGTCCTCGTCGTCCAGCTTCAGGCTGATCCCCATCTTGAAGGCGATCTGCGGCCTCTCGCGCAGCAGTCGCTGGGCGATCTTGTTGCCCAGCGAATTGATCGGGTCGACCACGTCGAGGAACATGCCGGCATCACCGGAGCCGGAAACGCTGGCGCCGACCTCACGGATCTTGCGGTTCTGGGCGGCCAGGTTGCGCAGCTCGATCGACATGGCCGTGGCCAGGCAGGCGAACTCGGGCTCGGTCAGTCCGCCGCGCCGCTTGATCCGCCCCCAGAACTGGATGCGGGCCACCGGGTCGGCAGGAATCTGGAACTCGAACATCTTCCGGGTGCGCTGGTCGCGGGCCCGGGCATGGTTGTGCAGCGACAGACCGGTGGAGGCGGCATTGGTCAGGGCGACGCCGTCGATCTCGCCGTTCTGGAAGTTGTTGATCACCACGTTCCGGTCGACCGGGGCCATGGCCTGGACGCCCTCCTGGGTCACCCTGATGGAGCGGCCCGAAATCTCCCCCATGACCCATGGCTTGTCGATCACGCCCTTGGCGTGCAGCTCGCGGCCGCGCTCCTCGATCCCGCGCATGACCTCGTCCATCGGGTTGATGGGCAGCTCCGGGAACTCATCGATCATGGCCCGCAGCGCGTCGGCGCGCTCCATCAGCTCGGGATCTTCGATCTCGGTGCGCACCGGGTCTTCGCGACCCTCCCGGACCTGCGCGGTCATGGTGCGGTCCACCAGAAGGCGCAGCAGGTCCTTGAACTGGGGCAGGCGCGGGTTGCCCTCGGCATCCCGGAGATGGCTGTGCAGCGTCTTGCCATCCTCCTCATCCGTCATGAGATCGCGCAGTACCTGTTCCATGGTAGCCTGAAACACGAAGACAGGTTTCTTGTCCTCGAGCAGAGCCTCGACGCCACGCTCGATGGCATGCGGAATCTTGCAGGCCGCGATGAAGTGCTGGATCACCATGGAGACGCGCACGCCCCAGTGGACGGAGGCCCAGGTCCTCTTCTTGAGTTGTTCCTCGGGATCTTGGTTCTTCTCTTCGATGAAGTTGCCCACATCCATGCTCAGGCGGGACACGCGCGACAGGATCGGCGCCAGCCGGTCCGACAGCGCCTCGTGCTCATCCTTGCGAGCTGCGTCGATGTCGAGGACGATTTCCATGTCCGACAGATCGTGCTCGCGGCGGATCAGCCGGCCGGTGGCGGCCAGCATGCGCGAGAGGGCCTCCAGGAGCGGCACGCCGCCGGCGGAGAGGACCTCCACCATATTGTCCATCTTCGCGATGCTGGGCGGCAGCAGGCGCTTGTAGGCCCGGAAGGAGCTGGCGCGCTTGGCGTGCGTGGCCGAGGAATCGGACACGCTGCTCGCGACGGACTTTGCGTCTTCCACGGCCTGCGCCTGGTTGGAGTCCTCGCCCGTGGCATTGTGGGACTCGTCGGCATGCACGTGGGCGCCTTCGCAGATCTTGATGAAGAACTTCGTCTTGGCCGACCCCGCCCGGTTGACCTGCGAGTAGCTGGCCATCGCGAGCGTGGTGCCCTTGGGCAGCTTGCCGGAGGAGATGACCTTCTTGTTCTCCTTGTCCGGCAGCGACTGGTACAGGACCTCGTTGGTCGCCTGGTCGAGGATCCTGGCATTGTTGTTGAACAGGTAGGGCGTGCCCATCAGATGCGCCGAGTCCGTGTCGATGATGTCGCGCACGAAGTCGGTGAAGAGGTTGGCCTTCTCCGTCAGGAAAACGAAGAGGCGCTTGTTCAGCGCGCACCAGCGGAACAGCAGCGCGCCGACCCGTCCCTTGCCGAGGCCGGTCGCATCGGCGCAGATCGTGCCGCTGCCCTCCAGGGCGTTGTCGATCGACAGGGCGACCGCGTCCACTTGTTCGGGCGAGGCTGCCTTCCAGAGCTTCTCGAGGGTGCCGTACTGCAGCTCCTTGCAGAGCCACTCGTCGATGTCGCCACGCTTGTCTCGGACGCGCTGCAATGCCGCGAACGTGCCCTGCGCCAGGTCGACCGGAATGGCCGCGATCGGCGTGCCGCCCCGACTGGCCGGGACATATTTCACCTGCTGCGCATTCAGCATGGTGAAGCTCTGCTCGTCGCGCATCGGCGCGAGCGCCGTGACCGTGCCTGTCTCGGGCAGGGCGGCCAGCAGATCGGGCATGCGGTCCTGAATGGCGACCCGCGTCTGCGCGATCGGCTTCTGGCAGACCCGGGCCTCCGGGAAGAAGCGCCGCATCTCCGACAGCGTAGTGCTGTCCTGCTTGCGGAAGTAGTAGTTGAAGTAGCGAATGAAGCCCGCACCGCGCAGCTTCATGGCGAGGTCGAGATCGCCTTGCGACTTGATCACGAGGAACTTGCTGTCGGCTTCGGCGAAGCGCGCGAAGTAGACCTCGGCTCCCTGTTTGCCGGTGTCGATCCAGTCGATGATCCTGTCGGTCATGGGCGCTCTCGCGATCTGTCGTGAATGGGGGCTTTCATGAAAAAGGGCAGCCACCCGGAGGTGACTGCCCCTTGTCGTTCACAGGCGGGGCTTAGCGGCCCGGGCTCGGCGGAGCGGAGTGCTCCTTGCCTTCCTGCTGGTTGTCGTTGTTGTTGGACTGACCCTTGCTCCAGTTGCGACGGTCGTAGTTGTCCTTGGTCCGCTTGCGACCGGCTTCCACCAGCTTCTCGGTCTGGCCCAGCGCATCCGTGGTGCGGCTCGGCAGGCTGTCAGCCTTGAAGGTCGGACCCTCGGGGGCCGCGATCTCGTGCTTGAACAGCGGCGCGAAGACCTTCTCGCCGACCAGCTTGGTGAGCTGGTAGCTGCCCGGGAACTGCTGCGTCCGCTTGTTGCGGCGTGCCCAGGCCAGGAGCGAGCCCTTCATGATGATGCTGTCCTGGTAGTGCTTGCCGTCACGGTCGGTGCGCTCCACGGCGGGGCGGAACGGCGCCGAGTGCTGGACGTTGCCACGCGCCTTCAGCGAGTCGCCCATCACCAGCGGCTGCAGGACCGGGATGACTTCCCAGACACGGGTCTGCTCGTTCTTCAGAGCGGTCGCGTCGAGGTAGATCAGGAAGTTGGCCAGCTGCGTCGCGTTCGCGTTGCCGTAGGTAGCAACCGTGCGCTTGTTCTCGCCCTCGCCGATCTCCTTCTCCTCCTTCACGGCCTCCAGCACGGCTTTGACGTTGCCGTTGAGCATGTCGGCGTACTGGATCTTCTCCTCCGCCGACGGTGCCCGGTTGAGCTTGTCGGACAGCGCCATGTTGAAGGTGGTCTCGACCATCTCCGAGAAGAGGGCCTGGCGGAACAGGCGCTTGCGCTTGCTCTCGTCGGGATTGGTGTCCTCGGGGTCCGGGTAGGCCATCGAGCCGACGAACAGTTCCGCCGCCAGGATGGCGTTCGGCGCATCCAGGTCCGTCTGCGAGTTGATCGCACGGATGACGGCCGCGTAGTGCGTCTCCGGGATGGCGTCCTGGATCGCGGGATCGTAGCGCCAGCCGTCGACGATGGTCTCGATCTGCTCGAGGCCGGAGAGGCCGTCGAATTCCTCGACCAGCTCCAGCCAGCTGTCGACCAGCTGCTTGAGCGACGGGTTCGCTTCGGCCTGGGCCTTGGCGTGCGGCACCAGCGTCTGGAGGTAGGCGGCGAGGTCCGACTTGGCGCCGTCCGGGCCGCTCATCGCGAGCGCCTGGTCGACCTTGTAGACACTGACCTTCTGCTTGTTCGGCTGGGCCTTGCCCACGCGCAGGTACTCGCTGAACAGCGGCACGAGGTCCTTGATCTTCTTGCCGGCGGTGGTGGTCACTTCGATCGGCGGTGCGCTGAAGAATTCCACGTAGCTGGCCTTCAGGCCGGTGCCGTCGACGACGACGTCTTCCAGGGTGTGGATCGCGCCCTTCTCGAAGGTGCCCTTGATCTCGTCGGGCTTGAAGACGTAGCCCTTCTCGCCGGTCGCCTTCTTGATCTGGTCCTTGTCCGTCATCTTGTAGACGACGGTCGTGCCACGCGGGAAGCCGGCGTCGGCCAGGCCGTCGCTCTCCACCACGCACTCGACGGAAATCTCGTTCTCCTCGTTCTTCAGGATGGCGTCGAGCCCCTTGGGGACGCTGACCTGAAGACGGCACTTGTTGCGGGCGCCGCCGCCATTGCCGCCGCCGCCGTTGCCGAAGCCGACGCTCGGAGCTGCCAGTTCGTCGTTGCTGCTCATCACTTCTCTCCTGGTTTCACGAAAGGCCGTTCTGAGGCCGTTGTTCGTGCTCTTCGTTTTCTAACCTGGCCTCGACCTGCTCCATCATCTTCGGGAGCAATTCGGCGACCACATCCTTGATCAAGTCTCGTTCTGTCGACGTTTTCCGGGTCTCACTGAGGGTCAGCGTTTCCGTGCGGAAGAACCTGATGTTCTGCTTGCAAGAAAGAAGCGCTTCTTCGACTTTCTCGGCATCAAAAGGCCCGGGTTCGATCTGGGGGAGATACTGTAAGCTCTCCCGCATCCCCTTGAGGGTCTCGATCAGCTGCGCCCGGTCGCTGCGGACCGCTCCGTCGAGGACCGAGCGGAAGTCCTGCAGCACGTGCGGCCAGCGCTTGGTCATGCGCTTGGTGTCGTACTTTCCGGGCTTGCGCAGCTCGTTGATCGCCTCCTCGCTCCAGCCGTGGCTGCTGAGGCAGTCGATGATCTTCGCCTCGTCGAGAGAGACCTCGCGCTTGATGGTGGTGCCGCTGATCTTCAGCGTGTCGCCATCGAACCGGCCCAGCGCCGCCACGTCGCGCTCGATCTCGGCCTTCAGCTCTTCCGCCTTCGGCTTCGCCGCTTTCACCATGGCCTGGTAGGAGATGAATGCTTCCACCTTGCGCAGCAGCTCCGGCGGCAGGTCCTCGGCCTCGACGACTTCCGGGTGGTCGGGGTCCGGGACGATGCCCTGCATCAGGCAGTTGTCGTAGTAGTGGTCGCCGGCCTGGTTGTTCTCGTGCATGACGCGATCGTCGATCTCGATCTCGACCGGCACGACCTTGGCGCCGAAATCCCAGTTCAGGGGCGCGAGGAAGATGCGATCGACATGCACGCCCTTGTCACGCGCGTCCTGCAGGTAGTGGTGCAGCTGGTGGCTGTAGTCCTGGATCAGCAGGCCGGAATCGTAGCCGGCGATCTCGCGCTTGGCCTGGCACGGCACGAAGTGGCCGAAGCGGCCCTTCAGCCCGGTCGCCTTGGCGATCTTGTCGAACTGCGTCTCGTACTTCTGGATCATGTCCGAGGAGGGGCACTTCTCGTCCACCAACCAGACTTCCCAAGTGTCGGGCTCGACCTCGACCTTGTAGAGGTCGTCGAGCGAGGAGACCCGCCACGGGCGGACCGGGTTCGACCGGCCCTCGATGACGTTCTTCTGCAGATCTTCGAGGCGTTCGAACTTCAGCCCCTGCGCCGTCATCCAGGCTTCGAAGCGGTCGCGCGCGATCGCCTCGCCGTAGGTGCCGCGCGCGGTGTGCTCATCGCCGGGGCTGGGTGGCACCATGCACAGCTTGCCCGCGACGATCTGCTCCGCGCTGGAGCGGAAGTTATTGCGGCCGAAGAAGGAGTTGACCAGGGCACCCATCTCGGAGCCGCCGAAGCCCTTGAGGCGCTTGGCGTGCCAAGCCAGGCGGTCGCCTTCGACCGTCACGGTGTCGTTGATCCAGGTCTGGA
>Ga0098074_1001536_pt1 | contig 11588 bp, 20 predicted proteins | sample 32_taG_FD_75064 | JGI IMG/M metagenome (GOLD analysis project Ga0098074, IMG submission 75064) | Marine viral communities from the Gulf of Mexico - 32_GoM_OMZ_CsCl metaG | ecosystem: Environmental > Aquatic > Marine > Oceanic | place: Atlantic Ocean: Gulf of Mexico | collected 2015-07-12
AATACTGCAAAGACCCAAACTATGCAAAAAAAGCAAAAGGTAAGAAAGTAAAAAAAGCTAAAGGTGGTCTTGTATCTATTAGAGGACAAGGTGCAGTCTTGCCAGATAGATTAAGATGAGCAAAGGACAACTACAATCATGGTTAGATGAAGAATGGGTCCGTATGGATGCCAAAGGCAACATTATTGGCTCATGTGGCGGTAGAAAAAAAGCAGAAGGCAAACCAAGATGTTTACCAAAGAAAAAAGCACAAGGTATGTCGAAAGATGCTAGAGCAAAAATAGTACAAAGAAAAAGAAGAAAAGACCCAAACCCAAACAGGAAAGGTAAACCAATAAATGTTTCGACTAAACTTAAAGAAGGAGGCTTTGTGAAACTTAGTAAAAAAGCAGATTTAAATAAAGACGGTAAATTTTCAGAATATGAAAAAGCTAGAGGTATGGCTATACAAAAGGCTATGGCAAAACAGAATAAAGTAAAAATGAAAAAAGGTGGCTTTATCGCAAAAGGTTGTGGTAAAGTTATGTCTGACAAACGTAAAGTCACAACAATGAGTTAGGAGTTAATATGCCATTTCACGGATTGAAACAAAAAAAATTAAAAGTAAAAAAACCTTTAACTAAAAAACGTGGCATGCCAGCTATGAAAAAATCAAAAGGTGGTAAAGTCATGAAGAAATCAAAAGGCGGCATGATGATGAAGAAATCAAAGGGCGGCATGATGATGAAGAAGTCTAAAGGTGGTATTATGATGAAAAAATCCAAAGGTGGAAAAATCATGAAAAAGTCTAAAGGTGGCAAAGTCATGAAAAAATCCAAGGGCGGAGTTATAGCAGGTAATGCAAACAGAAGAAGACAAAGATTGAAATAATTAGTGTCACATTTAATAAGTAACATTCCACACTTTAAGTGTTGGGTGCGGAGAGAATTCACACACAATCATGAAAAATATCATGACGAGTATATACATGCGTTAGCAATAGCCGTAAACACAATCCCTGATAGGTCTTTAAGTTTTCAAGTTGTTTTTACAGGTGAAGAAACTAACTGTGATGACAATGACGAACCTAACGTACATGGCGGTGCTATGTGGGCCAGGATGCCAATACAAGGTATTGTAGCCGATATGCCTATGGACGACTTTCCAAAACCTATGCAAAATCATATTGCACAACCTTGGGATTGTGAATCTAGAGAACACTCAGTAATAGTTATGGATAGAGTTAGTTCATCACCTTGGATAGCTAAAATAGATGGTGGGTTTTATACAGCTAAATATTTATTTACTGTAGATTATACAGGTTCTGATATTGCAGATGATTCTGCACAACATAAACAAAGTCATGTATTATATATAACAGAGGATTGTGAATGGAAAGGTAATTTAGTTGCTTTACCTAACAATAGAGTAAGAGCAACAAGTCCTGCTCTTTGGGTGACTGGCGAAGGTCCTCCAGATTTTAAACCATCTCAATGGACACACTCGGCAGAAGGACATGAGAGTTATCTAGACCCATCAATTACCTTTGATAATTTATATGAAGAATGATAGAAAATACAAAAAAACTAGATGTCTATAACATAAATAAAAAGTTTTTATCTAACTATCACGCCGAAAATTTAACAGATACAACAGAAAAAGGCGTCACCTCAGAAAAGTCTATGGTTTTAGGCACCCATACCGATGACAAAGGATTGACATATATATTGCCTGAATACAGCAAAGAAACAGGCGAAATAGAAAATCCTATGAAGAGGTTTAGACCTTTGATTATTAAGGGTATAATTAAAGGATATAATTCTGTTGAAGAGGCAGAGAAAGACAGAAAATTAATTAGAGATGAAATTTTAGGACTTAAACAAGAATAATGGCATTATCTGGTAGCACAAATTTTGAACCGAATATAACAGAGTTTATAGAAGAGGCCTATGAAAGATGCGGTTTAGAATTAAGGACTGGCTATGATTTAAAAACAGGTATAAGGTCTGCTAATTTAATGTTAGCTGAGTGGGCAAACAGAGGTTTAAACCAATGGACTATAGAAACTGGCACACAAACAGTTACAGAGGGAACTCCGAGTTATAATTTAGGAACAGATGTAATTGACATACTTGATGTGGTTGTCAGAAGGACAGATGGTTCAACCACAACAGATATTAATATGGATAGAATATCTAGGTCTGAATATTTTAATATACCAAACAAAGCTACAAAATCTAGGCCATCACAATTTTTTTTAGATAAACAAAATAATCCAGTTTTATTTTTATATCCAACTCCAGAAAACTCTACTGATGTAATTAGATTTAGTAAATTAACAAGAATGGATGATGCAGATAACGCAAGAAACACTATGGATATACCTTTTCGTTTTTATCCTTGTTTTGTTGCAGGTTTAGCGTATTACATAAGTATGAAAAAAAGTCCCGAAAGAACAGACCAATTAAAGTTAATATACGAAGAAGAATTTAGACGTGCAGCAGACCAAGATGAAGATAGAGCATCATTTAAAATAAGACCTTTTTCAAGAGGTGCTTATTAATGTCATATGCTATAGGGAAATTTGCTTTAGCCCATTGTGATAGATGTGGTTTTCGGTATAAACTATTAGAACTTCGTAAAGAATGGAACGGCCTCAAAACTTGTCCTGAGTGCTACGAAGAAAAACACCCACAATTAGAACCACCTACAAATGTTGCAGATGCAGAAGCTTTATATGACCCTCGTCCTGATAATGACAAAGAAAATACTCCTGGCCGAGTATTCACGAATACTGATACCATTGGCTCAAACTTTGACGGCTTTTCTGCGACTTCTAGTTTAGGAAGTGTTACTATTACTACATCATGACATTAGCAGAGTTAAAAACTTTAATTCAAAATTTTTGTGAATCAACCGAAACAACTTTTGTTAACACCTTAGACGATATAATAAAAAATGCAGAAGAAAGGATTTTTGAAGAGGTACAGTTTGATTTTTTCAAAAAAAATGTAACAGGTAATGTTACAGCAGGCAGCAGATTTTTAACCTGTCCAAGTGATTTTATTATGCCTTTTAGTTTGGCAGTTATAGATTCAAACAGCGACTATCATTTTTTAGATAAAAAACACCCTAGCTTTATGCAAGAGTACGCTGAAGACATATCAGACACAACTATTAGAGGACTTCCCCTATATTACGCACAATATGACAAACAACTATCAACAGGCTCTGACAACGGTTCTACTTTAATAATCGCACCTGTACCTGATAATAGTTATTCTGTCGAACTATCATATTTATACAAACCAAATTCATTAGTGACAGATACTACTGGCACTTGGTTATCAAACAACGCTAGAAATGGTTTGCTTTATGCGTCTTTAGTAGAGGCATATACTTTTTTAAAAGGTGAACAAGATTTATTAGCTTTGTATGAAGGACGTTACAATCAAGAAATTTCTAGATTAAAAAATAGAGCTGAAGCTAGAAGTCGTCAAGACGAATATAGATATGATGCTTTACGAAAAACAGTTTCGTAATTAAAAAAAAGGGAGGAAGTTAAAAGATGAATTGTTGGCACTGTAACACAGAGTTAATATGGGGTGGGGACCACGATATTGATGACGAAAATGAACAATATAGTATTGTAAGTAATTTAAGTTGTCCTAAATGTGACAGTTTTGTAGAGGTATATTTACCGAAGGAAATAAAGGGAGCAGAATGAAAAGAAAAACACCTGTAAAAAAACTCAAAGATGCAGCTATTGCTATTGTGGGGCTTGGTAATAGTTGGTACGAATACAATATAGCTAAAACACATGGGTCTCGGTTTGATGAGGTTTGGGCTATAAATGCAGTAGCTAGTGTAATTTTTCACGATAGAGTATTTATGATGGACCCAGCAAGCCGATTTTTAGATACAAATGATGCCGCAGGACAAACAGATTGTATGAGAGAAATGTTGGTTGAGCACAAAGGTCCAATATATACATGTGAAAAAGATGATAGATGTCCTGGTCTAGTAGAATATCCTGTAGCCGAAGTGGTTGAAGATACAAAAAGCTGGTATTTAAACAATACCGTTGCTTATGCAGTAGCTTTTGCTTATTGGAATGATGTAAGAAAAATATCTTTGTTTGGCGTAGATTTTACCTATAAATCAAATCCTGGATATGCAGAGGCAGGCAGAGGGTGTGTAGAGTTTTGGTTAGCAAAATGTTTAGATAAAGGTATACAGGTGGATGTAGCACAAAGTTCTAGTTTATTAGACGCCAACATACCTTCAGAAGATAAATTGTATGGGTACCACAGGCTAAAAGACCAAAGGGTAGTAGGATTAGATAGTCATGGTTTTCCACATGTAAAAAAAGTAAGTGAAATACAAATGCCCGAAACAAAAAAAGAAGGTGGTTTGTTAGATAGATACGACTCGCATAAAAAAGGCCCACCAGAACCTAATAAATATTAATTATGTCTAATTATAAATATCATTTATGAATCAAAATGGAGAACCTAAACTAGGCCAAATAAAAGTTGTTACATCTGATAATGGTGGACACTCTCCAGAGTTTTGGGCTGAAGAGTTAACAAATAAAATAGTTTCTTATTCACAAAACCAAGAACCACATATAGCACAACAAGCTGCTGCTTTCAAAGACGCAATATATCAAGTTTGTTTGATTTATATTAATAATGCTTTAAAATCATACAAAGGTACGGTCATACAAGAATTAATAAAAGGTGGCGAAACCGATTTAGCAAATATTATTAGGAGACTATAGATGGCAATATCATCAGCTTTAACAACAAGTTTTAAAAAAGAACTTTTACAAGGGGTTCATAATTTTGCATCAGGTGGCAATTCGTTCAAACTTGCTTTATATGCAGGTGCAACAGCTTCTTTAGGTGCAACTACAACGGCATACGCTACAAGTTTAACTGGTCAAATAACAGGCACAAACTATACAGCAGGAGGGGCAGCACTTACACCTGGTATAGCAGCACCTTCGTCAACAGGCACAACAGCTTTTGTTGATTTTGCGAACTTAACATTTTCTACAGCAACAATAACAGCAAGTGGATGTTTGATTTATAACGACACTAACTCTGATAAATCAGTAGCAACAATTAGTTTTGGAGCATCAAAAACTTCAACTGCAGGGGATTTCACAATAGTTTTTCCGACAGCAGGGGCAAACGCAATAATTACTATAGCTTAGGGGTGCAAGCCCTATGTCTATAGATACAGGTTGGGGCAGAGATAGCTGGGGTTCTGGTCCTTGGGGTCAGCCAGCCGATATAGAAGTTTCTGTATCTGGTTTATCAGCTACATCCGCACTCGGCACAACAGGGCAATCAGCCGCTGCAAACACACCAGTTTCTGAACAAGGAGCAACTTCTGCTCTAGGTACACTATCTTTTATAGGTAAAGCTAACGTACCAGTAACTGAAAGAGGAGCTACAGCCTCTTTAGGCACTATTGTTGTTCATGAAAATGAAAGGGTGACAGTCTCTGGACTATCAGCGACAAGTGGACTTGGCTCTGTTTCTACTATAGCCAAAGCAAATGTCTCTGTAAGTGGCCTACAGGCAACGACAGGTTTGGGTTCTGTTTTAATTTGGTCTTTGGTTGATACAAGCCAAACTCCAAACTATAATGATGTAACAACTACACAAACACCAAATTGGACAAGTTTGTAAAAGGATAAAATATGGCAACGTATGTAAATAACTTAAGACTTAAAGAAATAGCCACAGGTGATGAATCTGGAACCTGGGGAACATCAACAAACACAAATTTAGAATTAGTAGGAGAGGGGCTAGGATTTGGAACCGAAGCAATTACAACCAATGCTGATACTCATGCCTCAACTGTAGCCGATGGCTCTGCAGATGAAGCTAGAGCTATGTATATTAAATATACAGGTACCTTAGATAGTGCCTGTACTATAACAATAGGGCCAAACACATTAAAAAGAGTACATTTTATAGAGAATGGAACATCAGGCAGTCAAAATATAATTATAAAACAGGGTAGTGGTTCTACCGTAACTATAGGACCAGGTGATGTAAAAGTAGTTTATTTAGATGGTGCGGGCTCAGGTGCAGCAGTAAATGACGCTTTTGCAAGTTTATCTACAGTAGATTTAAAAGTAAGTGATGATTTAACTGTTACAGATGATGCTTCTGTAGGTGGTGATTTATTAGTTAGTGGTGAAGTACAGACTGCTAATATAGGTTTTACTGATGGTGATAATGCCATCACTATTGCAGATGGTGGTGGTATTACTGCCGCTAATGGCATAACTTCAACAGCCGCATCAAACTCTTTTGGAGCTACATCTTTTAATGATGCCAATATAACTAACGTTGGTGATATTGCATTGGATAGTTTATCAGCAGATGGGTCTAGTATTTCAATAGCCAGTCCAGTTGTTATAAATGGTACAACACCTAGTTTAACTATAGGTGATGCAGGAGCAGAAGATACAAGTTTAGTTTTTGATGGCAATGCAAAAGATTTTTATGTGGGTCTTGATGACTCGGCTGATAAATTAGTCGTAGGTGTAGGCTCAACAGTAGGTACAAACTCAATACTAACTTTAGATGATGACTCACTTGTTATAGGTGATGGAGCAGCAGTTGATACTTCTATCGTCTTTGATGGTAATGCTCAAGACTTTTACATTGCACTTGATGACTCTGCTGATGACTTATTAATAGGTAATGGCAGTACAGTAGGCTCTAATGTAGCTATCGGTATTAATGAAAGCCAAGTTGTGCAATTTAATGGAGCATATACTTTCCCAACATCAGATGGTAGTGCTGACCAAGTTTTAAAAACAAATGGTAGTGGAGCTTTATCATTTGGCTCTGTATCTGCGGGAACACCTACTTTGATTTCAGACGCTGATGGTGACACTAAAGTTCAATGTGAGGAATCCTCTGACGAAGATAAAATTAGATTTGATACAGGGGGCACGGAGAGAATGAGAATAAATGACAGCGGCCAAGTATCTATTAATGATTCAACTGACCCTGACGATAGCCAAGAATTTTTACAAGTTAGAAATACAAATAAATCCGTTGGTCCACTAGCAATAAGAAATGCCTCAGGCGACCAATCTTCATATCGAATGTTACATTTTTACAAAAAGGAAGAGACTAGCCCAATCGCACAAGGTGGTGTTGATATTACAGGTTCGTCTGTTGGTTTTTCATTTTTATCTGATGAAAGATTAAAAGATGAATTAGGTCCTGCTGATGGTATGAATCTTATATCTGAACTAAATCCAATCAAGTTTAAATTCAAAGATGGTACAGGTACAGGCTCACAAGGTTTTACAGCACAAGCATTTAAACAAGCCTTTGATAATGTTGGCTCACACCCAAGGGGTGTAGAAGTGCCTGATAACCCAGATGACTATTGGTATTTAGACGATACTGCTTTAGTACCAAATTTAGTCAAAGCTATACAAGAGCTAGAGGCTAGAATATCAACTCTAGAGGGTTAAAATGCAAGACAAAAGCTTTTATTTAAATATTTTGCAACTTATAGATTATTCTTGTAAAAACGGAGCTTGGGTTGGTAAAGATTTATCTTTCGTTTCTGTGGTAAGAGAAGAAACCGTTAAAAGATTACAAGAGTCTGAAGTTGTAGAACAAAAAAAAGATAAGGATAAAAAAGATGTGGAATAAATTTTTAGAAATGTTAGGCTTTGTATGGGTTCGTCAAAGGGATAAAGATGGTAAATATATTCCTGACAACAAAAAAACAAAACACAAAAATGAGGCTTGGAAGAGAGTCTGGAGGTATAAAAAATGATGTATTTTTTAAATTGGTTAAGTGATTTACTTATTTCGTTAAGCGTTGTTATTAGTTTAGCTTCAATCTTATCAACACTCACACCTAGCGAGAGAGACGACAAATGGATAAGCAAACTATATGATTACTTAGATGTAATCGCTTTACGATTTAAGGTAAAAAAATAATGGCAAGAAAAACGGCTGCAGACGTACATTTAGAACTTGCTGTGCATGAAAAAGAATGTTCAGAGCGTTGGAAAACAGCTTTTAGTAAGTTTGAAGAAATAGATACAGATGTAAAAGAAATCAGAAATAAAATAGATGCAGGAAATAAATCTATTATTGGTCTGTTAGGTATTCTTATTACAAGTATGATTACTTTGATATTAAGAAACTTTTTGGCTTAATATAAATATTAGTTATGATTAATATAACCACTATTTATAACGGAGGGTCTTATGGCTTTTACGCAAAGAGTTGGCAGAGCTGGCGAATATTTAGCAGCAAGCTACTTAATAAGACATTTTGAAGAGGTTTTTGAAGCCTCATCTAGTTCGAGATATGACTTCCTAGCACAATCTGCAGAAGAATCCTACAAAATACAAGTCAAAACAACAGAGTCTCCATTTAAACACCATTCTTCAACATATGTGAGATGGGACATGTATAAAAAAGTTAATAAAACAAAAAAAACATATGCAGCAGAAGAAGTAGATATATTCGCTTTTGTATATTTGCCAGATAATGTTGTTGAATTTGTAGCAAATTATAAAGTAGGAAAAAAATATCAGAAAAAGGTAGAATATTTAGATGAAATAGACACATTAAAAAGTTTAAGAAAGTCTATTACAATAGTTGATGAGTTAAAAAATGCCGTTACAAAAACTACAGTTTAATCCAGGAATAAACAGAGAAGGTACTGCTTATGATAATGAAGGCGGTTGGTTTGATTGTAATTTAATTAGATTCAGGTCTGGTAGGCCAGAAAAATTTGGTGGTTGGAGAAATCTAACTAGCACTTCTATTACTGGAACTGCAAGAGCTTTACATAATTGGATTGCCTTAGAGGGCACTAAGTATTTAGGCATAGGCACACATCTTAAATATTTAATAAAAGAAGGCACCTCAATAAATGACATAACACCCATAAGGTCAACGACTTCCGCTGGAGATGTAACTTTTAGTGCCTCTAATGGTTCTTCTGAGATAACAGTTTCAGATACTGCTCATGGTGCAGTCAAAAACGATTTTGTAACTTTTAGTGGTGCTGCTTCTTTGGGTGGCAATATAGTTGCTGCCGTACTTAATCAAGAATATCAAATAGACAGTATAGTAAATGCAAATTCATACAAAATTACAGCTAAAGATACATCTGGCTCAACAGTAACTGCTAATGCTTCTGATAGTGGTAATGGTGGTTCTAGTGTGGTAGGTGCCTATCAAATAAATGTAGGCTTAGATTTTTATGTTTCATCGACTGGTTGGGGTGCAAACGCTTGGGGTGACGGAGGTTGGGGCTCTGTTGCTACACTAGAAACAACAAACCAATTAAGATTATGGTCGCACGATAATTTTGGTGAAAATTTAATTATAAATGCCAGAGCGGGTGGTATATTTAGATGGTTAGAGAGTGGAGGACTTAGCACTAGGGCAGTAGAATTATCAGGTATTACTGGTGCAAATTTAGTACCAACTAAGGCCTTACAAGTTCTAACATCTGAGGTAGATAGGCATTTGATAGTTTTGGGTGCTGACCCGTTAAATACTGCAGGAACTGCTAGAACAGGTGCTATAGACCCTATGTTTATCGCTTTCTCAGACCAAGAAAATGAACTAGAGTTTGAACCTAAAATAGACAATACCGCTGGTTCTTTAAGACTATCTTCAGGCTCTACTATAGTGGGTGCCGTAAAATCTAGACAAGAGACAATAATCTTTACTGATACATCGGTATACAGCATGCAATTTACTGGTCCGCCTTTTACTTTTTCTGTAAATTTAATAAACGAAAATACTGGGTTAGTTGGACCAAACGCTGCAGTAACAGCACCACAAGGTATCTTTTTTATGTCTTATGATAATTTTTACGTTTATAACGGCTCAGTACAAAAAGTTCCTTGTAGTGTTTTAAATTTTGTTTTTTCTAATTTTAATAGTGAACAAGCATATAAAGTATCTGCATTTACAAATACAAAAGAAAATGAAATAGGCTGGTTTTATCCATCTGAAAGTTCGCAAGAAGTTGATAGATATGTAATCTATAACTACGAAGAACAAGTCTGGTATTTTGGTGAATTAGTAAGAACAGTATGGCTAGACTCAGGTGTTGAGCCTTTCCCACAAGCAGTAGGCAGTAATACCTTGTTTGAACACGAGTTCGGATTTAATGATGATGGTAGCGAAATGACAGGTGTTTTTATAGAATCATCTGATTTTGATATAGGAGATGGAGAAAGTTTTGCATTTTTAAAAAAAATAATTCCAGATATAAAGTTTTTATCTAGCTCAGGTGGTAACGTAAATTTAGTGACTAAAGTTAGAAATTTTCCTGGTGATAGCTTATCTACTATTGCAACCTCAACGGTAGATTCTACAACACAACAAAAGCACATTAGAGGTAGAGGGAGACAAGCCGTTTTAAGAGTTGCGTCAAATGATGGAGACGTAGGCAATAATAACGTCGGTTGGAGATTAGGGGCCACTAGGATGGACATAAGAACAGACGGCAGAAGATAAATGGCAAAACTTTTACCTACACGACTACCAGTCTCCTCTGGTGAAAATGTAAGTACCGAAATATTTAACAGACTTGTTAGGATTTTAGAAATCAATTTAGGTAGTTTTGACCCTGTAAATACGATACAATTAACTACAACTCAACGTGATAAGTTGAATTTTCAACCAGGCACGCTCATATTCAATACAACTACGGAAGTATTGCAAGTTTTTGACGGGACAGAATTTATTGATTTAACTACACATAGGACGTATGTTAGTAGTTTAAGTGCGACAAGTTCGCTAGGTAGTGTATCAGTTACAATAGGATAATGTTAGGAATACAGAGTTTAAAAAATAAAGGCAGATTTGGAGATACAGAATTAGCTCATGTGACTCCTGGTGAGGTGGTGTTGCCGCCTAATTTTCTACAAGAAAATCCAAAAATCAAAAAAGCTATAGAAAATATATTAGAGCAGGATGAAACTTTATTATCAGAATTAACCGTTGGTTCTGATATGGCATCTATTAATCCTGAAACAGGATTACCAGAATTCTTTTTGAAAAAAATAGGAAGATTTTGGAACAAAAAAGTTAAACCAATAGTAAATAAAGTAGCCAAAGTAGCAAAGTTTGTGCCTGGTCCTTGGCAGTTACCAGCACAAGTATACGATACAGGTCGTGTAGCAATTAATGTAGCTAAAGGAGACCAAGACCCTATGGCTTTAGTTAGAAATCTAGCTCAATCGTATGCGTTTACAAATATAGGATTTAAAGACGGCCAGTTAACAGCAGATGCCTCTGGTACTGGAACAAAATTTGGGGGTAGGGCTAGAGACCTGTTTAGTTCTAAATTTGGGGGTGGAGCTGATGCTGGTACTGGAGATGTGGCCGCTAAGTCTCCTATTGAAGAAATGGGGGGCTCTGCATCAAAAGTAGCAGGAGAAGAAACTAAGAAAAATATTTTTCAAAAAGCACTAGGGGGTGGTAAAAAAGCACTAACAGGTATTGGCAGCTTATTTGGTTTAAACCCAGATACATATGAGGGTGACAATTTTTTCAAAGATAGAATACTAGATGATTTAT
>Ga0098074_1001537_pt1 | contig 11580 bp, 15 predicted proteins | sample 32_taG_FD_75064 | JGI IMG/M metagenome (GOLD analysis project Ga0098074, IMG submission 75064) | Marine viral communities from the Gulf of Mexico - 32_GoM_OMZ_CsCl metaG | ecosystem: Environmental > Aquatic > Marine > Oceanic | place: Atlantic Ocean: Gulf of Mexico | collected 2015-07-12
ATCTGTAGAACAATGAACTACAAAGTAGGATTAACTATACACAACTGCTTCGATGTCGAGGCAGCTAACGAAGAAGAGGCCGAAGATAAGGTTAGAACATTAGGAGTTCACGAAATCTTAGAAGATGCCCAATACGATATCACCTATGTAGATAAGGACGAATAAATTATGGGAGCACAAAATATATCAGACGCAGCAAAAGCATCAACGATGGCAGAGGCTTACGAAAAATGCGTAGCGGAGGCATTATATGAGTGCGGTCACAACGCCTACAATGGCACGATCTCAACCACTAATGGTTTCATAGAGAAGACCGCGCTGTATGAAAGCTTGGTTAAGGAACATGGAAAGGAGAAAGGTTTGAGTAAGTGGTATGAAGAAGGTTGGGCACATACAAAGAAGTGGGAAGAGGTTTGGGGGGCCTTAATTGAAACACATGGAGATAGCAATGAAAGCACCTACGTCTTTGTAGGTTGGGCTTCAGTGTAATGGAGGACTAAATGGATATATATATAAAAATAGAAATGGACGGCGGATGTGTTGGCGATGTTACCGCACACAAGGAATGCCCGAAGGTTCTTGATACGTCCGACGAGCATTGGGACGAAGGCTATAAAGTTTTTGAAGCAGAACTGGAGGACTAAAAAATGAAAACCTACACAAAAGAAGAAATTGACGCCATGCGCGAACGCCTTGCCGAATCCGAATGGGAAGGTCTGGCAGATAGAGACTTGCGAGAAGTCCTTTGGGACGGTTGCGTGGGTTGGAAGAATATGTCAGACGAAGAAATTATTGAAAGTTACGAAACGCACTTTCATTTTGAATTGGAGGACTAAATGGAAACAAAATACACAAAAGTAGTTACCCTCGGAGGCAAATCCTCTGTTGGCTGGTGGTACGGCGATGATAATGTAGTCCAAGGGTTTATCGGAGACGATTTTGATACCCGCGAAGAGGCCGAAGCGTATCGCCAAACCCTCGGATACAAAAAGCTGACGTTGGAAAACATTCGCGCAGATTACGCAGCCTATGAAGCTGAACTAATGAAGGAGGACTAAATGATTGAAGGACGCAAAGCATACAGAGCAATCACAGTACGATCAGAAACGGTTGGCAAATTGCTGGACGCGATTTACGAACAGTACCCCGAAGGTGCGAGTACGATGCCAAGCAAATTGGAAGAAGCGGTAACTAACACGCTCTATGAGCTAGATGAATTGGAGGACTAAATGATGACTGACAAACAAATGCTAGAGCTAGTGCACAGTTGGGCGGAAACCAATCTCCGCGCCGATTGGAGCGAGCAAGACCCCACCGAAGAATGGAAGGCGGTTTACGATAAGATTGATGAATATTTGAAGGAGGAATGACATGCCTGAAGAGGAGAGCGACTACATTAACCCATACAATTCTCAAAGAGAATATGAGGAGATGTGTAGGAAGTACGGAGAGCAACCCAAGTGGAAACTACCCGGCCCCAATGCTAACGTAAACTTTGCCTCTGGCTGCATGGATGGAGACCCCACCTACAATAGCACGAAGCAACAGATAGCCAGAGCAATGTGGTTCAAAAAGAAAAGGAAACAATGGAAAAAATAAACTTAATTGTTCTCACAAAACGCGGAAAGGGGTTGACAGCCTATACCTTTCATATAGGTTATCGGTAAGTCGTTCGTACGATGTGCAGAATAAAATGTTTTGGTTAAGACTAGAGCGCTACCCCCCAGTTCTCTGCCGTTTACTCGCCAGAGAAAAGCGCGGACGCCCCCTGACGACGGCGGAGATTGCAGAGACAAGCGGCCTTCCCCCGGCCAAAGTCGAGGCAATCTCCGCCTCAGTCAGCTGGGACGGGATTGAGGTGGATGAAATGAAAAGATTCATCCAAGCCTGTGGTTGTGATTTCGATGAGCAAAAACACATGCGTCGGGTTGAGGATTACCTACGTAAACGCCCCAAGTTTACGTACCTAAGGCGCTCGCCGCAGTGGCGCAACTACTACTACCCCCTAGTAAGGAAATGGATGGAGAGCCGTGAGCTACGAGCCGCCTAGTGACGAGCTTGAGAAGGCGTTTGATAATGACCCTGTGCTGAGAAAGCTTATCTCGGAGAGGGAGGCAGCGCTGCGTAAATACTTTGAAGAAGAAGAGAAGAGGGCTAAGGAAGCGGAGGCCCATTTAGAAAAAGCCAGGGAGATTGAGGCCGAGCAAAGGGAGTTGGGACGGAAGGCCAGAGATCTCAGAGGGAAGGCGAAGGCGTTGCTTAAGAAGCGACCCCGCCCTAAGACAGCAGAAAATACCCGAAGAACTAACAGGCGGAAGGGTATCATACGCCAAGAACTGCTCAGGAAATACCTAGCCACACAGAAGGATCATTTCCTGCAGCTATGGAAGGAAACACACAGTCATGAAGTTAGTAAAAAAGAGTAACGGGTACTACTACGCCCGCTTCAAAGGGTCTGATGGCCTGCAAAAAGAGGTGTCTACTAGAGTTAAACGCAAAGACGAGGCTGATCAGGTTGTGAAAGAGTCCAACCTTGAGGCGCTCGAGCTTGCTGCCAAGGCGCAGATACTTACCGCTGACGCCATATCCAAGATAGTTTCCGGCAGAAAGGTTTCAATTAAGGCAGCCTTAGACCAGTGGGAGACAAGGATGACCGCCAAGGGCCGATCAAACAAGACGGCTCATAACAACTGTCAGGCTGTGTCCAAGTGGGTAAAGGAAGCCAAGCTTGGCACCCGGCCCCCCAGTGCCATCAACTTGGACCACGTAAACAATTACATAAATAACCCACGATCTAAGGTGAAAGCGTCCACTCGGCGCACGAACCTAACAGCGATCAGAACATTCATAGAGTTCTGTGTGGATGAAGGGTGGCGGTCAGGTAACCCTGCGAAGAACGTGGATGTCGTGATGTCCAAGCTTACCCACAAGCAGAAGGAGAAGAAAGAGGTTGAGCTTTTCACGAGGGCCGAGGTCATTCGTATCTGCAACAAGGCAGAGGTTCCCTTCTGGACTGTGGCTCCATTGATAAGCTACGAGACAGGGCTTAGGCTTGGGGATATATGCTGCTTAGAGTGGGCAAGCCTGTCCAACGAGAGCCTTACCGTGTGGACTGACAAGTCTGACAAGAGGATAGGGCCGCTCCCTTTAGGCAAGGTGCTTATGTCTAGGATCAGGGAGGTTCCGATGATGAGTAAGCGGTTCATGTTCCCTGACCAGGAGAAGATCTACCGAGCCCCAACCCGCAGGGCTTTACTGTCGGTTCAGTTTAAGAACCTGTGCGCTAAGGCTGACATCGAGGGCAAGACGTTTCATGGCTTGCGCCATACCTACGCATCGCGCACCTTTAAGGACGAGAAAGAGACTTTAATACAGCAGCTCCAGAGAGAGTTAGCTGAACTCAAGGTGGCCAGCAATATGGGCCACAGTGAAACCAAGACCACCAAGGGGTACATCCATTAGCCCAGAGCTTAAATCAAAGATAGACATGGCCATTCGGGAGGCGGGAAGCCTTAAGAATGCAGCCGAGTTATTGGGCATGAACTACAATACCCTGCGATCCCATGTGGCGCAGGACCCCGAGCTAAAGAGCAGGCACACAAAGCCAAGGAAGGGAAAGAAGGGGGCCAAGGAGGCGGCCAAGAGGATAGACGAGCCTGTGTCTCAGGATAATCCTGAGTTAGGGAGGAAGCAGGACACCGGCAGCGTTACTGGAGAAGTCCTCTTGTCGGACAAGAGAGTGGCCGAAGCCCTGACCGTCGAGGACAAGTCCCTTAAGGATGGGTTGTCCTCAATGGGTCTGAGTCCGTCCGCAGTTAAGTCAGCCGAAGCCCTTCAGAAGTTTCACAACACACATTTTACCAAGGCCATCGAGATTGTGGGCGGTGGCATGACCAAGACTTTTGTGGAGATAATGGCAGAGATAAACCATATCAATGCCAGACTTGAGGACGGAGGACTTACCTTAGAAGAGGAGACGATGCTCCGTCAGGATCGTTCAAGACTGCTGGAAATACAGGGCCGAACGTATGACCGAGCCCAGAAAGCAGCCATGACTCAGGCTATCATTCAGCACAAGCTGTCTGAGTCCGATAACTCCGCAGCCACCAAAAGAGGAAAGCCAGGGTTCCAGCCCATAGTTAACGCCATAAAGATAGAGGCGGAGGGAGACGTCAAGGTATCTGCAGATGAGCAAGGAGTCTGAGATAGACGCAATGGTCGCCGCCATAGGTGAGGACGCCCCATCGAAGGCTCCGTCATCCAGCGGAGAAAGCGATTGGTACCCTGACCTCAACCCTACCCAAGACAAGATATTCAGAGATGCATCCAAGTTCCTTCTCGCATACGGAGAGAAGGGGTCTGGCAAAACCCTTGGATTACTTTTCAAGTTAGTGAGACATTGCTACGAGAACCAGAATGCTCTGGCTCTTGTTGTATCCCCGTCCATACGGACAGGTAAGGAAGGTGTATTGCATGACTTGGAAACGCTCGTACTACCAAAATGGGCTGAGGGTATGGGGCTCGAATACACCCCGTCCAAGCTTGACCCCAACACCAAGGACAGGCACCTGTGGATCGGGAACAGGTTCAACGGATGGTCCAAAGTCTTGCTCGTATCTATCCCCTATGCCGAAGCGGTTGAGCCCCGCATCAAAGGCATGTCTCCTAGTTTTATTTATGTTGATGAGCTCACCAACTGCAACGGGAGGGAGTACTTCACGTACCCCGCCGCGCAGCTAAACCGTAGGTCAAACATCATAGGGCCGCAGCAATACACGGCCTCCTGCAACCCCGAAGGCCCATCTAACTGGGTGTATCGAGTGTTCTTTGAGGACGTGCTAGATGAGGAAACAGGAGAGGAGGACAAGGACTTCGCCGTCTACCATGTTCCGATCACTGAGAATACCCACCGGCTCCCTCCCACATACATCGAGTCCCTTCAGCAGATCCTCAAGAATGATCCAGTAGAGCAGCGCCGCCTCCTGTACGGTGAGTGGATTGACAGGCCCACTGGTGAGGCTTTGTTCAAAGAGTACTTCAGCAGGGAGATACACGTCAGAGGTGATGCGCTCAGCGGGAAGGGCCTGATCCCGCAGAAAAACTGCCCCATCATAGTGGGCTATGACCTCGGTCAGGTGTACTCAAGCGTCACATTCCTGCAGTGTATCCCCACAGAAGAGGGCACAGTATGGACAGTCTTTGACGAGGTGGATCACTTAGGGGAGAAGATACTGTACAAGAATCTTGTCAGGGAGATTGTGTCGCGCATGGACTACTGGAACCGTAGGGCTGAACACGACTTCGATTACCACCACATCTCTGATGAATCAGCCATCAATCAATGGCACCCAGGAGGTGATGGCAGCTATGATGCGTGGGATGTGGAGCGGTACTCTGACGGCAGGATCAAGCTTGTTGGCTGCCCTAAAGGGCCAGGTAGTGTTGAGGCTAGGGTCCGGCTGTTATCTAACAAGCTATTCCAAGATGAGTTCTATGTTTCCGACACATGCAGGAATGCGGTTGAGATGTTAAACCAGCTGTCGGGTGACAAGAAGAACCCAGGCAAACCAAAAAGATCTCGGTATATCCACAAGTTTGACAGCATAACCTACCCAATGTTCCGCATGGAACTGTCTGGTAGAAATTACTTGCCTGTAAGGGAGATTCGTCCAAACTTGATAAAGTGCGGTGTGTCCTGAACCTATACCATAAATTTAAGATATGATCTATAAAGACAAACTGGTCCTCGATATTGAGGATGATGAAAAGATGAAAGACTACCTCGGAACCAAGAGCGTTGGCGACGAGTGCAGCTTTACGCTGAAGGTCTCAATGAACGAACGCACCGACACACAGGCAGTGTTCGATGTGAAAGACATCGTGATCAACTCCTACGAGGACGAGGCTGCGGAAGGTGATGAACCTAAGGACGGCGGATCAATGCCGGTCATGATGGTTATGGCTAAGGCCAAGGAGAAGAAGGGTTATTAGAGAATTACCTCCACTAGAAACAGGTAGCTCCCTCTCCCTTAAAAGGTACTACGAGAAGCATAACATACCTGGTGAGTGGGATGAGAGCAGGGTTAGAAGGCTCTGCAAGCTAGTGCAGTTATCAGACTACGAATTAGCAGCAATGTTCTGCATAAGCTACAAGAACATGAAGCGTTGGATGAAGGCGGACAAGTTCCCGTCACACGTTGCGCTTCACTTTGCCCTGCTTGAGAACTGGTTGGCACAGCAGCGGATAGGCAAACAAGAACCAGTTGTAAAGTTTCCATGATCGACTACGACATCCTTAAAGAAGCCGGGACTACTAACGAACGTCTGCGGGAGGTACTTACCAACAGCGAGCCAGAGTCCAAGGACGGCAAGATGCGGAAGAAGATCGAGGACTTAATTGGTTCTCGCATCTCCGAGCACGTCACCTATTCACTTCGGAACCACCATCTATACAGTGCTGTGGACTTGGCGTGGGACTCAAGCCCCATAACAAAGTCGACCATCCCATTAATCATGTACGCCCAGAAGCGGATTGACACGCGCCGCTTGGTGGAGCAACTGGAGAAATCTAAAACTATCGGTCAGTACGTTAAGCGCGATGCGTCCGGTAAGGTGACGGACATTGACCTCCCTAAGTTCTTTGAGGTCAACGTGAATTTGGTCAGGTCGTTCGTGACTAGGCGACTGGCCGCGCAGGTAAACAAGTACAACAACCTGTACCCGTTCTTTAAGTACGAGAGCCGCACTACTGGCCCAGTCGGTAAGCTTCGGGCTGACGCATTGTCTCAGCGCATGGACATCATGGCGGATCAGTATGACTACCGGCACTTCCAGACTCAGGCTATTCGGGACATGTTCCTGTATGGTCACTCGGTAGCTTTTCCTCGAGCTTCGTGGGAGCGCGAAATTCAATGGACCAAAGACCAGGTGGCCGAAGAGTTCAAGGTCGACGGCAAATTTGAAGGCAAAATTCCTAAGGTATCCCGAGTGTCTAAGGAGGGAATCGGGTGGGTGCTGCCGCATCCGTCCCGCACCTTCTGGGACAACAGCTCACCACTCAGCTCCCTTAACACAGACACCGGCTGCAACTACTGCGGCTTCTGGGATGTCGTCAGATACGCTGACATTGCTGACAACGCGCACTACTTTAACAGGGATGAGATTGGATTCAGTAAGGGGTCCGACGATATATTTATCACATTCTCTGACTACTTTAGCCAGCACTACACCAAGATCACCCCAGCCTCCTCCATCGTTGACCCCGCAGCGCTCAACGACCGGAGTAATAATATTGGCCGGTTCTCGGGGCAGATGGGGGAGGCTTCTGTGATTCTTGGCGAGTACTTCTGGAAGATCTGCCCCAAGGACTGGGGCATTGGGAGCTACCCTCACCCAGTATGGGTGCACCTAAAGGTGGCCGGTGACTCCACTGTAATATTTGCTGAGATCATGCCATCCAGTCCTGCGGCTGTGTTCTCATTTAACGAGAACGATTCGAGGCTGCTCAACCTGTCAGTAGCACACGAGCTGATGCCTTATCAGGATCAGCTGACAAACCTCCTTTCGCAGCTACTGGAGACAGCTAAGGCTGACCTGTTCAGCGTGGCTGTCCTTAACTCAGACATATTCCCAGACACAGATGACGGGCGAGAAGTGTTAGAAGACTTCCGCAAGACGATGTCTGGGAAGAATTTCTACGCCACCACTAACGTGCTTGAAGCCAGCTTCCAGAAGCTACGTGACCTAGGCATAGATCCCAAGGCTGACAACGTGTTCAAGGTAGTGCGAAGCTCACCAAACACTCAGCTCACCTCCATCTTTCAGTCCATGAACAATCTCCTGTCCATGGCTGAGAGATTGATGGCCCTGTCCCCTCAAGAGCAGGGGCAACCAGCGCCACGGGAAACCTCAGCCACCGAGGTTACCATCATAAACAATACGACTGAGTCAGTATACAACTACATCTCGGAAGCTATTGATGAAGCAAGGGCGGCGCAGAAGCGTATATGCTACGAGGGCCTAGTGTCCCTTGGGTCTAAGGAAGTTTACCTGCCGGTGGTGAATAGGTACACCGACGATGTGATTGCTAGGTCAGGTTTCGAGTACGTCCGGGACGAGGATGAAACCATGAACTCTGTCGGCACTCGTAGGACCATCATCGGCACGACATCTAACCTCATACACGACTATATCTTCACCAGTCGTGACGGGTCTGAGCGTGCCTTGAACACAATGTCAGCTCAGAACCTGATCCAGTTGTTCCAGATCATCAGTCAATCTCAGGCCTTACTGCCCAGCATTCCTAAGGAGAAGCTGTTCGAGATTGTTAATGAAATCTTTAGGCTGCTTGGCGCTACTGACCTCCGCCTTCAGGCCCCTCCGGGGGAGGAAGGCCAGTCAGTTATGCCTGGGGCAGGAGACGAGATGCAGGCAGCGCTGCAACAAATCGCAGGTGCCGTGCAGCAAAACACTAATGACATTCAAGCCATCGCTGGGATGGTGGGCCAGCAGCCCGCCCAGCCCATGGCCCAACCCCCAGAACAAAGAATACAATGAGCGAAGAACCCACCCCCGTGGAGGAGCAACCAGTAGCAGAGCAGGCGGTTGCTGAAACAAACCCCAACCCAGTCTTAGGAGAAGGCAGAACTAGGGAAGCCTTACCTCCCCCAGAGTTTGAGCCGCCCTCTGATGAGGATACTGGCCTTCATGACGCCATGGTTAAGCGCCTGTATGAGGATATGGGGGTTGTTGTTGAGGAGGAGGAGAAGGCGGCAGAGCCGGTCCCCGAACAAGAGGCTGAACCACAGGCAGAGCAAGAGGCTGAACCACAGGCGGAGCAAGCTGAAGAGACCCCACCACTTGAGGACAAGCGAGCACGCACCCGATTCCAAGGCAAGGATGAGATTGCGAGGGAGCTCGTTGATTCAATCCGGGATGTTGTGAGGGCCGAAGTTCCGCGCCCGGAAGAATCCTTACCCGTCCCGCCCTCAGAAAAATCACAGGGCGAATCCTCGCTGGTTGATGAGACCGAAGGTTTGCTTGAGGAGCAAAAGTTTGAGCTCGAGCTAATGGAGATGGCTGAAAAGAAAATGCCTGAGAAGTACAAGGGCATCCGCAGTAAATCGCTCAAGTTCTATAAGGACATGGATGAGTGGATTGAGAAGCGGATGTCTGAGGATGACGGCTTCAATCAGGACGACAACGCTGAGGAGATTGAGCAGTACCTCCTTAAGAATAAGCCATCACTTGACCGGATCGACGAGCGCAAGATCGAGCGAGAACTGATACGCGAGCAGGCGCTCGACGAGTTCAACAAAAACTCTCAGTCCAAGTTCAACGAGCTAGAGCAGAAGACTAGGATGATTGAGGAGCGGCCTAAGATACAGGCAGACTCCGAGAGCTTTAAGTCCCAGCTGCTGGAGATCGAAGGCATTGATGCACTGGCGATGCTCCGTGACGGCAAAGCCTCCGAGGCATCAGCCCAGTACCCCATGGAGTCGTCTGTCGCTAACGACGTTACCGCTAAGGCGTCCAAGATCTACGAGGACTTCTGCTACTACAACCGTGGGCTGGCCACGTTTGAGGAGAAGCGTGAGTCAATGGAGTTCCTTGACGGCTTCCTCGCTGAGCAAGGCAACTTCTTTGCACAGCAAGGAGGAGAGGCAAGGGTGCGTGATGGCAAGCAGTTCCTTCCGGTGTCAGAGTACAACAATCAGGTGCGAAATAACCCTGACACTAAGAACAGGTACTGGACGTTTGACCACATTGATGTCCGTAATCTGCTGGCCGAAGCCTCCAAAGAGCAAATAAAAGCCTCAATTTCTGCCATGGAAGAGCAGATTTCCAAGTATGGTTTCGTAAGAAAGCCAGCTGATTCCGAACCTGCACGGAAAGAAAGCCCTGAAGCGCAGGCTATTAACCCTCCGAAGGCGTCTGTGAGCCCAGCCCCAGGATCAGCAGATCCCAGGGAAAACGTGGACCCTAGTCACCCTGCAATGAGTGTCATTGATACTCTTGGCCTTAGAGGGGAGTTCCCACAAGTGGTGGAATAGGAAAAGCAATAGCCAAAAGCCCTGCACTTAACGCCAAGTACTGGATGTAAGTTGCGTAGCGGGTATATCTTAAATCGTTATGGCATTTCCGACTAATAACTGCGATCCGCGACTGATTGTCGTGGACGATTCTACTGGTTGTACGCTCACGCGTGCAAATATCCGAGCGTTTACGAAGCAGGACTTTGAAGACCAGGGTTTCAAGGAAGTGGGCATGGATCGAATCATTGCCCAAACCAAAGAGGCCCGTCTTGCTGGTGTAAGAGAGCGCACACTTACTGACCTTTTACTGTCCCGCCACGTTGCTCTTAAGGAGTCCAGCGGTGCCGGTAACAAGTCGGTGATTGCTCCCTACACTTTAGTTCCGCGACGTAACGTCGTTAACGCAAACTACTTCCTCATTGAGGCTGGCGCTGCCAACTCAGGCGCTGGCAGTAGTGGTGCTCACTCTGGCTTGTATGACATCACGGTTAATACCGGCGTGTCCCAGTTCAAGTCCTCGCTGAAGAACCTTGAGAAGTACTTCCTTCCCGGAATGTACATTCTTGTGGAAAACCTTGGCGCAAGCGGTGAGTCTCAAACCGCTCAGTTCGAGATCGTTAGCGCTGTAAACGCAAACTCCGGCAGCACCGAGAAGGCCACCGTTACGGTTAAGCCTAACCTCACTTCAGCTGGATTCACTGCGTTGTCGTCAACCGCTCAGGCCGCTTACCAGCCGACCTCTGGCACTGTGACGTTGCTCTCCAATAGCGTGAGCGACTACGAGTCCTGGTGCCACCAAGGTCCCGCCGTGAACGACCTGACACTCTTGGAGTACTGGCAGCAAACCACTCGCTGGACGCACCAGTACAACGATGAGTACCTGAAGGCCCTTGAAGCCCCGCTTACTAGCAACTACTTCAAGAAGTTCCGTCAGCTCCCTCTCGCGCAGCAGCGCAAGCAGCAGGAGATGGCAATGGAGCAAGCCTTCTACAACAGCGTGTTCTACGGTCAAGAGATCAATGAGAACCAAACCGTTGAAGGTTACACCAACCTGCCTCAGGTTATGGACCCCGCTAACACCAGTTGCCCGCTCGAGTTCAAGGCGAATACTCTCGGTATCCGCACCCAGCTCAGCCGCTGCGGCAAGGTGTCTGACAAACAGGGTAACGCCCTCAGCTTGGACTCGATCTTCGAGACCTGCTACCTGCTGAAGCGCTACCGTGAAACCACCAGTGGTTCTGTGGATGTCATCGACGCGATGACTGACCGCTTCACCGCTGCTAAGGTCCGCGACCTGATGATGAAGTACTACAATGATAAGTACAGCAGCAGCAGCACGCTGTTCTATCAGCCCGGTCAGAAGATCACCCACAACGGCGCTACCGTGCTTGAGTACAATGTGTACGACTTGCCGGATCAAGGCGTTCAGCTGGCTGTGTTCACTGATCCGTACTTCGATGACCGCATTGGTGCCTTCGATACGGCCAACAAGAACCGCTCTCGCGGCTTCTGGATGGTTGATTGGAGCGACATCAACATCAACGTG
>Ga0098074_1001538_pt1 | contig 11579 bp, 13 predicted proteins | sample 32_taG_FD_75064 | JGI IMG/M metagenome (GOLD analysis project Ga0098074, IMG submission 75064) | Marine viral communities from the Gulf of Mexico - 32_GoM_OMZ_CsCl metaG | ecosystem: Environmental > Aquatic > Marine > Oceanic | place: Atlantic Ocean: Gulf of Mexico | collected 2015-07-12
CACGGTCAGCACGATCACCGCGACCGGCCGCTTCATCACCGCGTGGGCCAGGCTCGCCCAGCGGCCGCGGGCGTCCTCGACCGCCACCGCGCGGCCGCGACGCCACGGGAGCCGACCGCCGTCGACCCGACGTCCGAGCAGGCGCAGGACGGCCGGCAGCACGGTGAGGGCGGCGAGCATCGCCACCAGCACGGCGGCCATGCCGCCGTAGCCCATGCTGCGCAGGAACGCCTGCGGGAAGATCAACAGGCTGGCCATCGCGGCGGCCACCGTGAGGCCGGAGAACAGGACGGTGCGCCCGGCCGTGCTCATGGTGCGGCGGATCGCCGTGGCCGAGGCGTTCGGGTCGTCGGCGGGCAGCAGTGCCAGCTCCTCGCGGAAGCGGCTGATCACGAACAGCGCGTAGTCGATCGCCAGACCGATGCCGATCAGGGAGACCACGTTGACCGCGAAGATCGACACCTCGGTGAACAGCGTGATCACGCGCACCATCGCCAGCGCCCCGACCATCGCCAGCAGGCCCACGAGCGCCGGCATCGACGCGGCGACCAGGCTGCCGAAGATCAGCAGCGCGAGGAGGATGACGATCGGCATCGAGAGCAGCTCGGCACGCTCGAGGTCTTCGGAGGTGATGTCGTTGACGTCGTTGTAGACGGCGAACGAGCCGGTGACGTCGGTCTGGAGGCCGGCGCCGGCATCGAGCACGGGGTAGACCCGGTCGTAGTTCTCGAGGTACTCGTCCTGGGTCGAGCCGGCCAGCGAGATCACCAGCTGCGCGTGGTGACCGTCGTCGCTCACCATGGCTGCGCCCTGATCGCCGGGCACGTCGTAGTAGGGCAGCACCGACGCCACGGCGGCAACCGGGAGGTCGGCGACCACGTCGGCGACGGCGTCGCGGAAGTCGGGGTCGTCGGCCCGGAGCGAGTCGCTGGAGTAGATGGCCACCACGTCGACGGTCTGGTTGCCGAAGACGTCCTGCTCGAGCGTCAGCTCGCGCGCCGCCTCGGAGTTCTTGTCGTCGAAGCCGCCCTGGCTCAACGAGTCGAAGACGCCGATGCCGTAGGCGGCAGCCGCGATGAAGAGGACGACGCCCGTGACGAGGACGGCGCGCGCCCGGCCGGCGACGACGGCACCCCAACGCTCGATCATGTGACACTCCTTCAGACGAGTTAACGATGTTTACCGTAAACGGTGTAAACTTCTCTCGTCAACTCGTTTCATTGCACAGGAGATTCCGTGACCCAGCTCGACGACCCGTCGCTCACCCGCCGCGAACGGCAGCGAGAAGCGACCTTCGCCGAGATCGTGGCCACCTCCCGCGAGCTGCTCTCCGAGGGCGCCGAGGTCTCGCTGCGCGCCGTCGCCCAGCGCATGGGCATGACCGCCCCGGCGCTGTACCGCTACGTCGACAGCTACCAGGAGCTCGTCGACCTGGTCGCCTTCGAGATCGACAAGTCGGCCACCGAGCGGTTCGCCGCGGCCGCCGACGCGCTCGACCCGGACGACGCCCCGGGCCGGCTGATCGCGGCGGTCACCGAGTTCCGCATGTGGGCGCACGAGAACCGGTCCGAGTTCGCGATGGTCTTCGCCAACCCGGTGGCCGATGCGAGCTGCGTGCGCCGCGAGCTGCTCACCGCCGCCAGCTCGGGGCACCTGATGACCGACCTGATCTACGACATCTGGGCCCAGCGCGGCTTCGACGTCCCTGCCCTCGACTCACTGCCGCCGGCCGTGCGCGAGGCGCTGCTCGAGCCGCTCATCCCCGCGCAGGTCGAGCGGATCCCGCTGGAGTCGCGTGGCCTGGTGTGGGTCTACATGCAGGGCTGGACCCAGCTCTACGGCGTCGTGGTGCTCGAGGTGATGGGCCACATGGACCCCCGCGTGATCGAGAGCGGCGAGATGTACCTCGACATCGTCCGGTCGTTCGCGCCGGTCATCGGCCTCGCCGACGAGCTGCCACGCCTCGAGACGCTGGTACGCGAGCGCCTCGGTCGCTAGAGCCCCTGCGTGTGGATGAGCGCGGGTAGTCCCGGACGAAGTGGCCCCGAAAACCCCGATCTGAGGGCCACTTCGTCAGGGACTACCCCACCCGGCCAGCACCTCGTCGACCCACGCGGGCACGAGGACGCCGGCCGGACCCTGGCGCGACTCGTCGAAGAACGCCGAGCCCTCGCTGGGCGCGAGGTTGAGCTCGAGCGTGCGTGCACCGTGCAGCTTGGCGTACTGCACGAAGCCGGCGGCCGGATAGACCGCGCCCGAGGTGCCGATCGACACGAAGAGGTCGGCCCGGGTGACCTGGTCGATGATGCGGTCCATGTCGTAGGGCACCTCGCCGAACCACACGACGTCCGGTCGCAGCTCGGTCACGCCGCAGCGCGGACAGGGCGGCAGGTCGCTCAGGTCTGCGAGCCACGGTGACCGACCGCGGCAGGCGCGGCACAGCGCGGACCGCAGCTCGCCGTGCATGTGGTGCACGTGCTGCGAGCCGCCGCGCTCGTGCAGGTCGTCGATGTTCTGGGTGACGAGGAACAGGTCGTCGCCGATCACCGACTCGAGTCGGCCCAGCGCCTCGTGCGCCGCGTTCGGCTCGACGCCGGCCAGCGCCGTGCGGCGCGCGTCGTAGAAGCGGTGCACCACCATCGGCTGCGCCTCGAACGCCTCGGGCGTCGCGACGTCCTCGACGCGGTGGCCCTCCCAGAGTCCGTCGGCGTCGCGGAAGGTCGGCACCCCGCTCTCGGCCGAGATGCCCGCCCCGGTGAGGACGACGATCCTCACTGCTCCGCCACCTCGGGCACCCACGTGCTGACGGCGTACCCGCCGCCGTCGTAGGCAGCCCCCTCCCACGTCGACCAGCGGTCGCGCAGCACCAGGCCCGCCTCCGCCAGCGCGTCGTCGACGTCGGCCAGGGCCACCACCGGGACGCCCGGTGGCAGGTGGTCGGCGTCGAGACCGAAACCGGCGATCACGAGCCCGGTGCCGCTCACGTGCGCCGCCAAGGACGCCGCCACCGCGGGCAGGGTGCCCGGCTCGAGCAGCGGGAAGATGTTGCCGGCGAGGACCACCGCGTCGAAGGTGCTCCCGAGGTCGAGCCCGGCCAGGTCGGCCACGCGCCAGTCGAGCTCGGGGGCATCGCGCCGGGCGACCTCGACCATCGCCGGGTCGGCGTCGCAGCCCACCACGTCGTACCCGAGCTCGGCCAGCCGGACGGCGACGCGGCCGGTGCCGCAGCCGGCGTCCAGCACCCGCGCAGGCGGCGAGAGCAGTCCGGCCACGGCCGTCGCCTCACCATGGATGTCGGCCCCGTCGGCGGCCAGCTTGCGAAAGCGGTCGGCGTAGACGGTCGCGTAGTCGTCGCCGCTGCCGGCACGGGCCAGACGCTGCCACAGGGTGCTCATCCCGCCAGTCTGACCGGTCCGGGTGGTCGCTGCGGAGACTGGCCGGTTAGCCACCCGCCGACCTGGGTAGGCGCTGGGGGTCAACGACTCGGCGAGACGACCTCGGGACCACCCATGACGATGCAGATCAACCCCGCGCTGGTGCGCGCGATGGCCAACGACTACGACGCGGCGACCGCCCCGATGGCCGACCACGACTTCCCGACCACCAACGTGAGCGGCGAGACCTTCGGCGACGTCGAGCTCGCCGCCTGGTTCTCCGCGGTCGGTCAGCAGTTCGACAACGCCGGCGTCGCGCTGCACGACGGCGCCACGGCGATCGCGCACGGACTGCGGGTGACCGCCACCGAGGCGGCCACCAGCGACGAGCGCGCCGAGGAACGGGTGGCGCCCAGCCTGGAGGCGCTCCTGCTGGGCCAACCGACCACCGGTCAGGGCACCGGCCCCTACGGCGGTCCGTTGTGAGTGCGCCACCATCCCTCGAGCTGGGGCAGACCGACGACCCGACGCTGCTCATCCCGGGCAACCCGCGGGTGGTCCAGGAGAACGCCGACGCGATCGCCGACGAGAAGGAGCTGGTCACAACCGCACGGGACGCCGTGCGCGCGATCCGCTCCGAGGACGCCATCGACGCCGGCGTCGCCAGCCTGGCCTACCTGCTCGATCGCGGCGAGCAGCTGACGAAGTACGACGGCTTCATCGAGGTGCTCGACACCGCGCACGGTGCCGTCACGACCTACGCCGGCCAGCTGCGCGCCGCACAGACCACGGCCCAGCAGGCGATCGACCGCTGGAACGAGGGCGAGGCCGCCACCGCCGAGGCGCGCACCCAGTGGGAGGCGGCGGTACAGGCCTACAACGACGCGGCCTGCGCGCCACCGCTCATCCAGTACCGCAACGGCCACGCCTTCACGGTGCCGATTATTAGCCAGGGCGACCCCGGGCCCTTCGTCGACCCGGGCGAGGCGATCCGCGCCGAGGCCAAGGAGATCCTCCAGGGCGGTCGCGACGACCTACTGGAGGCGGCCGCGGCGGCGATGCGCACGCTCGGCGCGCCCAGCGAGGAGGGCGACGGCGACACCGGGGGCTCGAGCAGCGGCGACGTCGACTGGCTCGGGGCCGAGGGCTCGGCCGAGGGGCCGTCGATCTCCTGGGACTTCTGGGAGAAGACGTTCGGCGACCAGACCGGCGGCGAGGATGACGGGGAGGACAGCCCGTTCAAGATCACCGTCGGCAAGGTCGAGGGCGGCATCTACGTCTTCAACGCCGAGGGCGAGTTCGAGAACTACTACGGCGACGTGAAGGTCAACGGCGACGGCTCGGTCACCGTGCTCGGTGCCGACGGCTCGGCCGAGGCCACGATCGACAAGAACGGCGTGAAGATCGGGGTCGACGGCACGATCACGATCCTCGGCGCCGAGGGCAGCATCCACGGCTCGTTGGGGCCGGCCGAGATCGGCGCGGAGGCCCAGGTGCTCGTCGGGGCCACCGGCGAGGGCGACATCACGATCGGCAAGCAGGGCGTGCACGCCGGCGGCGAGCTCTTCGCGGGAGGCAAGATCGAGGGCGCCATCACCGGCGACGTCGGCGGTGTGGGCGGCGAGGGTCGCGCCGAGGGCTGGGCCGGCTTCGGCATCTCCGGCGACGCCGAGCTCAGCTTCAAGGACGGCAAGCTGACCGTCGGCGGCGACGGCGGTGTCGCGGTCTTCCTCGGCGGCAAGCTCGGCGGGGAAGTGACCCTCGACTTCCCGGAGATCTACGAGACCGGCGAGGACATCGTCGACTGGCTGGTGCCCGGATGACGACGTCGCGAACCCGACCCGAGAGGTCACCCATGGATGAGTCCCCCGTCCCGATCCGCTTCGAGCTGCCGTCTCCGGCTTGGCAGCCGGTCGACCCGGCGACGCTCGGGGTGACCAACACGTTGTTCTTCGCTGCGCGCACCGGTCCGGGCGGCGAGCAGGTCGAGGCCGGTGGCTTCACCCCGACGCTCTCGGTCAGCGGCGGCTGGCGCACCGACGGCGCATCGCTGGCGGCGATCGCCGACGAGAGCCTGGCGACGGTCCGTGCCGAGGGAGCCACCGACGTCGAGCTGGTGCGACGTCGTTCCGTCGAGTCGGCGACGGCGCCTGCGGTGAGCCAGACCATCGGTGCGGTCGCTCTGATCGAGGGCGTGCGCCACGACCTGCGCCAGACCCAGGTGGTGTTCGGCTACGTCGACGTCGCGCACCCGCAGCGGATGGCGGTGCTCGTGCACACGCTGACCCACACGTTCAAGCAGGAGCCGGAGATGGTGGCCGAGTTCCGCACCTACCTCGACAGCATCGAGGTCGTCTCAGAACCGACCTAGCAGCGCGAGCACCAGCAGCACGACGACCGTGATGACGGCGCCCACACCGGCCACCAGCCCGAAGGCCAGACCGACCCGTTCCTCCAGGCCGCGCTGCGGGGTCAACCCGAGCGACGCGGCCGCCGTGGTGACCAGGTCGCGGCCCTCGCCCGAGTCGAACCGGTAGTTGACGACGGCGCCCACGCGGCCGTCGTCCCCGATCGCCCAGATGGTCTCGCGGCCGCGTTCGATGATCCGGCCCTTGCGCACCGCAGCGCCGGCGGCTACTCGCGGCGCGCCGGCCACCCACTCGACCTCGCGCGAGACGTCGGTGATCGAGTAGCTGCCGTCGTCCCCCAGCCGCACCTGGTGGGTGAACTCGCGCGTGAGACCGGCCCGGTTGAAGAGCGCCCACCACTGCGCGTCGGCCAGCTCGATCGTGACGTCGAAGCCGCGCTCGGTAGGCGTGACGACGTACGGCGTGCCGGCGGCGGCCTCACGCACACGCTGCTCGAGCTCGCCCGACCGGCCGGTCACGGCAAGGGCTCCTCGGCCACCTCGATGTCGAAGGCGACGTCGGCCTCCTGCGCCTCGGTGACCGTGACGGTCACCTCGAGTCGGTCGGTGCCGGCGGTGAGGACGCAGGTGGTGGCGGCGTCGACGTACCCGGGCAGGTCGTCCGGGCAGTCGAGGTCGTCGGGTGCGACGCCGGCGAGCTCGGTGAGCTTGCGGGTGACCTCGGGCTCGAGATCGGCGGGGGCGACCACCTGGCCGGGGTCGACCTCGATGTCGTAGGTCAGGTCGGACCCGTCGACCTCAGTGACGATCACGCTCAGCCCGTAACGGGTACCGGTCTCGGTGGCGAAGACGCAGCGCTGCTCGGCATCGACCTCCGCCTCGACGCCACCCTCGCAGTCGACCACGTCGGGGGCGGGGCGGTCGCCGGCGTTGTCGGCGAGCGTCTCGCGGACGTCGTCCTCCAGGGCGGAGGCACTGAGCGAGGCGTCGTCGGAGGAACCGATGGACACGCTGCAGGCGGCGAGCAGGAGCGGGACCGACAGCACGGTCGCTGCCAGGGCGTGGCGGGAGCGCTTCATGCCCGGAGCCCTACCCACCTCCGGGCCGTCACCAACGTCCGTGGGCGCGCCAGTCCTTGCGGGCACCCACGGCCGCCACGCACGAGATCACCCCGAGCACGATGCTGATGCCGACGGCGATCCAGATGCCGTCGGAGAGCTCGTCGTCGAGGAAGCGCACCTCGGTGACGAGCACGACCAGGTGCGCCAGGCTCAGCACCACCCAGCGCCACTGCTCCTCACGCACCGCCACCGCGGCGAGCACGAACACGATCGGCGCGGCCAGCACCCACCACAGCCCGACGGCGTACACCAGCTCGTCCTGGTCGTTCAGCCGCTCACCGAGGGCGATGGCGTCGCCGTCGATGTCGACGAGGATCACCGTCGTCACCGCGATGCTGGCCGCCACCATCGCTGCGGCCAGGAGACGGACCGGGTTCATGACGTCGTCCTCTCGCGGGGAGCTGGCGCGGGGCTGGACAGGGACTGATGGGTCCTCAGTAGTACCACGGGTACGGCGACCAGTCGGGCTCGCGCTTCTCGAGGAATTGGTCGCGGCCTTCCTGCGCCTCGTCGGTCATGTACGCCAGGCGCGTCGTCTCGCCGGCGAAGAGCTGCTGACCGACCAGGCCGTCGTCGATCAGGTTGAAGGAGTACTTGAGCATCCGCTGGGCCGTGGGCGACTTCCCGTTGATGATCCGGCCCCACTCCAGGGCCTGCGCCTCGAGCTCGGCGTGCGGCACTGCCCGGTTGACGGCGCCCATGCGCACGCCGTCCTCGGCGGAGTACTCCTCGGCCAGGAAGAAGATCTCGCGGGCGAACTTCTGCCCGACCTGACGGGCCAGATAGGCGGACCCGAAGCCGCCGTCGAACGAGCCGACGTCGGCGTCGGTCTGCTTGAACCGCGCCTCCTCGGCGCTGGCCAGCGTGAGGTCGCTGACGACGTGCAGGGAGTGCCCGCCGCCGGCAGCCCAGCCGGGCACGACGCAGATGACGATCTTCGGCATGAACCGAATGAGGCGTTGGCACTCGAGGATGTGCAGCCGCGCCATCTTGGCGGCGTCGATGGGGTTCGGCGGAGCGCCGGCGTCGTCGTGACCGGCGGTCTCGTACTGGTAACCGGCCTTGCCGCGGATGCGCTGGTCGCCACCGGTGCAGAACGACCACTTGCCGTTCTTGGCGCTCGGACCGTTGCCCGTGAGCAGCACGCAGCCGACGTCGCCGCTGGTGCGGGCGTGCTCCAACACGCGCAGCAGCTCGTCGACCGTGTGCGGACGGAAGGCGTTGAGGACGTCGGGCCGGTCGAAGGCGATCCGCACGGTGCCGTGCGCCTTGGCCCGGTGGTAGGTCAGGTCGGTGAGGTCCTCGAAGCCGGGAACGTCGTCCCAGGCGCTGGGGTCGAACGTCGCGGACACACCCTCGATGGCAGACATGGTCGGAGGCTATCGAGCCCCTGGAATCGCGCAGCGACGTGTGCTGTTGTGGGAGGCATGACACTCGAAGGCGAGTACGAGCCCAGCCCCGCGCAGTGGGTGCGCGACCAGGTCGAGAAGTACGAGGCGACCGGCGGCGCCGAGGGCAACACGATCCTGAACCGACCGATCGTGGTGATCACCTCCCGCGGCACGAAGTCGGGCAAGCTGCGCAAGAACCCGGTGATGCGCGTGGAGCAGGACGGCGTCTACGCCGCGGTGGCCAGCAAGGGCGGCGACCCCAAGCACCCGGTCTGGTACTACAACTTCCTGGCCAACCCGGAGGTCGACCTGCAGGACGGCCCGGAGCCGCACACCTACCGCGCCCGCGTGGCCGAGGGCGACGAGCGGGCCGAGTGGTGGGAGCGCGCCGTGGCGGCCTACCCGCCGTACGCGGAGTACCAGGAGAAGACCGACCGCCAGATCCCGGTATTCCTCCTCGAGCGCGCCTGATCCACGCTGACCCGTCCCCTATAGAGGACGGGTCAGCGTCAATGCGTCACTCCTGACGTTCTGGGTCGTTGGCTGGGCATGAAGCGATTCGCTCTGCCCACAGCCGTGCTGGCAACCCTGCTCGGAGTCGGCTTGTCCGGGCCCGCGGCCCAGGCGGCCGAGACCGCCCCGGGGCCGAGCGACCCGGCCTACACGGCGCGCGACACGCAGAACATCCTGGACGCCTACGGCCGGATCACCGGGCCGGGCGGCCAGCTGCAGAACCCGGCCTACCTGGTGGCCCTCAACCAGCAGATCGGCGCGACGTCGACGGCTCAGCTGCTCACCCAGGTGGCCAACCCGACCCGCCTGGCACTGACGGCCGGGCAGTTCTTCCCGGGCTGGAACGTGGGCAACCCGCTGCGCGCCGACTGGGAGAAGAAGCGCGGCCAGGTAACGGCCATCGCGTTCACCAACCGCTACGGCGCCCTCCTGCGCGGACACCTCTACCGACCGAACCCCGGAGCGCGCGACCCCTACACGGGCGAGCGGCTGCGCGGCCCGTTCCCGGGCGTGGTGATCACCGAGGGCTCGATCCAGGGATCGGAGGGCATGTACGAGTGGCTGGCCCAGGACCTCGCCGAGCGCGGGTACGTCGTGATGACCTACGACGTGCAGGGTCAGGGCACCAGCGAGACCCTGCCCCACGAGAGCGGCAACGCGCTGCCCTTCTGCAACCCCTTCGCGCCGCCGGGACAGGGCGAGATGCTCGGCTGCCCCGGCGTGCCGTTCCAGCAGGAGGCGAACTTCGTGGTCGGCACCGAGGACGCGCTGTCGTTCTTCACCTCGACGCCGAAGCAGCACTACGCCAACCCGAAGGCTGCGGGCGCCGACGTCACGACGTTCAACCCCTACTGGCGGACCTTCGACCGTTCACCCGACCCCACGCCCAACGCGAAGGGTCGCACCACGCGGATCGCGATCATCGGGCACTCGCTCGGCGCGTCCGCCGTCTCGAAGGTGCAGGCCCGCGACGACCGGGTCTCGACCGTCGTGGCCCTCGACAAGCTGCGCAGCGGCACCTACCCCTCGGTGGTGCCGGCCCTCGGCGTGCAGTCGGAGTACGGCTTCACCGTCTCCCCGTGGTTCACCAGCGCCGGCTCGCCCCTGGTGCCGGCGCCGTCTCCGGGTGGTCCCGACCCGATGCGCGAGCGCACTGCCGGCTTCGACGGGTGGCGTGCCGCGGGGGTCGACTCGATGGTCATCGTGCCGCGTGCCTCGACCCACCTGGAGTACACCGACATCCCGCTGGTGCTGCCGGCCAGCCGGCACGGCCAGGCCCTGACCAGCGTCTACGTGCAGCGCTGGCTCGACCGCTACCTCAAGCACAGCACCGGCGCCGCCCCGCTGCTCGCCACGTCGTTCCGCTACCTCGAACCGACCGGCAGCGGCCGCTGGACGCCGATCACCCTGCGCCGCAAGCCGCTGCTCAGCTTCTACTACTGCTCGGCGTTCTCGATCCGCGACGCGAAGGGCGCCCGCGCCGCCCACACCGACCTCGACATCGCCGACGTCGGCTGCTGAGACGCCGAGTCGGCGTCAACGTACGCCGACTCGGCGCGACAGTCGCGCCGACTCACGCTGATCGAGGCGTGCAGATGCGCCGACTCGGCGTCAGTCGCGGGCGATGGAGGCGGAGAGGCCAGCGATGTGGCCCAGGCGCGCGACCTCGGAGTCGAGGAACTCCGGGCCGCCGCGGCGGGCCACGACGACGACCTCGTTGCCGTCGAAGCGGGCTCCGGCGTAGAGGGTGTCGGAGTCGTCGGTGTCGGGCGAGGTGACCAGGTCGAGCCGGGCCGGGCGCTCGATCTCGACGAACTCGAGGTCGGCAGGAGCCGCCCCGGTGGCGTGGACGACGCCGTGGGCGCGGTGCAGCCGCGCGGCCCAGTCGACGCGGAAGAGCGCCGGCAGCAGGTCGATCAACCGGTCGCGGGCCTCGGCCGGATGGGCGGTGAGCTCCTCCACCGCCTCGAGGTCGAGCACCAGCCCCCCGGAGGCGTAGCGGCTGATCCACACGACCCGGACGCCGTCGAGACCGTTGCAGGCCGAGACGACCGAGTCGGGCATGATCCCGGGCTCGAGGTCGAGCAGCACGTCGTCGAGCGCGGTGCCGTCGTGGCGTTTCTCGACGATCTCGATCGCCTCGATGTCGCCGCCGACCTGACCGATCGCGGTCGCCAGACGACCCAGCGAACCGGGGACGTCGGGCAGCTCCACGCGCAGCAGGAAGGGCATCAGGGGAGGCTATCGTCTCCAGATTGCCGACCCGTTTCGGCGGTTCGCTGACTGATCACCGACCCGCGAGACGTTCGCGCAGCCCCGAGGCCCGCTGCGCCTCCCGCTCGACGGCCGCCCGCACCGACGCCTCGGTGCCGACCACACGCACGTGCCGCTGGGCCCGGGTGATCGCGGTGTAGAAGAGCTCGCGGGTCAGCAGCCGCGAGTCGGCCTCAGGGAGCAGCACCGTGACCCGGGCGGCCTGGCTGCCCTGGCTCTTGTGGATCGTCATCGCGTGCATGGTCTCCACGGCGTCGAGCCGGCTGGGGGCGTAGTCGCGCAGCCGCTCCGACCCCGACACCCACGCGCGCAACCGGCCGTCGGGCTGCTGCACGGCCACCCCCGTCTCGCCGTTGTAGACCTCCAGCGTGTAGTCGTTCGAGGTGACGAGCAGCGGCCGGCCCACATACCACTCGCCGTAGACCGGCACCCCGGTCCCCTCGCCCAGCCAACGCTCGGCCTGACGGTTCCAGCGCCGCACGCCGAACGGGCCCTCGCGGTGCGCACACAGCAGCCGGTGCTCGTCGAGCGCGGCGAG
>Ga0098074_1001540_pt1 | contig 11565 bp, 9 predicted proteins | sample 32_taG_FD_75064 | JGI IMG/M metagenome (GOLD analysis project Ga0098074, IMG submission 75064) | Marine viral communities from the Gulf of Mexico - 32_GoM_OMZ_CsCl metaG | ecosystem: Environmental > Aquatic > Marine > Oceanic | place: Atlantic Ocean: Gulf of Mexico | collected 2015-07-12
GGCAAGGCCATCATCCGCCGCGGCGATAATCTCTGGACCATCGCGCGCCGCGTCTATGGCGAGGGGTTGAAGTACACCACGATCTACCAGGCCAATACCGGCCAGATCAGGGACCCGGACCGTATTTATCCCGGCCAGGTGTTTGATCTGCCCGAGGGACTATCGGGTCAGTAATCCACGAAAAAGCGGCGCCGGAAGGCGCCGCTTTTGTACGCCTATTGATTTTCGGCGCCGTAGCCCCCATCTTCCATCGCAATTCACCGATCAACTTGACCGCGCTTCCTCTGTAGGCGCAGTCCTTGTACGCCGAGCACAGCGCCATGCATGACGATGACATTGCCAGTTCCATGCGTGCTCTGGGACATCCCGTCCGGCTTGAGATATTGCGCATTCTGGCGACCCAGCAGCAGGGCCAATGTTGCTGCGCCGATGTTACCGACAGCCTGACACTGGCGCAGTCTACCGTATCCCAGCACATCAAGGTCCTGCTCGATGCAGGGCTTATCGAGCGCAAGCCGCATGGCACGCGCAACCGCTATTGCCTCCGCCATGCCAGACTGGCCGAACTCAATTCGGCCTTTGGCGGTCTCCTCAAGGGGCTGGCGCCCATCGCCGCCAACAAGGAAACGGAACAGGCCTGATGGCTTTAGACAGCACTGAGAAGAAGCCGTCCGTCAGCGCGGACGAGGGGTCGGTATTCTCGACCGTTCGCAATCTCTGGTCCTACATGTGGCCGGAAGATCGCCCTGACCTTCGGATGCGGGTAGTGCTTGCCCTGGCAGCCTTGCTTGCCAGCAAGGTAGCCACCACGCTCATCCCCTTCGCCTACAAGGGCATCATCGATAGTCTCGATGGCACCGATACCGACCAGACCTTGATCCTTGGATTGGCGGTGCCATTGGTTCTGGTCATCGCCTATGTGCTCGGCAACATTGTGGACGCTGGCTTCCAGCAATTGCGCGACGTCTGGTTTGCCAGTGTGGGCCAGCATGCGGTGCGAAAGCTAGCGCTGCAGACCTTCCATCATATGCACCGCCTTTCGCTGCGCTTCCACCTGCAGCGCCGGACTGGCGGGCTTTCGCGCGTTATCGAGCGGGGCACCAAGGGCATCGAAACGGTCGTCCGTTTCGCCATGCTCAACATCGCCCCTACCATGGTCGAATTCGTTGTGGTGGCCATCATCTTCGTCTGGCTGTTCGGTATAAGCTATCTGGGCGTGCTGGTCGTGATGATCTGGGGCTACCTCTATTTCACGATCAAGGCTTCCAACTGGCGCATTTCCATCCGTCGGGACATGAACGAGAGCGACACCGATGCCAATGGCAAGGCAATCGACAGCCTGCTCAACTTCGAGACGGTGAAGTATTTCGCCAATGAGCAGATGGAAGCGCGGCGTTTCGACAAGGCCATGGAAGGCTACGAGCGTTCGGCCATTCGTATCTGGACGTCGTTGGGCTTTCTAAATTTTGGCCAGGCGGTCATCTTCTACAGCGGCTTTCTCGCCATCTCCATCATGTCCATCATGGGTGTCATGAATGGAACGCTGACGCTGGGCGATTTCGTCCTGCTCAACACCTTCCTGATGCAGATTTATCGGCCGCTCAACTTCATCGGTTTCGTTTATCGCGAGCTGCGCCAGGGCCTCACCGATATCGAAGAGATGTTCAAGCTGCTCGATCAGGATCCCGAGATTCAGGACAAGCCCGGCGCGACTGCGCTCAGGGTCACCGGCCCCGTTATCCGCTTCGAGGACGTGAGCTTTCACTACGACTCCGACCGCGCCATCCTCAAGGGCGTTAGCTTCGAAGTGCCGGCCGGCAAGACGGTCGCTATTGTCGGGCCGACAGGCGCAGGCAAATCGACCATCTCCCGCCTGTTGTTCCGCTTTTACGACGTCACGGGTGGGCGCGTTACCATAGACGGCCAGGACTTGCGCGACGTCACCCAGGAAAGCCTGCGTGCCGCTATTGGCATGGTTCCGCAGGATACTGTGCTGTTCAATGACAGCATCGGCTATAACATTGAGTATGGCCGACCCGGCGCTTCTCCCGACGAGGTCAAGGATGCGGCCCGCATGGCCCAGGTCGCCGGTTTCATCGAAACCTTGCCCAAGGGATACGATACGCCCGTTGGAGAACGCGGGCTGAAGCTATCCGGTGGTGAAAAGCAGCGGGTGGCCATCGCGCGCACCATCCTGAAATCGCCCTCGATCCTCATCCTCGACGAGGCCACCTCTGCCCTGGACACCAAAACTGAACGCGACATCCAGGCCGCATTGGATGAGGTGTCGCGCAACCGCACCACCGTGGTGATCGCCCACCGTCTGTCCACTGTCGTCAACGCCGATGAGATTCTGGTCTTGCGCGACGGTCAAGTTGCCGAGCGCGGCAATCACGCGGCCCTGTTGCAGCAGGACGGGCTCTATGCCCAGATGTGGAACCGTCAGCGCGAAGCCAATGAGGCCGCCGAGCTTCTCGCCCGCACGCAGGATGACCCGGACGGCTTCGTTAAGCGCGGTGCCCCGGCGGCGGAATAGTCGTCAAGCAGGCTGTGCTCACGCTTTGCGTGGCTTCGATTATCGAAACGTCAATCATCGCCAGCAAAGCGCACAATGGCGCAGACAAAGCATGTCTTGGGGGAGCGATTGCATGACTATTTCGATGCGGCGAGCGCGGGACGAGGAGCAGGGCTCAATCGCCAACCTTGTCCAGCTCTACCTTCATGACCTGACCGAGTTCATGCCTTTTCCCGTCCGTGACGACGGCCGCTTTGAATATGGCTTTCTCGATCGCTTTTGGCGCCATCCCTATTTCATAGAGGCAAACGACGAGATTGCCGGCTTTGCTCTGATCGTTGATGACTGCCCGCTCACCGGCCGCGCGCCATGTTGGTTCATGGCTGAGTTCTTTGTTCTCCGCGCCCATCGGGGCAGGGGGGTGGGCAAGGCCGCGCTCGAGCTGGCACTGCACGCCCATCCCGGGCCTTGGCACATAGCGGTGCCACTTGCCAATTCGGCGGCCCGGCAATTCTGGTCGCGGGCGCTTGCCGATCGAGCGGCCAGGCCAAGGCCTGTCCATTTTGATGGCGATGACTGGAACCTCTACGAGTTTTCCGCTTGAACAAGAAAGGCCCGCATCGCTGCGGGCCTTCGCGATTTTTGGTGGTAGCGGCACGCTACTCCGCGGCGTCTCGTCGGCTGACCACGGTTACGCCATTGGCTTCCTTTTCGGTCAGGCCGATCTCCTTGGACACGATATAGCGTTTGGCGCTATCCGCATCCTCCGGAATTTCCACCGCAATGCCGTCAAATCCTGCGGGCGCGGCGACGGCCTGACCGCGGCGGAAGGGGCTGGCGATCCAGCCTCCCATTGCTCCAAATAGTCCGCCCAGCCACTTGATCTGTCCCCACATGACGGACGGGGCAGTGATCATTACCGGCACCATGATCAAAGTCAGCGCCGTTGAGAGGAACAAGCCCGAGACCAGAGCTGCCGACAGATGGACGAACCACGACCCGGCAATACCGCCCACCACGATTTCCCGGCGGATGAAGTCAAACTCGACATTGGCCCACATCGGGATCACGCCGAGAGCCGTGAGAAAGGCGGTCAGCAGTACCGGACGGACACGCTGGCTTACGGTCAGCAGCATGGCTTTGACCGCTTCAACATTCTGATGCCGGTGATAGTCGTTGTAGGTGTCGATCAGCACGATGCCGTTCTTAACCACGATACCCGCCAGCGCCACGATGCCAAGGCCTGTCATGATAGCCGAGAAGGTCATCCCGGTAATCAGCATACCCAACAACACACCCGCTACCGACATGGCGACGGTCGTAAGCGTCACGGCCACTTGGTAGAAACTATTATACTCGAGCAGCAGGATAAAGAAGATGATGGCCAGTGCCATGATCATCGCCTGAACGATGAACGCATTGGCATCGCCCATCTGTTCCTCGGCACCGCCGAACTCGATATTGACCCGATCCGGAAAGTCCTGTTGCGCGATCCATGCCTGCAGTTCTTCAACCTTATCTGCGGCGTAGATGCCCTCGGGCAGGTTGGGCAGGGCCGCGGCAACAGCCATGGTGTAGACTTGGTTGCGGCGCTGGATATTGGCCACCTTGGGCACAGCCGTGCGCTCGATGAAGTTCGAGACCGGTATCAGACCCTGGCTCGTCGCAATGCGCATGGAGTCTAGCGCATCGAAGCTCCGCTCTTCCTTGGGAAGACGAACGCGGATGTCCAATTCGTCGCCGGTCAGTTGATCGCGATACGTACCCAGCTTCACGCCAGACGTGACCAACTGCACATAGGGCGCCAACTCGCGCACGCCGATGCCGTATTTGCCCGCTTCTGCACGATCAACGGTGATCTGCCAGTCGATGCCGGGGGAAGGGCGGCCGTCTTCCAGATCGACGACCTCTGGCCAAGTTGCCAGATGGTCATGGATGGCCGCTACTACCGGCACAAGGTCGTCATAGCTGGTGCTCTCGACCCGCAGATTGATGTCCTTGCCTGCCGGAGGACCGTTCTCCGCCGCGATCACCTGAATGTCGAGCCCGGCAATGTCTGCGACCCGTTCCCGGATATCGGCGAAGATCTCCTCGGCTGGAACGCGGTGGTTCCAGTTGGTGAGCTGCAGCTGGAAATTGCCGATCGTGTCGGGCGGCATGGTGCCGAAGGCGCCGGTCGTGCCGAACTGCATGATGACGTCCTGGATGCCCTGGACCTGTATCAGTTCGCTCTCGACCTCGATCAGCATGTCGCGAATTTCTTCAGGTGAGTAGTTTCCGCGGCCAACAACGGCAACAGACGCGAACTCCGGCTCGGAAGCCGGGAAGGCCTCTGAGCCTGTCGGATTCAGCGAATAGGCGACGAAGATGCTGATGATCACGCCGAAACCCACTGCCAAGGTCGGCAGCGGCCAGCGCAGCAGCTTTTCCATCATCCGGACATAGAGGCCGGTCAGCCCGCCCACCTTCTTGGAGTCGAACTTGTCCGGGTACATGACGATATCGGCTTTCGCCTTTTCCTTCGCGTCAACATGGGTCGAGGCGATCAGCGATCCGATAACCGGCATGAAGATCAAGGCGGAGACGAAGGACGCGACCATGACGATGATCACGATCATCGGCAGATAGCTCATGAACTTGCCGATGATGCCCGGCCAGAACAGCAGCGGGATGAAGGCTCCCAGCGTTGTCGCCGTGGCGCCGACCACCGGCACGAACATCTTGCGCATTGCCATCACGAAGGCCTCGCGCTTCGGAATGCCTTCCTGCAGCTTGCGTTCGGCATATTCGACCACCACGACGGGGTCGTCGACCAGCACGCCAACGGCGATCACGAGACCAAACATGACCATCATGTTGATGGTCATGCCCAGGCCTTGGGCTACAAGGAATGCCATCATGAAAGAGAGCGGGATGGACATGCCGATCATGATCGCGGGGCGCACGCCAAGCGTGGCTACACAGGTGATCAAAACCAGTGCCACCGCGGTCAGCACGGCCGCCTCGAGCGAACGGAAAAGCGCCGTGGTGGTCTCTGCCTGGTCCAGGAAGAACGAATAGTTCACCCCGCTTGGCCAGTCTTTTGCCGCCTCGGCTGTGACGGCCCGTACCTTGTCAGAGACATCGATGATATTGGTGCCCAGTTTCTTGGAAATTCCAAGGATGAGGGCAGGGGAGCCGTTAACCTGCGTATATTCGGTGGCATCGGCCAGGGTACGGGTGATGGTGGCGACATCGCCAAAGGTCACAATGGTGTTGCCATCGGTCTTGAGCGGAAGGCTGAATACGTCCTCGGCAGTCGTAATCAGGCCGGGCACTTCAACATTGAACGAACCTTGCCCGGTGTTGAGCGTACCGCCGGCAACAACCATGTTGTTGCGGGACAGAGCATCAAACAACTGGTTGGCCGTCAGGCCGTAGGCTTCAAGGCGCAGCAGGTCTACGCGGACCTCAAGCTGCTCCTTACGGGCACCGGACAGGGTAGCCTCGCGCACCTCAGCGATGCCTTCGAGCGCGTCCTGCAGAAGTTCTGCACGGCGTACCAACTCTTTTTCGGGAGCAGAGCCATAGACCGCTACCGAAAGGATCGGCATGCCAACGATGTCAATCTCGTTGACCGTGGGGTCGTTCGCGTCTTCGGGGAGTGCGGCACGCAGGGCGTCCATGCGCGCCCGCGTGTCTGCCAGCGCCTGATCCTTGTCCGTGTTGATATCGAACTCAAGGAACACAGAAGCGTGCCCGGTCGTCGAGGTTGAGCTGATATTGTTCAGACCCGGTAAGGTCGCCAGCTCTTCTTCTGCCGGCTTGGCCAGAAGGTTTTCCGCGTCACGCGGCGACACGCCGGACTGGCTGATCGACACATAAAGATAGGGCACATCGATTGCCGGGAAGCTTTCCTTGGGCATCGACATGTAGGCGCCCGCACCGGCAGCCAGCACAATGACCATGATCGTCAGGACAACCCGCGGCATCCTGAGGATTTTTTCGATGAAATCGAGCATGGCCTGCGTCCTCAGCTAGCGGTGGGTTCAGTCGTATCGGCTACCGGGCTGGCGTCCACCGCCTGTCCGGCATTCACATTCTCCTGTCCGACGATGATCACGTCCGAAATCACCGGCAGTCCAGTCACCCACACACCCTCGCGTGTGTCGCTGACGATGGTGATGGGGTGGAAAGCCACAACGCCGTCTTCAACGGTGCGCACCCCAAGCACGCCATCGTCATCCAGCGTCAAGACAGATTGCGGCAGCAAGTGCCCGGGGGCGGTGCCCAGCTTGACGACAGCTTCGGCAGTAACACCGTCACGGATCGCAAAATCCTCATTCGGGATTTCGATCTCGGCCGGGAAGGCGCGAGTGGCGTTGTCGGCAACGGCCGAAACATAGGTCACTTTGCCCGATACACTCTGTCCGGTGACAGTCTTGATAGTCGCGTCGAGCCCGGTCTTGGCCAGGCCGATATGGGCCTCGGGCACCATGCCGGTAAAGACGATCGGGTTGAGCTGCACGATAGTAGCGCAGGGCGAACCCGCATTGAGCATCGCGCCTTCCACGGCCACCGGGTCCTGCACCAGACCTGCCACCCTGGCCACGATCTCGGTGCGCTCGAGCTCGGCCTTGGCATTGTCCAGCCCGGCTTTTGCCTGACTCACGCCCGCCTTGGCCTGCGCCAGTGCGACTTCTGCCGCATTGGCCGTGTTGGCAGCCGCCAGGCCGCGGTCACGCAGATCGGTATTGGTGTCATAGTTGAGCTGAGCCTGTGCCAAGGCGGCCTCTGCCTGGGCAAGTCCTGCTTCTGCCTGGGCGACGGCGGCCGCGCGTGTACCTTGGTCCAAAGTGCAAAGTGCATCGCCGACCTCTACCCGCTCACCCTTGGTGACATGCACCACATCCACCGAGCCGGTCGTTTCTGCCACAGCGGTAACAGTTGCCTTGGCCTGTGTACGACCGCGCAATGGCACCTCGATGGGCATGGGGGCTGCAGTGAAGCGCTGGATTCGCACGCTTTGCAGTGGGGCGCTGGAACCGGTTGTGAGCTCATTGCGTTGCGCGATGGTCAGTGCCGGATCGATTTCGGGTTTATGGTGTTCCGCCAGAAGACCGGCTTCCCCCAGAGCACCTGCAATGGGGCCGTGTTCTTCGCCTTCTATGACTGCAATGATGGGCGTCTCGCCATTACCCGGACCCTGGCCGCCCTGCACCAGAGTGCCGGTAGCGAGCCAGCCGCCAGCGAGAAGGAGAATGGCGAAGGCCAGGCCGTAGGAAAACAGTGCACGCATGAAAATTATCTCGCCCCTTATTCAGCCGCGTCTTTTCGAGGCTCGGCTCGCGCCATTGTGATCAGTTCGTGCATATGGGTGCGGAAATGTTGTTCCGCAACCTCCAATACTGCACGTCCGTAGTCGATGACCCACATATCTGCTGCATTGCAGCTATGCTCTTTGGGTGCCTGCTCCAGTTTTTTGCGGCTTTCTACTGACCTTTCGAGGAATTCATTGCAGCGCTGCTCGACCAATTCACGCGGCAAGATGTGGGCAAATCGCGCAAACAGCAGGAAGGGGCTGCGGAACATGTCCTCGCCCAAAGGCTCGGCGAGTTCTGCAGCAAATGCCGCCTTGCCAGTCTCAGTGATCGAATAGACCTTACGCGAGGGTTTGCCGGACTGTTGCTCAGTGCGACTGGCCACCAGTCCTTCGTCTTCCAGCCGAGCCAGTGCCGGATAAATCGAGCCATAACTGGCTTCGACGAAATAGGCGAAGTTGCCTTCGGTGCACATCCGGCGAATGTCGTATCCGCTCGCCTCTTCCTCATAGAGAATGGAAAGGCACAGGGTTCTGACGTTCATGAGAAAATTCCCGTCACCATATTCTGGTCCGATATATGCTCGGCGTATATATGGGGATACCGCCTGCTGCAAGCTAAACGGCGGGAATCACGTGGCAGATCAGTTAATCACTGATTGCATGGCGCGGCGCCAAAGGCGCGACTGCAGCCAGAATATCGCAGTTCGGCGGCGTGCCGATCGCAACATCACTATTCGATGAGCCGGCGCATCTCGCTGGCTCCGGCCTCTGCAAGTTCGAGGCTCGCTGCGGCCACGAAGTAGGGATTGAGGAACTTCAGTTCCCCCTTGCCATAGCGCATGGGCGCGCCATCGAGCGTCAGGACGGCTCCGCCCGCAGCTTCAAGCACGGCCTGGCCTGCGGCGGTATCCCATTCACAAGTCGGGGTAAATCGCGGGTAAAGCTGTGCGTCGCCACGGGCCAACAGGCAGAACTTGAGCGAGGACCCGACCGAGACATCACTGTCCACGTCCAGCGTCCGACAAAGCTGTTCCAATGCCGCATGGCCATGGCTTCGGCTGGCGACTATGCGTGGTTTCGCCTGCAGCCCAACCTTGATTACGCGTCGCTCAACGACAGCGCTACCCAGTATTCTGCCGGCCCAAGCGCCTCTCTGGTCACCCACGAAGATTTCGCTGCTCGCCGGGGCGAGCACGACCCCCATGGTCGGCCTGCCGTGTTCAACCAGCGCGATATTGACAGTGAATTCGCCGTTGCGCTTGATGAACTCCTTGGTGCCGTCAAGCGGGTCGACGACGAAATAGCGCTCGCCCAATTGCGGAATGATCCCGGCCGCCACGCTCTCTTCACCCAGTACCGGCAGCCCTGTGCCTTTGAGGTGTTCGATGATCACCGCTTCCGCCGCGGCGTCGGCCTCCGTGACCGGCGAGCCGTCTTGCTTGGTGACCACGTGGATGGGCCGATCATAAACCGCATTGATGACGTCAGCGGCGGCAATGGCGGCGCCGACGGCAAGATCGGTCAGGGAAGGGGCGGGGGCCTCGGGCATCATGCCGACTTCCCTTTTGCGATTGTCACGTCGAGCCCGAGGTCAAGTGGCGTTGCGCCCATCGTGATCTGGCTGGTCGAGATATAGTCCACGCCGGTTTCAGCTATCGAGCGAACTCTGTCCAGCTTGACGCCACCGGACGCTTCCAGCTTCGCCCGTCCGGCATTCATCTTGACCGCCTGGCTCAGCAGATCATTGTCCATATTATCCAGCATGACGATGCGCGCTCCGGCCGCGAGCGCCTCTTCCAGTTCGGCGAGCGTGGTCACTTCAATCTCGATCGCCACTAGATGCCCGGCAAACGCCTCCGCGGACTTGTAGGCCGCTGTCACGCCTCCGGCGACGGCGATGTGATTGTCCTTGATCAAGATGGCGTCGTGGAGGGCAAAGCGGTGGTTGGCGCCACCGCCGCATCGCACGGCATATTTCTCGAAGGCGCGCAGGCCCGGCGTTGTCTTGCGGGTGTCGCAGATCCTCGCCTTCGTGCCGATAATGGCGTCGGCATAGCGACGTGTCAGTGTTGCTATGCCGCTTAAATGATTGAGGAAGTTCAGCGCGACGCGCTCGGCCGACATGACCAGCCGAGCAGGACCGGCGATCTCGGCCACCACCTCGCCAGCGCTTACCCGGGCGCCATCGGCGAGCTTGGCGTCAAAGCGCACACCCTCACCCACCAGCCGAAAGGCCGCGGCCGCAAGCTCAATACCCGCTACTACACCAGGCTCGCGCGCCGAAAGCGTGGCAGCAGCCCATGCGTCGGGTCCCAGCGTTGCCTGGCTGGTCAGATCGCCCGCCAGGCCGAGATCCTCTTCAAGCGCCGCCGCCACGGCGCGCTCTACCGCCAAGCGGGACAATTGGGCAGGCAATGCAGTCATGGTAGCTCACCGCGAGAAGGGACTGGCCCGTGCTTTACGACGCGTATGGGGCACTGACAACCGCGGGGAAGGGTACGCTTTTGTGCCGCGGCGTCCTATCGCAGCAAACTCTGCCCCCCATCGATCCACACCGGGCTCCCCGTGACATGCCTTGCTGCATCCGAAACCAGAAAAGCGATGACATCGGCGACATCCCCGGCCTTGCCCTTGGCGCCACCAGTCAGGGGGATGTCCCCATCGGGAAACTCCACGGCAATGCCCGCCTCATCGCTGCCGCGGTGCTCGGTATTGTCTTCAATGTCGCTTTCAATAGCCCCGGGGCAAACCGCATTGATGCGAATCTTTCGCTGCCCCAGTTCCAGCGCCAACTGCTTGACCATGGCCAACTGCCCCGCCTTGGTGGCGGTGTAGGCCGTCGCTCCCGGCGAGGTAAAGGTTCGCGTGCCGTTAATGGAAGATACGACCACGATGGCGCCGCCGCCTGCCGTCTCAAGGGCAGGGACGGTGTGATGGATGGTCAAATAGGTCCCGCGCAGATTGACGGCAATCGTCTTGTCCCACTCCTCAGGTGCCAGATCGTCTATCGGGGCCCAGACCCCATTGATGCCCGCATTGGCAACCACGATGTCGAGCCGTCCAAAAAGCCCCAGCGTCTCGGCCACCAGTTGCTTCATGCCGGCGTCGTCGGTGATGTCGCAAGTCGCCGCCCTGGCCTTGCCCCCATGGCGCTCGATCTCCGCGGCAGTGGCGTCGACTTCTTCCTGTGTGCGGCTGACAGCGATCACTGCCGCGCCTTCGCGGCCCAGTTTCAAGGCTGTAGCCTTGCCGATACCTGAACCGGCACCGGTCACCAGAGCCACCTTGCCTTCCAGAATTGCCATCGCTCGCGCTCCTTGTTGTCCAGAACGGGCAACGCGGCAGGCGGGAGATGGTTGTGCCCGGGAGGACAAAAGGATCAGAGGCGCTTGGGGTGATCGGCCTCGATGATGCCATGCGTAAGGCTGCCGGTCACCGGATAGAGCGGGATCAGACAGGCCTGCAGCGCGTGATAGAGGTCCGGCTTGCCCACGAACAAGCGCGATGTCGGCACCAGTTGTTCGGTGAGTTCGCTATGCCAGCCACCACGATCATGATCAATCACATGGTTCTCGGCGAAGTCCCACAGCTTGCGATACCAAAGCTGGTAGTAATCATCACGATCATGCCCGCCGATATAGGCTGCTGCACCAATGGCTTCGGCTACCGGCCACCAGAGTTTCTCGCGCATGATCGGCTGGTTGTCCCAGTCCAGCGTATAGAAGAAGCCCCCATGGACCTTATCCCA
>Ga0098074_1001542_pt1 | contig 11562 bp, 9 predicted proteins | sample 32_taG_FD_75064 | JGI IMG/M metagenome (GOLD analysis project Ga0098074, IMG submission 75064) | Marine viral communities from the Gulf of Mexico - 32_GoM_OMZ_CsCl metaG | ecosystem: Environmental > Aquatic > Marine > Oceanic | place: Atlantic Ocean: Gulf of Mexico | collected 2015-07-12
AGCTTCTCATACTCCCAACGCTCCAGTTTACCTTCGAATTTTCGCAAGGCGCCTCTGTTTTTCAAAATGCCATACAGGGCTTCGAATTTGTCCGATCCACCTTCTAGCGGGATCGAATAAACGGGCTTTCCTGTCGTTGCGGCTTCGGAGAGCATAGAAGCGCTGTCATTGGTGGCTAGTATAAAATCGGCATGCGCTAAAAAGCCGAAATAGGGATTTTCGCCTTGACCGTCCCAGAAATAAATATTTTCACCCTGTAGGGCGCTTTGCAGCTTTTTGCGGAAGCGCTCTGGCGTGCGGCGCGAGACTGTAATCATCAATCCGGCATCCAGCGCTTTTAATTGCGCGATCAATTGATCAACCGTTTCCTCTGTCATTTTGTGGGTTTTGCTGTTCCCCCCGATCAGCACAGCGGCCCGCGGGACGGGCAGGCTACCCAATGTTGGCTTGAATTGTACGTAAGCGCGTTGCAATTTTTTGTCCGTAATGCGGTTCGGCGTTGCGGTGGTCACAACCACATTCTTACCGCGCAATGAATCATGCGCCGGTACGGCTACCAGATCAAAATAATGCGGTTTAATGCGCGGGTCTTGCAATTGCACGGTAAAGGTCTGGTCGAGACTCATTTTCCTGACATAGCGCGAAACGGCAATGCTTTTTCGTCCGCCTGCAATCAAGATGTCCGGCCAAGGTCGATAAAGCAGGGGATCAAACGCCCACCACGTCTCAAACCCCAAATAAGGCGAAAAGCTTTTCCATGGTTCACGCAGTTTGATTCGTTTTACGATAGGCTTTACACCAAGCGCTTCGGCCACGCCGATGCATTGGTTTTCTGTCCCCGCGATGCCTTCGGTAACCACCCAGCAGCTCATATTTTTAATCTGATTATCCATACGCCAATCACTTTATGCTAAAATCAGGAATATTTCATGCTGAAAATGCTTGCGAATCTTCGCTTAAGTTTATATTTATGATGCGACATAAATGAAAAAATATTTCTGTATATACGTAATAATAGTTTAATTAGTTGAAACAAATATAAAGGCTGAGATTAAATGGCACGCGCAAAACTGGACAAAATTGATAAGAAAATTTTAAAAGAACTTCAGGAGCATGGCCGTATTACCAATGTCGATCTTGCGCAAAATGTCGGTATATCTGCCCCGCCTTGCCTACGCCGTGTGCGCGCACTGGAAGAAATGGGGTTTATCAAAGGCTATCACGCCAAGGTTAATCACGGATTTTTAGGCTACGGCGTTACTGTTTTTGCTTCAGTCAAGCTAACCTCTCAGGCCGAAACCGATTTGCTGGCGTTCGAAAAGAAAATCAAGGAATGGCCGATGGTGCGCGAATGTTACATGCTGGCCGGTGATGTTGATTTCATGCTGAAGGTTGTGGCCAAGGACTGGGACAATTATCAGGAATTCCTGACCCATGATCTGACAGCGGCGCCGAATGTAACCTCCGTAAAATCATCCCTCGCCATCCGCGCTACCAAGGACGCGCCGGGCATCCCCATCGAGATCGAATAAGCATCAAAAAAAGCTGCGCAAAATGACGCAGCTTTTTTTATATTCAAAGTAAAAATTACTTATAGATAACGCTCAGAATTTCGTAAACGCGCTTGCCTTTCGGGGTGCGCACGGTAACGCTGTCGCCTTCACTTTTGCCGATTAGGCCGCGGGCGAGTGGGGCGCTTAGGGATATGCGTCCTTTTTCAGTATTGGCTTCGTAATCGCCGACAATCTGGTACGTGAACTCTTCATCGGTGTCCTCATCGACAATCTCGACAGTAGCGCCGAATTTAACGGTTTTGCCGTTCAGCGTTGCCGGATCAATGATCTGCGCTTTGCCAGTGACGGCTTCCAATTCCTGAATGCGGCCTTCAATAAAGCTCTGTTGTTCACGGGCGGCGTGATATTCGGCATTCTCTTTCAAATCGCCATGCTCGCGCGCGGTCGCAATAGCCTCAATCACGGCGGGGCGCTGCACTTTCTTCAAATCATGCAACTCGGCCAGCAGGTTTTCGTGACCTTGTTTGGTTACGGGTATTTGTTCCATAGTTTTATTAATCCTTTCTACGCCATAAAAAACCCCGTTGCAGCTCCCGCAAATTCGGGCATGCGCTTCAGGGGTGACGGTAATTCCAAAATATCAAAACCCGCTCGGCAGCGAGCGGGAGTTGATTGAAACGTAGTATGTTTTTAAGGGGCTGTCAAATGCAAGATGAAACTACGCCGCTTCCTCTTTGTCCTGCCTATCAAAATAGCTCTGCAGGGAGAAGACATCCAGATCATGCGCCTTGAGCGCCTTGATCGCCTGAACCCCTGCGCCCGCCGCGCTCATCAGCGTGTAATACGGTATCTTGTTCATGAGGGCCTGACGGCGGATAGACGTACTGTCCGCGGCCGCCTGCGAGCTTTTCGAGGTCGTGTTGATCATCAAATCAATCTCGCCGTTGATAATGGCATCAATGATATGTGGCTGGCCTTCCAGCACTTTATTAATACGCTTGACCTCAAGGCCTTGCTCTTTCAAATGGGAACACGTGCCGCCTGTCGCCACAAGTTTAAAGCCCATTTTGGCAAGATCTTTAGCAACCGGTACCAAGGCTTCTTTATCGTCATTTTTCACTGACAAGAATACCGTGCCTTGCGTTGGCAGCTTCACGCTGGCGCCGAGCTGTGATTTGGCAATGGCATTGGCCAGTTCACGGTCCAGCCCCATAACCTCACCGGTCGATTTCATCTCCGGCCCCAAAAGCGGCTCTACGCCGGGGAAGCGGCTGAACGGGAAGACGGGCGCTTTGACCGCGCTGTGATCCGGGCTCATGCCATGCAGCAGATGTTTAAAATCTTTGAGCTTCTCACCCGCCATGATGCGCGCGGCAATCTTGGCAACGGGAACGCCCGTGGCTTTGGCAACGAACGGAACGGTGCGCGAAGCTCGCGGATTAACCTCGATAATATATATATCGAACTCACCGCTATCGGAATTACGGCGCGCGGCAAACTGCACATTCATCAGGCCTTTAACGTTGAGTGCCTTGGCCAGCTGAATAGTTTGTTTTTCTAACTCGCGCACGGTTTTATAAGGCAGGGAGTGCGGCGGCAATACGCAGGCACTATCGCCCGAGTGAATACCCGCTTCCTCAATATGCTCCATAATGCCGGACACATAAACTTCGTCACCATCACATAAGGCATCGACATCAATTTCGATCGCGCTCTTCAGGTAACGGTCGAGCAGGACAGGGTTCTTACCCGAAACCTGCACGGCGGTGTTGATGTAGCGCTTGACCTCATCCATCGAATGGACGATTTCCATGGCTTGGCCGCCCAATACGTAAGAAGGGCGAATAACCAGCGGAAAGCCGATATCTTCGGCAATTTTCAATGCCTCTTCTTCGGTGCGGGCCAGTCCGTTTGGTGGTTGAAGCAGCTTGAGCTTGTTCACCAGCTTTTGGAAACGCTCTCGGTCCTCGGCCAGATCAATTGCATCAGGATCGGTGCCTAGAATTGGAATATTCTCGCGCTGCAACGCCTCGGCCAGTTTCAGCGGGGTTTGCCCGCCAAGCTGGACAATCACGCCCTTGACCTCGCCGTTTTCCTGTTCGGCGCGGATGATCTCGATAACATCTTCTTCGGTCAACGGCTCGAAATAGAGGCGGTCGGAGGTATCGTAATCAGTGGAGACAGTCTCTGGGTTACAGTTGACCATGATGGTCTCGTATCCGGCTTCTTTCAAAGCATAGCTGGCGTGGACGCAGCAATAATCAAATTCGATTCCTTGCCCGATACGGTTCGGCCCGCCGCCTAGGATAATAATTTTCTTGTTGGCTGTAGGCTCGACCTCGCTAATGGCTTTACCAAAGCTCGGCTGCTCATACGTGCTGTACATATATGGGGTAAGAGATGGTATTTCGGCCGCGCAGGTATCCACGCGCTTGTAAACAGGGCGCACCTTGTGCGTATGACGCGCTTGGCGTACATTTTCTTCGGTAACATTCATCAAAACGGCCAAACGACGATCGGAAAAACCAAGACGTTTCAAACGTAACCAGCCCTCTGCATTCACAGGCAATCCGGCTTCTTTGATCTCTTCCTCGGTTTTCATGATGTTCTGGATACGCTCCAGAAACCAAGGGTCATACTTGCAAACAGCATGAACTTCTTTGACGCTGTACCCTTGGCGCAAAGCCTCTGCGATATACAAAATACGGTCAGGGGTCGGGCGGGCGATAGCTGCGAAAATCTCATCGCGCATGGTCTCTGGCGAATCGGCTTTATCGGCCACGCTCTTTGGCGTCAAACCGTCCAAGCCCTTTTCCAGCGAGCGCATGGCCTTTTGGATAGATTCTTCGAAACAGCGGCCAATAGCCATCGCTTCACCAACAGATTTCATAGACGTGGTCAATGAATCCTTCGCGCCGCGGAATTTTTCAAACGCAAAGCGTGGGATTTTGGTCACAACATAATCAATGGAGGGCTCGAACGAGGCTGGCGTCTTGCCGCCTGTAATATCATTATCCAGCTCATCCAGCGTATAACCAACGGCCAGCTTGGCAGCTATCTTGGCAATCGGGAAGCCCGTGGCCTTGGAGGCCAGCGCCGAAGAGCGGCTCACTCGCGGGTTCATCTCGATCACGATCATGCGGCCATCTTCGGGGTTGAGCGCAAATTGCACATTCGATCCACCTGTTTCAACGCCAATGCCGCGCAGCACAGCCAGTGAGGCGTTACGCATAATCTGGTATTCTTTATCGGTGAGCGTGAGGGCAGGGGCGACCGTAATCGAATCCCCCGTATGCACCCCCATCGGGTCAACATTTTCAATGGAACAGACGATAATGCAGTTGTCGTTTTTATCGCGCACAACCTCCATCTCGTATTCTTTCCACCCCAAAAGCGATTCTTCGATCAAAACTTCCGTGGTAGGGGAGGCATCAAGCCCTTCGGCGACGATCTTCTCGAATTCTTCCTTGTTATAGGCAATCCCGCCGCCAGTACCGCCCATGGTAAAGGACGGGCGAATGATGGAAGGCAAGCCGGTATAATCCAGCGCCTTGCGGGCTTCTTCCATCGTATGGACGGTCGTGCTGCGTGCGGATTCAAGGCCAAGCTCGTCCATGCAGGCGCGGAAGCGCTCACGGTTCTCGGCTTTATCAATGACATCGGCCTTCGCGCCGATCATCTCGATGCCCAAGCGCTCCAGCGTGCCGTTATCTTGTAGCGCCAGCGCGGTATTGAGCGCAGTCTGCCCGCCCATTGTGGGTAGAAGCGCATCAGGGCGCTCTTTTTCTAGGATTTTGGCGACAATCTCTGGCGTGATCGGCTCGATATAGGTTGCATCCGCCATATCCGGGTCGGTCATAATGGTGGCGGGGTTCGAATTGATCAGGATAATCCGGTATCCTTCTTCCCTCAGCGCCTTACAGGCCTGCGTTCCGGAGTAGTCGAATTCACAGGCTTGCCCGATAATAATGGGGCCTGCGCCGATGATGGCAATGGATTTTATGTCGGTGCGTTTTGGCATGTCTCGGTTCCGTTTTACGTGCTTGGGTTTGGCTGGGGTACCGAGATTGATTGAATAACGAAGTTTGCTGGCAAGTTCAACCTAAATATAAGGATTTCCCTATATTTTTACTAAAGTTTTTAGGCTTGGGCGTTTGCGGCCTGTTTATGATCGGAGCAATCGCATTCCAAAGAACCTTCTAATGGTCCGGCCACGATATCAAATGTAAAGCTGCGCCCGTCTGTATTCAGCTTAAACAGGCGCCCTGTCTTGATATCAAATTGCAGCCCCTCGACATTCAGTGTGCCATTGCGAATTGATTTTTCAATGATCGGGTAATCAAATAGATTTTTGATGCTTTGAATAATAATGTGCTTTTCAATGGCGGATATGATCGCCTCTTGATTGCCTTGGTCGACCTCCATAATCGCGCTTTGCAGAATACGTTCGGAAATTTTCTTCATCCACGGGATATCACCGCTGCAATACAGATTTTGCGAGAGCTTTTTAGCTGTGCCGCATTTGGTGTGGCCGAGGATTGAAATGCTTTTGATATGCATATCGGCAATGGCCAATTGAAAATTCTCGTGCAGGATTTGTGCTTCGCTGCAATCCTCTTTGTATGGGGGTATAATCGGGCCACCGGTACGCATATTCAGGACTTCGCCGGGATGGAAACCAAACAGGGCATGCAAACTCACGCGCAAATCCATGCAGGATATAACCAAATGATCCGCACTGGCAGGGGACGGCTCGCCCAAAAGCTCTATCCGGCCGTCTTTGCCGTAAAGCTTTGGTCTGCTTGATTCAAATCGTGACGCGAGGGTCATGAAATATGCCTGACTGTTGTCAATATGTTATAAAACTGACTGAATTTGTCATATTTTATGCATTTTGTCAAGCTTATGACAAGAGCTAGCAGCAGCCATTATGTTTGTGAGCTTGAGCGCTGTTTACAGCGCCAATGGTTTTTGCAGTTGGAAGATAATCACCGCTTTTTTGATCGTACCGCAGGATCGCGCCCTCGCTCATGTCAAATATCAAACGCTCTATTATCACACGGTTTTCCTCCACGGCCTTTTTAACGGCCGGATAGCCAAGCAAATTCTCGGCGCTAAGGTTTAGAACCTGACGCTCGGCCTCTCGCAGCAGGGTTTCCTCATCGCAGTGGTTTTGTTCCCCTTCGGTAGGGCAGGCTATCTGGCGCGCTTTATCCATTGCATCATGCATAACATCCATAAAACCGCTGAGCTCCGTGTCCTCGATATTATCATGTAACGCTTTCACTGCGCCGCAATGGGTGTGCCCGACCAAAATCAAATTGGGGATTTTTAGATAGTTCAGTGCGTATTGCAACGAGGCCGCCAGCGCGGTGCCCGGCTTATAAGGCCGCACAATCGCGCCGACCGCTTTAAATCCAAAGAAGATTCCCGGATTGGCATCGAATATAATGCCCGGATCACTGCGCGAATCGGCGCAGCTAATAATCATATAATCGGGCTGCTGGCCGTATTCCACCAGCTCGGGCATCAGCGCGCCTTTATCGCCATAGGCTTTGGGCAAAAAACGTTGCTCGAAACCTTCCAGTAACTTATCAGTCATGATTAAATCTCCTACGCAGCTTTAGCGGCTTTAATATTCTCCACGAAACGGTCAAACAGATAATGGCTGTCCTGTGGGCCGGGGGATGCCTCGGGGTGGTATTGCACGGAAAAGATAGGCTTGTCCTTAACCTTGATGCCTTCATTGGAATCATCGAACAGGCTGATATGCGTTGCGCTCACATTAGCCGGCAGGCTGGATTCCAGCACTTCAAAGCCGTGATTTTGCGAGGTGATCTCGACCTTGCCGGTCTCAATATCTTTCACTGGATGATTGGCGCCGCGGTGACCCAAATGCATTTTGCGCGTTTTAGCGCCAAGGGCGAGGGATAGCAATTGATGGCCCAGACAAATACCGAAAATCGGAATGTCTTTTTCGATCAGGGCTTGAATGGTCGGCACAGCATATTCACCCGTTGCCGCCGGGTCACCGGGGCCATTGGACAGGAATACGCCATCGGGCTTGTGCGCCAAAATATCTTCGGCGGTGGCTGTTGCGGGCACAACAGTGACCTCGCAACCGGCAGAGACTAAGCAGCGTAGAATGTTTCGCTTTGCGCCATAATCAATAGCAACAACCTTATAAAGCGGCTTATCGTGTTTTTTAAACCCTTCACCAAGCTCCCATACACCTTCATCCCATTTATAGGTTTGAGTGCAGGAGACCTCTTTGGCCAGATCCATACCCTTTAATCCCGGCCAATCTTTGGCTTGCTGTTGCAGGGCTGGAATATCGAAGGTACCGCTCGGGCTGTGTGCGATCACGCCAACAGGTGCACCTTTGTCGCGGATAAGCGCGGTCAGGGCGCGGGTATCAATATCGCTAATCCCGACAAGGTTATAACTTTTCAGCCATTCATCGAAATGCTTCATCGTGCGCCAGTTTGATGGCTGGGTGATGCTCTCGCGCACAATCAAACCGCGCGCTGGTGGATTGATCGTCTCCAAATCTTCTTCATTGGTGCCGACATTGCCGATATGCGGGAAGGTGAAGGTAATAATCTGGCTGGCGTAGCTGGGGTCTGTCAGAACTTCCTGATACCCTGTCATGGCGGTGTTAAAACATATCTCGCCAACGCTGGTTGTTTCCGCGCCAAATCCGCGCCCCCATATCACTGTGCCATCGCCAAGAACGATAACGCCGGTTGCATTGGGTGGGGGTTTTATATTAGAAGGATTGCTCATGTATTTTATCTCTCTAGCTTTAAGGTGTGCCGCTAGAAAACGATTTAATACAGAAATCGGCTTTGAAAAGGAAGTAAAATCGTGGAAATACGTACAGAAATTAATAATAAGCTTAAAGAATCGCTGAAAAACAAGGATCAGGTTGCACTTTCAACTGTGCGTTTGATAATGGCTGCCCTCAAAGATCGCGACATTACAGCGCGCAGCACAGGAAAAGCCGAAGGCATTGATGATTCGGAAATCCTCTCCATGTTGCAATCCATGATCAAGCAACGCGCCGAATCGGCCAAGACATATGAAGATGCAGGCCGTGAAGATCTGGCCAAACGCGAAAAAGAAGAAATCGTAGTGATTGAAAGCTTCATGCCAAAGCAATTGAGCGAGGCCGAAATTCAGGCCGCCGTCGCGCAAAAGATCAAAGCGACCAAAGCCGAGAGTATTCGTGATATGGGTAAAGTGATGGCCGAGCTAAAGGCGGAATATGCTGGGCAATTCGATATGGGGCATGCAAGCGCCTTGGTAAAAGACGCGCTTAATTAATTAAAAGCCTGATTACTTCTTTGCAGATTTTTTGCGAAGTTTGTGGCGGTTCAAAAACGCTTTGAAATCGTCCCAGCTTTTATTTTTATTAGGCTGGTGTTCTCCGTATTGGATGATTTTCATTTTCTTGTTGTCTTTGAATAACTCGGACATGGTTTAATTTCGCCTCTTGTAATAATTTATGCCGTATATGCTATTTATGATACTATATTAGCATTATGCAATGTGGCTGTGCAATGAAGCTTTGTAAGGGTTTGATTTTAAATAATAATATTCATTTGCGAATGGATATGGAATTTTTGTTTCCGGTTTATCCGGTTTTTTTGCTAGTGTGAGCCTGATGTCAATACATGCACGTTTTTTAGACGATATTCGCAACCGTCTCACCCTGTCCGATGTGATCGGGCAACGCATCCCTGTGACCCGTGCGGGCAGGGAGTTCAAAGCATGCTGTCCGTTCCACAAGGAAAAAACACCGTCTTTCACCATCAATGATGACAAACAGTTCTATCATTGCTTTGGCTGCGGTGCGCATGGCGATGTCGTGAATTTTGTTATGCAGCATGACAATCTGCCATTCCCCGAGGCCGTCGAGTTGCTGGCTGGACAGGCCGGATTGCAGGTTCCCAAATTCTCGCCTGAAGAAAGCAAGAAGGCCAAAGAGCAAAAAGATTTATATACATTGATGGATGAGGCCGCGAAATGGTTCGAGGAGAGGCTCTGCGATCCGCGCAACACCGATATGATGGCCTATGTGCAAAAACGCGGCCTGAAAAGCGAAACGATTGCTGAATTTCGCCTTGGTTTTGCACCCGCAGACCGCCAAGCTTTGCGCAAACATTTATCGCTGCAAGGCTATAACGACCAGCAAATGATTGATGTCGGCCTGATCAAGCCGGGCAAAGCGGGTAAAGAGCCATATGTCTTCTTTCGCGAGCGTATCATGGTTCCCGTGCTGGATCGCCGTGGCCGCGTGGTGGCCTTTGGGGGGCGTATTCTGCCCGACCATATGCGCCCGCCAGATAATGGCGGCTACACACCTGCTAAATATATGAACTCTGCCGAAACGCCGATTTTCAGCAAGAGCGAGGTTCTCTACGGCGCCCCGCAAGCGCGTCAGGCCGCCGGCGATGGTCACACCATGTTCGTGGCCGAGGGGTATTTCGATGTCATTGCGTGTCATCAGGCCGGGTTTAAAGGCGCGGTGGCTCCTATGGGCACGGCGCTCACCGAAGAACAGATTATGCTGCTTTGGAAGATGATCCCATCTGATGAAAAAGTCCCCGTGCTCTGCTTTGATGGCGATAATGCGGGCCGCAGGGCTGCCGAGCGTGCAATGGAGCGCATCTTGCCCTTGCTTGGCGCGGGGCGCAGTGTTCGTTTTGCCTTTCTGCCCGACGGTGAAGATCCGGATAGCCTGATATCCTCTAACGGGAAGGGCGCCTTTGCAAAGGTGCTGGATAACGCTATACCAATGATCGAGTTTTTATGGCGCCATCATACGGCGGGGCGCAATTTTGAAACACCCGAGAGCCGCGCGGCGCTGACCAAAGCCTTGAATGATTCGGTGCAAAAAATTGCCGATGGCGAGGTTCAAAAGCATTACAGCCACCTCATTCGCGAAAGAATATCGGCCAGCTTCTTTAGCAAAAACAAACAACAGCAGGGCGGCTTTAAAAAGGATGCCTATAATAAAGGCGGCTTTAATAAAGCCCCTGTACAAGGGGCGGGGGTCAAGCCGATGTCACCCAATACGCGCTCTAAAGACATTCAAACGCGCCTGATGATTGCGGCGATTGTTAATCATCCCGGCCTCTACCCTTATGTCGAGGAACAATTTGCCCTCGTACAGATGCATAATGAGAGGCTTGATCTGCTGCGCCAGAAGCTTATCTCTGTTCTGGAGGAAGACGAGAGCGTTGACGCCGATGCTCTGGAGGGCTTATTGAGAGGGCAGGGGTTTAACCGTGAACTTGACCATATTCTTTCTCCCGCTACCTATGTTCATGGAAAATTTTGTTCCAGAGCAGAGAAAGAACTTGAAAAGGTGAAGGAAAAATGGCTTGGTTTGTGGCGCAATTGTGAGAAGATAGATTTGCAAAAAGAAATCAAAGCCGGATGGAAGACCGCGTTCCACGCCTCTAGTGAGGAAGATGAAGAGCGAATCAAGCAAATGTTAAGTGAGAATTGAGCCCTAAAAGATGATGCAGGGATGAAATTTCTTTGTGAATTTTGATGTTTTTTGGCATCGACCCCTTTGATTTTGAAGGGTTTTAAGATTAAATAACGAATCGGATAAATTGTAATGGCAGCAAAAGTGGTTGGAAATCTAGCAGTGAGCGATAAAGAAAAAGAAGTAGAAGGACAATCCTCCGTACCAAAAGGATCGTTTGCGACTATCATTAAAAAGCTCGTGGCAAAAGCCAAGGACAAGGGCTTTATTACCTATGATGAGTTGAACAAGGCGTTGCCTGCCGAGGAATTTTCCTCCGAGCAGATCGAAGATGCAATGGCCTCTTTCTCCGATATGGGCGTTCAAATCGTCGAGAGTGAAGATGATGTGGACGAAGCCGAAGAGTCCGATGAAAAGAGCGATTACAAATCCGGGGGTAACATCGCCGACGATGATACAGGCCGAACTGATGACCCTGTGCGGATGTACCTGCGCGAAATGGGCGCGGTGGAGCTTCTCTCCCGCGAAGGCGAGATCGCGATCGCCAAG
>Ga0098074_1001543_pt1 | contig 11554 bp, 18 predicted proteins | sample 32_taG_FD_75064 | JGI IMG/M metagenome (GOLD analysis project Ga0098074, IMG submission 75064) | Marine viral communities from the Gulf of Mexico - 32_GoM_OMZ_CsCl metaG | ecosystem: Environmental > Aquatic > Marine > Oceanic | place: Atlantic Ocean: Gulf of Mexico | collected 2015-07-12
AGCAAACAGAATTAATAAGCCAAGTTACCAAATAGACGCGTTTTTAGATATTAAAAGGCTAGGAAGAAACGCAAGGAATCCGGAAGTAGCGGGAACTTTAAACAGAAAAATAAACTATTTTGCCGGACAACCCACAAAAAAGAGCCTAGGCCAATTTGAGGTAGGCGAATATTTCACAATAACCAAAAAAAACGTATTGCTCGGGCCGGATAAACCCACAGTAAAATTTATTGATGGCAAAACAGTTATAGACTATCCTGAGATAAGGGCCGATATAACTCGATTCGGTTCTGTTGGTCGTTCTGTTCAATCCAAAGCTATTCAAGGCCGACAACTCGATTTATTTAGGTATGAGACTTTAGGCGGTAAAGTACCAAACAATTTAAGAGGACGGTTTATATCAACTTCAAGCGGAGCTTTATTTAAATCCAAAAAGGGCCAATTTACAACCCAAATACTAAAACCTAAACCTAAAGTAAACAAACCCCCAAAGATTAAAGGGCGTTCTAATGTTATCCCAACAGAGAGCTTATATTTACAGGCAACGGTAGAAGCCTTTAGATTTTCTCCAAGAGTGCCAACAATCCCCTTAATAGTTGGTTCGAGTAAGGGAAGTTTAACGAATCGGCCCGATTCATTATTTAGGCCCTCAGTTAGTAGTTTTAATAGAATAAAACCCACTCCAAGCATAAGGCCAACTTCTCGGCCAAGCATAAAGCCTAGTTTAAGGCCGAGCCTTCAACCAAGTTTAAAGCCAAGTCTACAACCTTCTCTTAAGCCGAGCCTTCAACCAAGTTTAAAGCCAAGTCTACAACCTTCTCTTAAGCCGAGCCTTCAACCAAGTTTAAAACCGGCTTTAACTCCCGTATTTCCGGCTATAACTATTACTCCACCTATAACCCCAACTCCTTTTAAAATTCCTAAAAAGTTAGATGTTACCCAAAGAAGGTCAAAGAGAAACACGCCGGTATTACAACAAAAGCAATACACTCCGACAGGAACGGCCGCTTTATTTGGTATTAAAGGAAAGAGATCGAAAGCCGGAGAAACGACAGGGTTAGGCTTAAGGCCAATACTAACAAAGAGAAAAAAACGAAAAAATGACCGAATTAGAATCAAGTTTTAATACAACAACAAGCACAAACAACGGCAATAATTATGGTAACGCGTTACAGATAAGGCTCGAAACACAGGGCCTTATAGAAAACATAGAGTTATTTCTAAGGGGGAGTATTGTTAAAGTTCTCCAAGATGAAAAGACCGGCCGAATATATACGAAACGGCTACCAATTGGTAAACCTAAAGCCAACGACTCAGGAATCCAAGCTATTCTTAATTATGTTTCAAGTATTATTAACCCTCAAGTAGTACAAGGAAATTTTCCGAGTACAGATAAGGGAATGAGCGAAATGTACGAGAGTTATGTGTTCGAAGTAAATACGGAACTCGCCAAGTCTCTCGTTTTAAACTGTTATAATTGGGAGATCAGAGAGGAAGATATAGACGTTATAATTGATTTCATAATGAAGTTAGTCATACCTTTTATGACTCGTTTAATTGATAATGAGGAGAGAAAGAGTTACGAGTCTACAATTCAACATATAGAACGTAACACAGTAGAAAAGGAAGCTCAGAAGAAATTTAATCTTTTTGGCAATAGCCAAAATTAGGGGAGTGGTCTTATGGTAGAAGTAACAAATACAGTAAACCTAGTATGGCAAGTAATAATGTTTGCGTTGGGACTGGTAATCGTGATTTTATTAGTTTATTTCATAATCCGAACGATACAATACAAGCACCGCATAATAATAAGGGAAGTTGCGAGAGATCGAAAGTTAATAAGCTACGACAAAGCCCGAGAGTACACGGACAGGGACGGTATAACTTATTGGCAATTTCTAAAGAAAAGAAAAATCAAGATTCAAGTACCACCGGCGGACGCGATAGAGATAGACAAGAAGGGGAGAAAATGCGTTCAAATCTACTTACTAGAAACGGGCGACGTTCAGTTTATAAAAGACGGGGGACTGGCCAAAAAACCACCGAAAGAAATCACGGAAATAAAGGACATTTCCAAGAGGGCCAAGAAGTTGGCCGAGTGGAAGAAAGAAAACGAAGTAATAGAGGGATTTCAACCACTCCCAACGAATCAAAGACTTATTCTTATAAATCAAATAGAGAAAGCCCACGCTCGAAGAAAGAAGAAATGGCAAGATTATATAATGCCGGTTGCGGGATTGACAGCGCTTATTATTATCGTAGTTTCTTTAATGATCTTTTGGGGGGACATGGCGCGGCCATTACTAGAGAGTATGGACAAGTACAACCAAAACGTAGAGATTCAGCGACAGAGCTTAGAGATTATTCAATCTATAAAGCAAGATATTCAAGTCATAGGGGGGAATACTGGCGCAACGGCCGAGCCGCCGAACTAGGTTAAAATGGCGTTAATAACTATTATAGGGTTGGGAATCGCTTGTTTTCTATTAATTTACTTTGCTTTCCAATGGGACAAAAAAGAGCATTATATGTTGCAGTTATTAATCTCTTTCATAGTTGTATTTTTGCTTTTACTCGTTCCTAAAGTTGCGCTAGATAATAAAGACTATTGCGAGATCGTTATAGATAGCTCAGTTAAAATATTAAGCGAGAATACTAACGGGACGGGGATAGAGTACGGGGAAATGTCCGCATATAATAATCTCGGAAACGCCGTTACTATTACTAACACCACCGACTACTTTATGGTAGACGATTTTAGTCAAGGAGACTTAAACGGCGTGACGTATGCGAACGACCAATTAACCGTAACAAAGGCCGGAGTCTATAAAGTAGACTGGAGTTTATCTTTCTCGGGCGGCGCTTCAGACGAGTATATAATCTCGGTTTTTGTGAATGACGCGGTTTCGTCTGAATGTGAAGGAGTACACCGAAAACTAGGAGCTTCGGGCGACGTTGGAAGCACGGGCGGGACGTGTTTAATTAATCTCTCAGGGAGCGACACCGTAGACTTAAGGATAAGAAATATAGATTCTACCGCAAACGCTAACGCATACTTCCAAAATGTAAACGTAATAATCTTAGACATTATTAACTCTTCAAGTTTAACTACTGAAACCCTCGATTATAATTATGATAGAGTTTGTTTCGCGAACACTAAAACGACAGAGGACACGTTTTATAACTCTATGCTATGGTTTATTCGATTCTTTGCTATTTACATATTCTTATACTTTAACTATGTTTTATGGGTAAAGAATAAACTGATTAATTGGGGTTTTATACAGAAAAAATGAGGAAATTAAGGCCGGTTCAAATGTGGGTACACCCTTCATTTAAGAAGCGGTGCAAGATAGACGCGGAAGAGCAAGACAAGAGTTTACTAGAATATACCGAGGAACTAGCAAAAAGAGACAAAAATGAGAGAAGGAATAAAAAAAGGTTGTTCGATTTTCGCATCTAAAAGAGGGAACGCTATAATAGATTCGATTACGTTAGTTATAGTTCTGTTTGTCTTTGTATTAATCGTATTCTTCGGAAATATGGTCTTTGACGATGTAAACGACGACATACAACAAGATACGAGTTTCGATAACTCAACTAAGACGAAAGTAAACGATCTTAATACTCGATACCCCACGTTTTTTGATTACCTATTCTTATTCATCTTTATACTATTATGGGCGTTGTTCGTTGTCGCGTCGTTTGTCGTAGATACACACCCGATATTCTTTATTTTTACGTTTATCTTAATGGTCGCCGTGTTTATCTCGGCCGCTATGTTAGGCAACTCTTACGAGGAATTAACGGCGGACGGCGAACTATTGACTTATGTAGCCGATTACCCTATTATAGACTGGTTTATGACTAACTTACTCACAGTATTAATTTTAGTTGCCGCGTCTGTAATGATCGCCTTATTTATGAAAAACCGTATACAATGACGAGAAAAATAATACTATTAGCATTGATGATTTTATTAGCTCCCGCAGTAATGGGAGAAACGGTTTTATTAGATTCGTTTACGGACAATAGCGCTTATGTACGAGATATAGGGGGGGACGGTGCAAACTGGCACTATGTAGGAATAAATGTTACGATGGGCCAAACGGCAACGCCTAGTATATTAACGATAGACTGTTCACAAGAACAAGGCACACCGCCACCTATAAACGTGACTTTTCAGACTGTAAGCGGCGGCCTTCCTAGTCATCAAGTAGTAGCGGGTACAAACACCCACTTTATTAATTCTGTAACGTGTACGGGCGAAGCAAACTATACGCTACCTTCCGCGAATATGACGCAAATAGCGGCGGGTACAAATTTCTTTATCGTTCTATCGGCAACTAAAAACACCGCATTAAACAGGTATAAAATAGACGGCGACGCAACTCCACCATTTACCAATGACGGTTGGATACGTTCAACGGTTGGGACAGAGTGGAGCGTCGCGACACCTAGAGTTTATTTTTACCTATATGGTACAACGCCGGAAGCGGGAGAAAATGATACTTTAAATATGAGTGTCGGCTCGATTGCTGACCAATACCAAACAAACAGCCCGAATATTACCTTTAACGTGACAGTAAACGGCGCTTTGCAATTTAACTGTACTCTCTTTATAGACGGTTCAATTAACCAAACAAACAGCTATAACGCGGGAACTGACGTTAAAGCCGAGTTCAACCTAACTTATCCAACTAATACGGAAGTTAGCGACAACTATCAAATAAATTGTAGTGATGGTCAGAGTAGCGAAACGTCGATATTAAAGACGTATTATATTGATACTGTCTCGCCGAGCTTAAGTTCTACCTTAAACAATACTTACTGGTCGATTAATCAGACGATAAATATAACGGCAACAGACACGTATATAAGCACGTTAGAAATAAACGACTCGTGCGGTTTCGGGAACTATAATTCATCTATGACTAGCCCTCATTTAGAGTATAATATTCAAGATACGCGACTCTGTTCTATCGGGCAAAAACAAACAAATATAACCGTATGCGATGGGCCAAACGGCACGGCCTTAAATTGTGTCTCAGCTACTTATTTATGGAATAGTATGGGTGCGATTACGTTCAGAGCCTTATCTGTATTAAACGGTAATTGGATTAATAATTTTACAATAAGTAAGAATCAGACGGTAGACGGTAGCACCACAACCGGAGTTTATGACCTTACAAATTTAACGGCCGGAGATTACTTAATCCATATAGACGCGTTAAACTGGGCCTTAGCTAATACTACAATATCCTTAAGCAATTCGTGGGCGTCTTATAACTTCTCGCTTTATACAACAAACTCAATTAATTTTACCTTTTTTGACGAGGACTCTCTCTTAGTAGTTACGAATGTCTCAGTAGAATTAATTAGCGATTTATATTCCACTCAGATTAACACTACTAACGGCTCTATCTATGTAGACTTACTAACCCCCTCTCTCTATGCCGTTAGATATAGTTCACCTAACTACTTTGAGAGATTTTACTACTTTAATCTAACTAATAGATCGACGACCAAACTCGAACTTTATTTACTAAGTAACTCCACCGGCTCAGAGATTACGGCGACTGTATACGACGAGAGTAACGACTTCGTAGAAGATTCTTATATTTACGTTCTAAGGTATGACATAGATAGTAATTCATATACAGTAAGGGAAGTCGTTAAAACTAATTTCGAGGGAGAAGCCAAACTTCACTTAATAGAAAATGACGAGTTCTATAAATTCCTTATATATTACCCCTGGGGAACGCTAAAGAAGGAAACAAGCCCGACTTATATCTTTGCTTCGTCTATAAGTTTCTCGATCATTCTAGGCGTAGACGTGGCTGAAAACTTCTATAACTCAGAGGGATTAGATTATAGTTTAGCGTATAATAACAACACTCGGAACTTTAGGTATACTTACGTAGATGATGAAAATTCACTATCTCAGGCATGTCTATATGTGTATAGGACAACATTGAGAGGGGAATCTTTGTATAATAGCACGTGTTCGACTTCCGCGTCCTCTACTTTATTAGTTGGGGTAAATAACGAATCGGGAGCGACTTATAACGCTCAAGCGTTCGCATACTTCGGTAGCACCGAGTATTTACTCGATACACATACGACTAGCTTCGATCAGGCAAAAGTCGGCGGGAATTTCGGGTTTTTGGCCGTCGTGTTTGTAAGCATAGTATTTGTTTTTGTGGGTATATGGTCTTTAAGTTTGGCCCTTATATTGTTCCCGCTTCCGGCGTTGTTCGGTTCATTGTTTAACATAATTGACTTTAATACCGGCTTATTGTTGGCCGTTGAGGTAATAATGGTAATAACGGCGTTTATTATCAGCAAAAGAAGATAATGGCATTAAAAATAACGAGCTTTTTAATCGCAATCGTGTTTATTTCGGTAGTTGTCGGAGTCTCGGGCCTATACATGAGCGAACTATCTAATAAATACGGCGTGAGTTATGACAGTTCAAATATAGAAAGCTACGAACAACTAGACGAAATACAATCTTTATCACAAGAAATAGAAGAGGGGAGCGATATAACAGAGAGAACGGGCGTAGTTGATATTATAGGTGGGTATTTTACAGACGCTTATAGTGTGTTACAAATTACCCTAGGTTCGTTTAATTTATTTGATACTATGAGCAATCAAGCAGTAGAGGACGCTAATTTAGGCGCGGCCGGTCGTTACTTTAGGGTAGGGTTAGCAACAGCGATTTTAATACTCATTGTGCTAGGGGTTATTATCTCAGCTATTGTTAAGAGGGACTTATAAAAATGATGAAAAAGAAAAACAAAAAAAAACGTATGAGTGTGCAACTTTGCCCGAATTGTGGGCTAATGAAAACCAAAAAAAAGGGCCTAGGTTCATGTTTATGCGGTTATCGGAAATATAAGTAAAATGTATAATTTAACAAATGTAACAGGAGCGAACGACTTTTACGCGCTTACTCATAGTATTAACGAGGTAGGCGGCGGCCTTCCGGTTGTTATGTTATTGGTGGTTTTGTTCCTCGTTATGTTTGTTGCGTTTAAAAGATACGAAGAGGACACAAGAAAGGTATTTATGTCCAGTTCTCTTTTAATCCTATTCCTTTCATTCGGATTGTGGGGTATTGACTTACTAGGATTTAATATAGTAATCTACCCACTTATTGCCTTTGTTTTCTCAGGGTTGTTTTATCTGTTTACAGAGTAAGGATATTTCTTACTTTAGGGCGGCCTAATTTATCAAAATAAGGCCCTCAAAATTAGGAAGTGGGCTTAATCAAAAAAAATAGGCTAAAAGAATGTATTGGTACTACAAAACCTTAAGTTTTGTATCACAAAATAAGGGTTTTAAGGGTTGTTTTGGTATTTTGCTTTTGATTCGTCCTTTTCGTCCCGTCTGAAAATGTCGCTCACTTCACCCCCAAAAAAGCGACGTAGTACGTTTTCGGTGCAGTTCATACAGGCTCTTATCGTTTTACTCTGATCTAATCCTAGGGCTTTCTGTAGCCGCTTAAGTTGATCTTCGTCTACCCTTACGTTTATTTTTGCGTCTTTCATCTTCCCTTAAAATAAAACTACCGTTGCGATCTTTTTGCCATAGATTAGGGCAATAAGCACAGATTAAAATATCTTCTTCCGGATGATATATTTTTCTATGTTTACACACTCTCATATTGACTCGATTAAATCCTCTTTCATTTGGTAGATTTTTTGAGACTGGGAGCGAATCTTTTTTCTTAAGATAATAAACTCCTTTTTATCGTTCTTGTTGGTTTCTTCGAGCTTCTGTATTTCTATCTTCATGCGATAGAGATTATTTAATCGTTGCTCGAATACCATTTTATACATAATTTCTCAAAAACTTATACTCCGCTACCATTATGCAAATTATAACTACCGCGAACAAACTAAACTTAAATATGGACTTTGGTAAGTGTTTCACCATATAGTATACTAAATAGGAAACGGCGGCCAAACTTCCCAATATTACGAAAACGAGTATAGCCTTCATTTCAACCCAAAAAACTTTCTAACCATACTCGCGTCGTTATTGCTTGATGGTTTCTTTTTATTATCGAAACCTATTTGCGCGTCGTGTGTTGCGTCGTCTTTAGCCATTTTTAAAACGTGTTTCTTCCTTTCTTTAGGGTATACTTTTTCATACTCCGATTTATACAGCTCCTTCATTTCTAATTCAAATTCAGGACTATTGCTTATATCCATAGTGCAACCTCCACATTTGTTTAAAGTCATCCTTACAACCCCATAAATAAAAGGGTATTAAAATCAAATAGAAGGGGGAGAATAAAACGGCCGCGAGGCCAATCACAAAATAGCCGCTTATCACCCCGAAAAAATAAATTTTTGTAAGCTCTTGTTTTGTGTGATGGATATAGTTATGTTCCTCTCCAACACACAAATAAAAGCCGTTCCCTTTCTCGTTTTCCTTAAGTTGTATTTTAACATTTTCTTTAAGTGCGTATTTTAAATAAAGAAAGTGTCCTAACTCATGCACTATAACGGCGATCGCAAAAGTAATTAAGCCGCTCGATAAATATATTAAAAAGTCTACTGGTGTCATTTGTTAAACCTCTCCGCGATTGCCGATAGTTCGGTTTTAATAATGTCCTGACAATCCGCGCAATATTCTTTTTTCTCTCGCATAGGGTTAGCTAACGCCTTCTTATGGCACTCGTCACATAAAGAATTAAGGGTATGGTGCAGTTTCTTAATTACGCGAGGGCTTCTTAATATCTTCCTCGTTAAAGGGTTCCCTTTTACCTTTTCTTTAAGTTCGCTTGTTGTTGGCATTTGAACAGAATATAAATTAAGTATTTGATACTAATAATTAAACTCAGGAAAGTCACTATAAAAAAAATGGTTCGAAAGGTTGCGATCGCAAGAATTAAACTTATAATAAATAATACCTCGAAAAAGATATAATTCCGTCTTAAAGTTTTGAGCGTTTTTTTCTGTTCCATGTTACTTTAACCTTCCGTTTTTTTAGTTCTCCTTTATCCCAAAAGTCTTTCTCTAAAGGCTTCCCCCATACCATAGTCTCGATATACCTTAAGGTATTCTTTAGCATAACGCGGCCTTTGATTGTGCGGTAGATAGCAAAGATAATAAGCGCTAAGAAGTAGCCGCCTAACCCCCAACCGCCCATTGTTTCAAACAAAAATACCATAAGAAGTACATTAAATAGAATACTCGCCGCCCTTTTGAGCCGCTTTTTTGTCTCCCACTTAGGGGGGTTATTTTTATTAGTCATCGTTAAGTAGCACTTTCTCTATTTCACTTGATCCCTTCAATTACATGACCGATTAATGACCTATCTACTCCCATTACTTCGGATAAAAGTTTTTGAGTTATCTCGGGATCACGCGATCTTTTTTTTATCTTAAAATGTAGCCAAATAAATCTTATAAGTTCGTCGCGTTGTTTTTTTATGAGAGCGTGGCGTTCTACTTTATTCGCTCTCTGTCCTTCCGTGTTCTTTCGCTTCACGTTACGAATGTTATAGTAGTTGTCTTTGTCTGACTCGTCCCAATCAGGAAAGTTAATCTCCATTACAAAGCCGTAAGCCTTCTGAGGGTTTCTAGTTTTAGCGTAGCGTTTGCGGTTCTCTAGTTTATGCCATTTATCAATGGCGAAAGGGTTTTGGTCTTTTTGAAATACCCACGCTTTCCCCCTCTCGGCTACGTGTACCCAAAACGTGACCATTGGATAGATGGCGCTATCTAAGTCCCAAAAGTTAGGGATATTTCCAATAACGCAAAGATGTCTATCTCTACATTTATTGAGTAATTCAATCCCGTCGATCTGTTCTGAATCGTACCAATTACGTTTAAAGAACATAGAGATTATTTCGTCCGCTAAGATAGTAGAGTATTCTTGTTTCTGTCCTTTGCCGTTCTCGTCCCCATCTACCCACTTTTTAAGGTCACTCCGGAGGTAAGTCATATTATCATTATAACTAAAATGAGTTTTTGTTTCTAACGCCGTGAGCTTTGCTAGTTGTGAAGTTATACAGCTCTTTCCTTCTCCCATGTCGCCGTCGCAAACGATAAACACCCACCTATCAGTTTTGAGTATCTTCGCTATTAACTTCGCGAATATTTTTAGGTCTTTGTTTGTTGTCATCTTCTTTAAAATCTAATTTAAACCGTTTAAGTAATGCTTCAACTCCTCGACTTTCAGACTTTGGAAATATCATTCCGGCCCTATACATTAATTCTAAAAGGAGCTTATCTATTTCGTTCATAATTTTTTTAGCGTGTCGCATAGCTAAATCTTTTATTTGTCTTTGTTGGCCGCGTGGCCCGTCAGTTTCGAGAAATTGTCTTACTCGTTGAAATTGCTCCTCTACTTTTTCTTGTTGGTTAGTTGTAAGCATAAAAGAAACAGATAAATAAATCTGTTCCAAAGAATCAAAATAAGCGTATAGGTCGCCGCTTATAACAGCTCGGCTTTTTAGTGTTCTTAATCCGTGTAACTCGTCATAATATAACACGGCCATATTAAAACTTCCCGTGTCTTTTTCTGAGTTAGTCGCGTATTTCATTTTTTAAGTTGAACATTAATACGCCACTCCTTCATTTTTGCCATGACTTCTTTATAAAGAGTCTTATCGGCCGCTAGGGTAAAAGTAAAACCGTAGCCTTCTTTCTTGTCGCCTTTCTCGTTCTCAAAATATAGGGGTTCTATTTGTGTTATTTGTAGTTCCATTTTACCAACTCCTTAATAATTTCTTAGCCAACAATAATAATGAAAGAAGTCCTCGAACTCGATAAAGTGTTCTCCTTCCTTTATCGGCATACCACAGATTCGGCATAGCCCTACTTCCTCATTTGCTAGTTGGCCCATCTTCGTAAATCTCGCATATAATGACTTTATACTTTTTATCGTGCTTTAATTTCACTTTTGACTTATCTACTATAAAACCGTGTGAGCATTTGCCAATCTGTACGGGTTTTTTTTCTAAGACATAAATCATTATGAAAGGAAGGGGGGGTATTGGGATTCGGTATATGAAGTTTCAAACATCGAGTTCCCCCCCTTCCGGCTCGGTTTCATCTTTCAATGAATCGAAGTGCTTAATAATAGCCTTAAACTCGTCCTTTGTTACGTCGTAGTTCATAACTTCGGTAAACTCCTTAAAGGCTTGATGAAGTTGGCCGCGTTTTGATCTAGGTAATAAATATTTCTTTAATTGTTCTTTATCGAAGTCATTAATTAATGGGAGTAACTCTTGAATATCTCGGCCGGTGTTTTTGGCCCTTCTAACTTTTCTTTTTAAACGTGCGTTTTCTAGTTTTATTTCGTGATTTTCTGCCATAAGAATCGAAATCCTTTGCTTTAAAACTTGAGTGTCTGCGGCGGCGGAGTCTACACCCATAAGAAAGTGAGTTTCTACGTAATTAGAAATGTTACTACAATTGGTAGGTATGTGCCTAAACGCATAATCTGATAATGAAATACTTAGTTTTTTTCTTGTCATAAAACACCTGTCCGATAATATTAGTATATATAGAAGCGCAGGTATTTAAATTTTG
>Ga0098074_1001545_pt1 | contig 11550 bp, 9 predicted proteins | sample 32_taG_FD_75064 | JGI IMG/M metagenome (GOLD analysis project Ga0098074, IMG submission 75064) | Marine viral communities from the Gulf of Mexico - 32_GoM_OMZ_CsCl metaG | ecosystem: Environmental > Aquatic > Marine > Oceanic | place: Atlantic Ocean: Gulf of Mexico | collected 2015-07-12
GCAATGGACTGGAAGGAAACGGCAATGGCCTCAACTTATGATCTCAAAGACCTCAAGACGCGCATGCAGAAGTCTATCGCGTCGCTCAAGGATGAGCTGGGTGGCCTGAGAACCGGGCGAGCCAGTGCCAGCCTTCTCGATCCTGTGACCGTGGACGTTTATGGCTCGCGCATGCCGCTCAATCAGGTTGCAACGGTTACTGTGCCAGAGCCCCGCATGCTTTCCGTGCAGGTCTGGGACCGATCCAATGCCAACGCCGTCGAGAAGGCCATCCGTGACAGCGGCCTTGGCCTTAACCCGATGGGCGAGGGGCAGGTCATCCGCGTCCCCTTGCCTGAACTCAATGAGCAGCGCCGCAAGGAATTGGCCAAGGTCGCTCACACCTATGCCGAGCAGGCGCGCGTGGCCGTGCGCCACATCCGCCGCGACGGCATGGATGCCTTGAAAAAGGCGGAGAAGGACGGCGACATGAGCCAGGACGATGCCAAGAAGCAATCGGATCTGGTGCAGAAGGCCACCGATGATGCGGTTGCGGAAATCGACACCATCGTCGCAACCAAGGAACAGGAGATCATGCAGGTCTGATATTGCATGATCTCGCGCCGGGGAGGCGTTGATGGCAGGGGAACCGGCCGCCAGTGTGAAGCTTGAGCCAGGCGCGGGCCTTAAGATTCCGCGCCATCTCGGCGTCATCATGGATGGCAACGGGCGATGGGCCAGACAGCGCGGCAGGCGGCGCACCGAAGGGCATGTGGAAGGCGTCAAATCCCTCCGTGGACTGGTCGAGTACTGTATCACCTACGGCGTGTCCTATCTGACTGTCTTCAGTTTCTCGTCAGAGAACTGGTCCAGACCGTCCGAGGAAGTGTCATTCATTTTCAATCTGCTGCGCCGTTTTGTTGCATCGGATTTGCAGCGGTTGATTCGGAACAATGTCAGGGTCCGGATCATTGGCACGCGCGAAGGTCTGGATCCGTCCCTCGTCAAGCTCATCGACGATGTGGAAGCCAAGACGCAGGCCAATACCGGTCTGACACTGGCGGTTGCCTTCAATTATGGCAGCAAGGCCGAGATTGCTGCTGCAGCGCGTCATTTGGGGCGCGAGGTTGCAGCCGGTCGCCTTAATCCCGATGACATTGATGAGCAACGCCTTGGCGACGCGCTCTATACCGCGGGCATGCCCGATCCGGACGTCATAATTCGCACGAGCGGCGAGCAGCGGTTGTCCAATTTCCTGCTCTGGCAGGCGGCATACTCCGAATTCGTGTTCGTCAATGAGCATTGGCCGGATTTCGATGAAGCCAGTTTCTTGCGGGTTCTCGATACCTATTCGCGACGCGATCGGCGCTTCGGTGGCGTTGGGGAAGATCAGCGTTGAAAAGGCAGGGCGATCCCGACGTTGATCCTCCTATGCCTGCACGGCGTTCCTGGGCAGACATTGGCCCTCGGCTGGCCTCGGCAGCGGTACTGATTGTCCTCACGGCTAGCGCGCTATATGTGGGCAGCTATCTGTTTGCCGCGGTCGTCGGTGTTGTCTATGCGCTCGCTTATCGTGAGTGGGAGACGATGGTGACCCGGGCACCGCTCACCTCGCGCGGCATGGCGCTCATCGCGCTTGTCGGCTTGGCAGGCCTGCTGTACCCGCTGGTCGGCTTTTTGGGGCCAGTTGGTGTCATTCTACTGGCCTGTCTTCTTGTGCTGACCATGGAGCGCGAGCACATGGTCTGGAGAATTGTCGGCCTGCTCCTGTTCGGCGCGCTGATTACCTCGCTATTGGCTATGCGGGGTACGGAGCCGGCGGGCATCTGGGCAGGCGTCTACCTGGGCACCGTTGTCTGGATGACGGACTCTGCCGCCTTCTTCGCCGGCCGGCAGATCGGCGGCGGGAAGTTGGCGCCGGATATTTCGCCATCCAAGACCTGGTCCGGCGCCCTTGGCGGACTTGCACTCGGTACAGGAGCAGGCTTGCTGGTCTGGCTCTGGCTGACCGATTCACCGATCTGGATTGGCATTCTGCTGTCTGCGACGATCAGCATACTGGGCCAGGCCGGCGATCTGGCCGAAAGTGCCATCAAGCGCTATTTCCGCATCAAGGACAGTGGCGATATCATCCCCGGCCATGGCGGCCTTATGGACCGCTTGGATAGCCTAACATTCGGCGTGTTTCTGGTCGTATTGGTGGGTGGAGCCCATGCCGGGTTCGGAGCGATAGCCGCGGGCCTGCTCTACTGGTAGGAGTGTGCCCAGCCGATTTGCGAGTGAGAGTACGGATTACCTATGTTTGATTTCGCTTATTGGCTGTTGTCCTACCTGGTTCCATTCCTCGTTGTTCTGACGGTCATCGTCTTCGTCCATGAAATGGGCCACTATCTGGTGGCCCGCTGGAACGGCGTGGCCATCCACACCTTCTCAGTCGGCTTCGGTCGCGAATTGTTTGGCTGGAACGATCGACACGGGACCCGCTGGCGGATTTCGGCCATCCCTCTGGGCGGCTATGTCCGCTTCCTTGGAGACATGAACCCAGCGAGCGTGCCGGACCCCGATGCCGCGGCAAAGATAGATCCTGCCTTGGCCCCGCGCCTGTTCGTCAACAAGAGCGTCTGGCAACGCATTGCCATCGTCGCAGCCGGTCCGATAGCCAATGTGCTGCTGACCTTTCTCATCCTCTATGCATTGCTGCTTGGCTATGGCCGATACTCCATTCCACCCGTTATCAGCGAGGTGATGGAGGGCTCGGTTGCCCAAGCCGCCGGCTTTTTGCCGGGCGACGAGATCGTGGCGGTCGATGGCTATGAGGTTCGGGGCTTTGAAGATTTCCAGCGCTATGTCGCCACGAGTCCGGAACGGCCGGTGATCGTGGATTTGCTGCGCGATGGCGCGGCGCAGACGCTGACCCTGGTGCCCGAAGCCGTTGAGATAGAAGACCGCTTTGGCAACGACCAGCGCATCGGGCGTATTGGCGTCACCCGCGACGTCGACGAAACCGATGTGACACTGTACCGCCCCGGTCCCATCGAGGCGATCGGCATGACCTTTGAAGAAATCCGGTTCATCGTGCAGCGCACCGCAGCGTTCCTCGGAGATTTCTTTGTCGGGCGCGGCGATGTCGAGCAGCTTGGCGGGCCGGTCAAGGTGGCCAAGGTATCAGGCGAAGTGGCGACTTTGGGCGTCGTTGCCCTTATCAACCTGATGGCACTACTGTCACTCAACATTGGTATCTTCAACCTGCTGCCGGTACCGATGCTCGATGGCGGTCACCTGCTGTACTACCTCATCGAAGCGGTACGCGGCCGCCCCTTGAGCATGCGTATCCAGGAAATCGGCTTCCGCTTCGGATTCGCTCTTGTACTTGCGCTCATGGTGTTTACGCTGTTCAACGACACCGTGTTCGACCACTTCGGGATTCTGCGCTAACGCTCTGTTAACCTTGGTTCGCAAGGTGTTGCATGAATACAAGGTCGCCAATGAATTGCTAACCGCGTGAGCACTCACGCCTTGTTCCTGGTTAAAAAAACAGTAAAACACTTCAATGGAGTTAGCTTGGGGGAGCGCTGTGCATGACGATTCTCCGAGCGGGTCGCAGAAGGCAATAACAATATGATTCACCCCACCAAGTTGATGCGTGGCGCGGTTTCGGCGATCGCCATTTTGGGGGCTGCCCCCATGGCCGCCGGCGTGCCTGTCCTTGGCGTCGTGACTGCACAGGCACAGGAGCAACTGGTTGCTTCGGTGCTGTTCGAGGGCAATCGCCGCTTCCCCGACAGTCAGCTCCTGACCATGGTCGATATTTCCACCTCGGGAATTTACAGTCAGCAGCGCTTGAATGCTGACATCGAGAGCATCCGGCTGGCCTACGATCGCGACGGGTTCAATTCCGTCTCGGTCGCCGCTCGCACCGAACAGACGGCTGACGGCCGCGTCCGCGTGATCTTCGAGATCAACGAAGGTGAGCGCGCCGGCATTGCCGCCATCAATTTCACCGGCAACAACTCCATCGGCGCAGGCAATCTCAAGGGTGCCATGCTGACCAAGGAGTCCGGCATTCTGAGCTGGCTGCTCCGCGACGACACCTATGACGAGCAGAAGATGGCGATCGACCGGGAGCGGATCCGGGCCTATTACGCCAATCGCGGCTTCCCCGACGCGCAGGTCAATTCGGTTGCCGAGTACGATGCTGCACGCAACGCCTACTTCATTAATGTGACCGTCAATGAAGGTCAGAGGTATGAATTCGGCAATGTCGGCATCGAAACCAGCATTGATGGCCTGAATACCGATGTGCTGCGCGGCACGGTCCGTACCGGCCAAGGCGCGACCTATTCCTCGCTCGATCTGCAGAAGTCCATTGAAGAAATGGCTTACGAGGCGACAGCGCAGGGCTACTCCTTCGCTGACGTCCGGGCTCGCCTTGACCGCGATGTGGCGACCAACACCTTCAACGTCACTTATCTGGTGGACGAGGGTGCCCGCATCTATGTCGAGCGCATCAACATTACCGGGAATATCAAGACGCGTGACTTTGTCATTCGTCGCGAGCTGGACTTTGCAGAAGGCGACCCGTTCAACCGTTCCATGGTTATCCGTGGCCGCAGCAATATCGATGCCCTCGGTTATTTCTCGCGCATCGACATTTCCACGGCTCCCGGCTCGGCGCCGGACAAGATCGTCCTCAATATCAATGTCGAAGAAACCTCAACAGGCGAGTATGGCGCGACTGCTGGCTATTCGACAACGGACGGCATCCTGGGCGAGCTTTCGCTGACCGAGCGCAATTTCCTTGGCCGCGGCCAGTATTTGAGGGCGGCCATCGGTGCCTCGCAATCGGGCCGCACCTTCGACTTCTCGTTCACCGAGCCGCGCTTCATGGGCCTCAAGGTGTCCGCCGGTGTGGACGCCTATCATCGCATCAACGACGAGACCTCGGCCAGCTTCTACGGCACGCAGACCACTGGTGGTCAGCTTCGCGTGGGTGTCCCGTTGACCAGTGCCCTCAATGCACAGTTCTTCGGCGGCTATGAGCGTATGGTCATTAAGGATGGTGATCCGACCGCAACTCCTCCGGTGGCAGCCGACTCCTCGCTGGTCACGAACGGTCAGCAGTTCAACAAGGCGTTTGTCGGCTACACTTTGACCTGGAATGGCGTCGACGACACCAAGAACCCGACCGAAGGTCTCTATGCGACCTTTACGCAGCGCTATATCGGTTGGGATCACAATCTGCTGCGCACCGAGGCACGTGCACGCTACTTCGTGCCACTGATCCCCGACAGCGGCGTGGTGGGCAGCATCCGCGGCCAGGCCGGTGTCATCAATAGCCTGAATGGCGGTGCAGTTCACTCGGTGGAGGCTTTCACCCCTGGTTCGCAGCTCATCCGCGGCTTCGATAGCCGTGGCTTTGGTCCGCGCCTGGCCACTGGTGAATATGTCGGTACGACGATGTTTGCCGGCATCTCGGGTGAGATCGAGTTCCCGATCCCCGGCCTGCCGGAGAGCTATGGCCTGAGCGGTGCAGTCTGGGCAGACGCTGCCTGGATTGGCGACAGCAGTAACATCATCGGTGGTGGTGGCGCGGTTGCTACAAGCAACGACCAGCCCTGGCGAACGTCTGTTGGTGCCTCCCTCATTTGGGACTCGCCGTTTGGTCCGCTGCGTGGCGACTTTGCGCACGTCCTGAACAAATCGACCGACGATCGTACGCAGTTGTTCCAGTTCACCATCTCGACCTTGCTCTAGTCTGGCCGGCGTGGGAAAGTTGTTTGGAGCCGCGGGGCGGTAGCGCCGCGGCTCTTACTGTTTCAAGTGACACAATGGTCGATATCCGTTTCCATCGCTTTGCTGGTCCGCAGTCCCTGAGTTCCCTGCTTGTACGGATTGATCAATCCGCCTTGGCGGAAGCGCACGGCAATCCCGATCTCGTCATCACCGGGGTGGCAGAGCTTGACCTGGCAGGCCCGGGTGATTTGGCTCTGGCGGCGCAGCCCAGCTATATTGAGGAACTGCGCGCCACCGCTGCTGGCGCGGTGCTCGTTTCGCCGGCCCTGAAAGACGCGGTGCCCGAGGGTTGCCTGGCTATTGTGCTGGACAAGCCGCACAACGTCTTTGCTGACATTCTCGACGCGCTTTATCCATCAAGCACGCGTTCTATCATTGCAGCCGGCCGAGAGGATCTCGGCGCGCCGGTCTTTGAGCGGGACGTGACCTTGGGGACCAATGTCGTGGTTGGCGCAGGCGTTGAAATCGGTCGCGGCACGGTCATTGGCGCCAACACGGTCATTGGCGCCGGCGTGACAATCGGCCGAAACTGCGTCATCGCGGCCAATTGCACGATCGACTGTGCCCATCTCGGCAACGAAGTGGTGATACACTCGGGCGTGCGCATCGGTACGGAAGGCTTTGGCTGGCTCGACTTCGGTCAGTCCAACCGCAAGATTCCTCAACTCGGCCGTGTTGTTATCCAGGATCGCGTGGAGATCGGCGCCAACAGTACCATCGATCGTGGGGCTCTCGGCGATACCGTGCTTGGCGAAGGCTCCAAGATCGATAATCTGGTCCAGATCGGCCACAATTGCCGCATTGGCCGCAACTGCCTGATCGCCGCCATGAGCGGCCTGTCTGGCTCGACCATTGTGGGCGACGGCGTATTGATGGGTGGCGGCGTCGGTACCTCCGGTCACTTGAGCATCGGCGCCGGCTCAGTCATTCACGGCCGGGCCGCTGTGACCAAGGACTGGCCGGCCGGGTCCAAGCTTGCCGGCGCTCCGGCGCAGGACATAAGAGATTTCTGGCGTGAACTCGCCGTTGTGCGGAAACTGTCGAAGGGGGAGAAGCGGGGATGAACGATACCGCCGCCGTTACCGAACTCAATGCTATGAATATCGCCGAGATACTCGAAGCATTGCCGCACCGTTATCCTTTCTTGATGATCGACAAGATCGTGGAGATCGATGGCGATGAATCCGCCATCGGCATCAAGAATGTCACGTACAACGAGCCGATCTTTCTCGGGCACTTCCCCAACAACCCGATCTTTCCCGGCGTTCTGATTATTGAAGGTATGGCCCAGACCGCTGGCGCCATCGTCATCAAGCACGACTCGACTGGTGGTCGGAAAAATATTGTGTTGATGCTGGGCGTGGACAAAGCGCGTTTCCGCAAGCCCGCTGGGCCTGGCGACACCATCGAGTTCCACATCACCAAGATGCATCGCCGCCGCAATGTTGGACGCTATGAAGCTAAGGCCAAAGTCAATGGCACAGTCATAGCCGAAGCTGAAATCACCGCGATGATTGTCGGGGCTGAAGCGTGACAGCCCCGAATATTCACCCGACGGCGATTGTCGCCGACGGGGCGAGGCTTGGTTCCGGTGTCCGCATTGGTCCATACAGCATTGTCGGCAGCAATGTGACTCTTGGCAACAATGTCGAGCTGGTGTCTCACGCCGTTGTTGAGGGTAATACGACTATCGGGCCCGGTACGCGTATTTTTCCCTTTGCCTCGGTAGGCCACCAGCCACAGGATCTCAAATTCCATGGCGAGGACTCGCGCCTCGAAATCGGTGCGAACTGCACGATCCGGGAATCGGTGACCATTAATCCGGGCACCGAGAATGGCGGCATGATCACCCGGATCGGCGACAATTGCTTGATCATGGCCAACGCCCATGTGGCCCATGACGCGATTCTGGGTAACAATGTCATCCTGGCCAATTATGTCGGCATTGCCGGCCATGTGCAGGTGGGTGACAACGTCATTTTCGGCGGCACCTGCGTGATTCATCAGTTCACGCGCATCGGCGCCCATGCCTTTATCGGCGCGCAGTCCATGGTCGATGGCGACGTCATTCCTTACGGCATGGCAGTCGGCAACCGCGCCACCTTGACTGGCCTCAACTTGATTGGCCTCAAGCGGCGCGGGTTTGAACGCGAGGCCATCCACCGCCTGCGCGCAGCCTATCGGCAGATATTTGCCAGCGAAGGCACCCTGCGTGAACGTGTGGAGGACGCGGCGGAGATTTTCAGTCAGGACGCCCTCGTCCAGGACGTTGTCCGCTTCATTGCCGAGGCCCAAGACCGCCCCATCCTGCTCCCGCGCAACGGCCACGAAACCGAGTAGCCATCCAGTCTGGAGGCGACATGACCGAGACACTGCGCCTCTTCATTCTGGCCGGTGAACCCTCCGGCGACCGCATTGCGGCTGACCTGGTTGCCCGGCTGCGAAGCAAGGTGTCTCTGGACCTGTCCGGAGTCGGTGGTGATGAACTCGCAGGGCAGGGGCTGACGTCGCTCTATCCCATGTCGGATCTCGCCGTCATGGGTATCACCGATGTGGTGCTCAACCTGCCGCGCCTGCTCTGGCGGCTCGAACAGACGGCGCGGGCCATCCTGGCGACAAATCCGGATATGGTCGTCCTGGTCGATGCCCAGGACTTCTCCAGGCTTCTGGCAGCGCGCCTGCGCAAGCGCGGCTATACTGGACGGCTGGTTCTCTACGTGGCTCCCTCGGTCTGGGCCCGCCATCCTGAGCGGGCAGCACGCCTGGCCCCGCTCTTTGACGCGGTCCTGGCTGTTCTGCCCTTTGAACCAGATGCAATGATTAGGCTGGGTGGGCCAGCGACGAGCTATGTCGGTCATCCAGCGCTGGCAGAAGCTCTGCCAACCCGCATTCCAGCGCAGGAGGGTCCCCTGATCCTCCTGCCGGGCAGCCGCAATGGCGAGCTGCGTCGTCACCTTCCTATACTGGCCGAAATGGTCGCAGATCTGGCGAGCCACCATGCTGTGACTGAACTGGTTATTCCAACATTGCCCCGGCTGCGCGACAGGCTGATTTCGGAGACAGCCAATTGGCCCGCGCCGGTCCGCATCGTTGAAACGCGCGCCATGCGCCGCGACATCTATCAACAAGCCATTGGCGCAATTTGCGTATCAGGCACCGTGACACTGGAGCTGGCACTTGCGCGCGTGCCCATGGTGGTCGTCTACGCGCTCGATGCGCACCAGTCCCGCGCCTATGCAAAGCTCGGTCGTCCCCAGGTGTCCCTGCCCAACATTATTCTTGGCCACCCCATTGTCCGCGAGTTCGTTGCGGCACCTCTCGTGGCCGGGCCTCCAAAATCCGCTATGCTTGATCTGTTGGGCAACAAAAAAGCCCGCCAGGACCAGATAGAGGCCTTTGACGAGCTTCAACGGATTATGGAAACGGGATTACCCCCGCATCTTCGTGAGGATCCGGCGGACCGGATCCTCGAAATTTGGCAGAATCAACGGTCGCTGATCGGCGAATAGTCTCGCTCGGTAGCCCCATTGTAGAGCTGGCGCGGACGGCCGATCTTCTTCTGCGGATCACCGATCATTTCCTTCCACTGGCTGATCCAACCCACGGTACGGGCAACGGCGAACAGCACGGTGAACATCGAGGTCGGGAAGCCGATCGCATCCAGGATCACACCCGAATAGAAGTCGACATTAGGATAAAGCTTGCGGTCGATGAAGTACTGGTCCTCAAGCGCGATGCGCTCGAGTTCCTGCGCAACCTGCAGCGTCGGATTGTTGCCGACTCCCAGGATTTCCAGCACTTCCTTCGCCGTGGCCTGCATGACCTTGGCGCGCGGGTCGAAGTTCTTATAGACGCGGTGGCCAAAGCCCATCAGGCGGAACGGGTCGTTCTTGTCTTTGGCGCGCTCGATGAATTCCGGAATGCGGTCAACCGTGCCGATTTCGCGCAGCATGTTGAGGCAGGCCTCATTCGCGCCGCCATGCGCCGGGCCCCAGAGGCAGGCCACGCCAGCCGCGATACAGGCGAACGGATTGGCGTCTGACGAGCCGGAGAGACGGACGGTCGACGTCGAAGCGTTCTGCTCATGGTCGGCATGGAGCGTGAAAATAAGGTCCATGGCCCGGGCGATCTTCGGGTCGACCTTGTATTCCTCGGCCGGAACCGAGAAGCACATATGCAGGAAGTTCGACGCGTAATCGAGATCATTGCGCGGATAAACGAAGGGCTGGCCAACAGAGTATTTATAGGCCATTGCCGCAATCGTCGGCATCTTGGCGATCATGCGGATCGAGGCGATTTCGCGCTGCTGCGGATCGTTGATGTCGGTGCTGTCGTGGTAGAAGGCAGCCATGGCGCCCACGACGCCGGTCATGATGGCCATGGGGTGCGCGTCGCGGCGGAAACCACGATAGAAATAGTGCATCTGTTCATGCACCATGGTGTGGCGCGTCACCAGCTGCTCGAACTCTTTGAACTGCGTCTGTGTCGGCAGTTCGCCATAGAGCAGCAGATAGCAGACCTCGAGGTAGCTGGACTTTTCGGCCAACTGCTCAATCGGATAGCCGCGATAGAGCAACTCTCCCTTGTCGCCATCAATATAGGTAATGGCGCTATCGCACGCTGCCGTCGAAGTGAACCCTGGGTCATAGGTGAACAACCCCGTCTTGGCGTAGAGCGAACGGATATCCATCACATCCGGACCCACCGTACCACTCAATATAGGGAATTCGTGGGTCTGGTCTCCGATGACGAGTTTGGCGACTTTTTCGGTCATTGAGCTCTCCTCGCTTCACCCCGATCGTCCGCAGGAAAGGACAGGAAATGCGGATCTGGGGGCGGCGCCTTCAAAGCGCCGATTTTCCGGTGCAGAGGTATCAGGTCTTGCCCATCGCAAGCAACCGATAGGTGAGTATGACTTATCTATCCGACAGACTGGCGACAGGACGCGCTATCGCAACTCACGCGGCAGTCTGGTCACTGAGTCGGGCAAGGCTTTCTTCCCGCCCGATCAGCACCATGACCTCAAAAATCCCCGGAGAAACAGTGCGTCCAGTGAGCGCTGCACGCAAAGGCTGTGCCAGTTTGCCCAGCTTGAGACCCTGTTCTTCCGCCAGGGCACGCATGGCCGCATCAATGCTCGGCACTGACCAATCGGCAAGACCCCCTAACGTATCGGCAACACTCCTGAGCACAGTGCGCGCTTCATCTGTCAGCAAGGCGGCAGCTTTCTCGTCCGGCTGGATCGGGCGCAGGGCATAGATGAACTGCGCTAGGTCGATCAATTCGAGCACGGTCTTGGCGCGGGGCTGCAACTCGGGCAGGGCCGCCAGAACGGTGTTTTGGTTGGCCACCAACCCCTTGGCGTCCTCATCGCGACCCACTTCCCTGGCGGTCTCGACCATCACTTCGTAGAGATAGGCGGGGTCGGCTTCGCGAATATAGTGACCGTTGATGTTCTCAAGCTTGACGAAGTCAAAGCGCGCCGCCCCCTTGTTGAGGGCCTCGAGGCTGAACCATTCCACCATCTGCTCGGTGCTGAAGAACTCATCGTCGCCATGGCTCCATCCAAGACGAGCCAGATAATTGCGCAACGCTGCGGGGAGATACCCCATCTGCCGATAGGCTTCGACACCCAGCGCGCCGTGACGCTTGGAGAGCTTGGCGCCATCCGGTCCATGGATCAGGGGGATATGCGCCATTTCCGGGACGGTCCAGCCCATGGCATTATAGATGATGATCTGGCGGGCCGCATTGGTCAGGTGGTCGTCGCCGCGAATA
>Ga0098074_1001547_pt1 | contig 11539 bp, 15 predicted proteins | sample 32_taG_FD_75064 | JGI IMG/M metagenome (GOLD analysis project Ga0098074, IMG submission 75064) | Marine viral communities from the Gulf of Mexico - 32_GoM_OMZ_CsCl metaG | ecosystem: Environmental > Aquatic > Marine > Oceanic | place: Atlantic Ocean: Gulf of Mexico | collected 2015-07-12
CGAAGTCGTCCGCAATGCGGTGGGCGGCGAGGGCGCCAGCGACTTCGCCCAAGTCTTGGAAGACACGGCCAGCGAGGTGGCCGAGCGCACGGGTGACTTCCTCGCCGACAAGGCGCTGGAAACCCTCAGCCAGATCAAGGAAGACCTGCAGCGCAGCCACGAAGTGCTGGGCAGCAAGATCGAGGAAGTCAACGAGAATGTCGCTCGCCTGAGCTGACCTGAGCGACGCTGATTCAGATTCTGCGGCAATTCAAAAGGCTCGCACAGAAGGGGGAGCGCTAGCACCACATGGTGCCGGCCTCCCCCTAACTGTGGGCTATTTTCTAACCTTCCGTTCTCCACACGATGAAAAACAGACTGTTCACCCTGATGGCGAAAGCCCTCAGACACCTGCTCAAGGCAGCCTTGCCCAACAAAAAACCCATGATGCGCCACCTCAATTACGCGGTGAATGCGAGCAGTACGAGCCTAAGCGATGGCGCCACGTACCAAGCGCTCAACGATGACGAGCTGACGGCGCTGCTGGGCAATCTCGGCTTTCCCGGCGGACAGCAGTTTCCGTTCACGCCCGACGAGATCCGCCAGCTCGAAAACGAAACGGCAAAGAGGCTGAAGATCAAAGCCTAGGAGCTCTGGGCTTACGGACTTGACCGAGTTCAACCAACCACCATGCACATTCACGACCACAGCATCATCAACAAGCTTATGACCGCGATCGCCCACAACGTCGAGGGTGGCGAGCTTGACATCGAATTGTTCGCTCAGCGCAACGACACCGGATGGCAGCTATGGGCCAGAAACCTGCCGGGCACGTGGTACCTCCACGTGTCCAGGGGCGCACAGCCTTTCACCAGGGACATCCTCGTCGCCGAACTGCGCATCGATAGCGTTAATGTGAAGCACCTGTACTGGCCGGTGCGGCATGAGCTGCATCACAATCCGACTCAAATCCAGCGCGAGATCAGCGCCTACTTCATCGACGAGGCCCGGCGCAAGGCCCGCGCGGAGCGTGAGGAGCCCGCGCCGAGCGAGCAAAACTGACCCTTCACCGCCCCCGGACGAAGCCGGGGGCATAATTGCAACGCATGATTGACCCCGACAGCCTGCGCCAGTACCTCCACCAGGAGCGCCTGATGGCCGACGTGGCCAAGGAGGCAGGCATGACCTACGCCCAAGCCTACTACCTGCTCACCCAGGACCCACCCTTCCATCCCGGCCATCTGACCCGCTACGCGCAGCGCATGCGCACCTTCCGCGACGCCGCTAAGAAGGTCCTGACCGCCCGCCTGCGCAAGGTCCAGAAGCAACACCAATCCATCATCGACCAAATTTAACATGGACAAGACCGCCAAGATTGAACGACTGACCGCCTCCGACAGTCCCGTGTGGACCTCCCAGCAGGGCGTGCCTTACTCGACGAGATGAAGCAACTGCAGCAGACCATCAAAAAGCTCCAAGGAAACAAGGAGGACGACGTACTTTAACGTCTTTCCTGACGCCTACCCCATGGATGACACCCGCATACGCTACGTGGGCGCCCCGCTCACCGACCACCACGAAGGCATCATCATCGCCACCGCGACGCAGCTGCAGCGGTTCTGCCAGCACATCATCGACAACCACAACGTCGTCGTGCTGGACACCGAAACCAGCGGACGCAACCCACACAGCGACACGCTGGTGATGGTGCAGCTGGCGACGACGGACGGGCTATGCTATTGCATCGACGCCCGCACCGTGTCGCTAGAGCCTTTGCGTGAGCTACTTGAAGCACGCCACATCACCAAGATAGGGCACAACATCAAGTTCGACTATAAGTTCTTGCTAGCCAAAGGCATACGCATGAACACAGTGTATGACACCATGTGGGCGGAAGCCGTCCTCCACTGCGGACTCGAAAACGTAGGCTATGGCCTCGACAAGGTCGTCATGCGCTACTTGGGCATTGAGCTGCCCAAAGACGTGCGTAAGACCTTCAGCGCCACAGCGGCACTGCAACCTATCCAGGTCATTTACGGCGCGCGCGATGTACTCTACTTGCCGGAAGTAAGGAAAAAACAGTTAGAGGCATTGTCGCGCGCCGGCCTGGTAGAGGTGGCGCAACTAGAAAACCGCAGCGCACTAGCGTTCGCCGACATCGAGTATAACGGCCTAGGCTTCGACACCGACGCCTGGTTACGCGTAGCAGACAGGCAGGAAGGCCTGATGCAAGACCTGCTGCAGCAACTGGACGCCCTGGTCTGTGACCACCCTAAGCTGCAGATGTATCGCCGCCCCGGCATACAGGCAACTTTGTTCGACCTAGCCCCCAAGCGAACTATTGTAGACTGGAACTCACCCCACCAAGTAGCGCAGCTCTTACGTCACCTGCAGCCCGACATTGAAGACAGCACGCAGCGCTCCTTGCAAAAGATGAGCGCTAAGCACCCAATAGCTCGCAAGCTCTTAGAATACCGAGGCGTAGCAAAGCGGGTGAGCACTTATGGAAAAGCGTTTTTGGACAACATAAACCCTACCACAGGCCGCATACATACGAGCTTCTGGCAGGTCGTCCGCACAGGACGCGTATCTAGCGGCCGCAAGGGCGAGCAGGCGCCCAACATGCAAAACATACCCCACACGGACGAATACCGACAGTGCTTCATGGCGCGGCCGGGCTTCAAGATTGTCTCTGTCGACTATGCCAGCCAAGAGCTGCGCCTTATCGCCGAAGGGTCTAAAGACCCCGTATGGCTAGAAGCTATCGCTCACGACCAAGATTTACATAGCGTGTGTGCTGAGCTCGTCTATGGCGAGCTGTGGGAGCGCCACGCTGACGAAGACTGCGCCTATTATGCGCACGACGCCCAAGGCAACATGCTCAAGCAGAAGTGCTCGTGCAAAGGCCACAAGGCGCTACGCACCAATGTGAAGACCATCAACTTTGGCCTTGCCTATGGCATGAGCAGCCACAAGCTGTCAGACACCTTGTCTATTGACCAGCAGCAGGCACAGTCGCTCATCGACAAGTACTTCCGCGCCTTCCCGCGTATTGGAGATTTTCTCGACGCGCTGGCAGCCTATGGCGTCAAGCACGCCCACATACGCACGTTCGCCCCATTTCGGCGGAGGCGCCTATTCCCTGAGTGGCTACCCGATGCCCGTGCGCAGCTCGACTATGGCGGGCAGCGACGCGTACAGGGGTCTGTAGAACGACAAAGCAAGAACACCCCCATCCAAGGGACTGCCGGCGACCTCACCAAGCTCGCCATGGCGGCCTTACGAGAGGCCATCACGCTCAACCGCTGGGAGCGCGACGTATTGTTCATCACGCAAGTACATGATGAGATAGGCTTCGAGGTGCGCGAGCACCTTGTAGACACCTGGGTGCCCGTACAGTGCGCGATCATGCGCAACTGCGGCACGCTCATCTGCCGTACGGTGCCGATGGACGTAGAGGCCACGGTCAGCGACCGCTGGCAGAAATAACATCTTTCGCCACTACCAACAACTACCTACCTCATGACACAAACTACGGCCACCCCCGTCGACCGCCGGTCGCCGGAAGACCTCATCCAGCCCAATGCTGTTCGCGACATGCGCCTGCTGCTGGCGCTGATGCAAGACCACGTACCCTATGCGCAGGGCGAGATGCTCATCAACGAGTCCGGCAACCTGCAGCAGCACAGCACCAGCTGGGCTGTCGACGGCCGCATCGACAAGCTGCTGGAACAGTTCAACTCCGAAAACCCGCTCGACGCCAGCGAGGCCAGCGCGTCGAATATCCTCACCAAAGGTCTGCTGCAGTACTTCTTGACGGTGCAGCCTGAGATGGCGGCAGCGGATAACCTGCGCTACCACATCAAGTACCGCATCGACGCGCCCACGCCTTTGCGCAGCTCGCGCCTCATGGCTCAGGTGAAGGTCGTTTGCGGGCAATCCAAGGTGCGCACCTTCGGCCTGTCGGAGCCTCTCGACGACTTCTACGACGAAAACAACTACTGATACGGCGAGGCGCCGACAAAACAACCACCGTCAACTATGGAAGCTAATCACAATCCGAACGTGTTCGTACCTACCGCCGTCATGGCGGAGCTCGACCCCGCCATCGTGCGGGAGCGCATAGTGGGTTACCCCGATGTGGAGCTCCGCAACGCTTGGGTCGCCACGTTCAACTCTGCGCGCTTCTTGGCCATCCCCATGCTGCAAGGGGTGAGCATGAACGTGCCGCTGCACCGCCAGCTCGAGATCATCGACAGCGTGCACGAAATACTGTTTAACAACACGCAGCGGCCCATCAGCAATAGGGACGGCGAAAATCTGGGTCGTGAGCTGGGGGTGATGCACCGCCAAGAGCGCATGCCCAACGAGCGCGACGCTAAGTACTACCAGCGTGGTGACGCTGACGCGCTCGACCAGCAGCTGCTGCAGGATCTGCGCAAGTTCATGGGCCACAGCGCGTACGGCGGCAACGCCTCGAGGCTAACGCGCCGGAAAAAGGAAAACGCCATCATGGACCCCGAAGAGCTGACCTTCTTCATGGAGATGCTGACGCTCCAGGATGAGTCGGTGCGCCACCTGTGGGCGCTGCAGCTGGACGGCTGGTCGGAGATCCTGTTCGGCGTGATGATCTACTCGGCATACCACGCTCGCGAACACTTGTCGCGTTCGCTCAACTTCCTCAAGAGGCATCAAGAGGAACTGCTGAGCACGGTCATCGACCACTTGGGCTTTGGCGAGATGCCGCATCATCTCCTATCCGCGCAGAAGCACGCGGCCTCGTCCTTGGGGCCCAACGCAGGCCTTGGCCTGGGCTACTCGAACATGTATAGTCTCGAGCAGACCATGCGCAACCAATCGGTAGGCATGGGGCGCTCCATACATGTCCTCAACGACTACATCGGCGACGCCCTGAAGTACATGTCGTGGGACGAGATGATCACGCGCACCCAGCAGATGTGCCACAATTTCGAGACCGCCTATGCTGTCGTGGCCGAGGAGAAAAAAGTGGAAGGCTCCCTGCGCGGCAGCGGTTTATTCAATATGGTGACCGACAATGAGGATATCTTCATGGAGATCACCAAGCCCATGGCTGGCGTCGAGCGGCCCGACGGCTCGTCGTGGAACACCTCGCAGTGGGGAGCGATCATCACGCTGCTGAACCTACTGTCATACCCTCCCGACGTGCATGCGACGGAGCCGCACCGCGTCTTTCGCGGGCCGCTCAGCGCCGCCAGCGAGCGGGAGACGTTCGCCAACGCCTTGCGCATGCTCAACCTCCAGCTTCTGGAGCTGGGCAGCCGAGCGCCGCTGCCCCTGCACCGCATCTACGAGGGGGTGCTGGACTTCATGGCCGACATGCTCGGCGATGACAACACGGCCATCAGCCTGCCCTACAAGACGCCGCGCTATCAGTTCTTCACCGAGCGCGAGCACACGTTGTACGAGCCCAAGGAGCAAGCTTCTATCTTCAGCGTACTTTATCCCAGTGTACGACCCACCCCTCACCCCAAGTCCGACGAGCCTGAGCCCGCTGCGGCAAGCGCAGACGGCGGAACAGACGCGGCACCTGACGAACTGGCGTAAGGCCGGCTTTGTAGGTACCGTGTTCTCGGTTCCCGGAACAGGAAAGACGCGCATTGGCGCCGTGGCTGCTGGCGAGCTCCTGCGAACAGGACGCATCGCTAGCGCCACGGTGCTCGTGCCGCGTATTAGCCTGCGAGACCACGAGTGGCCTGAGGCATTCCGCAAGTTCGGCTACGAGCATGCGCTGCAGCATATCACTCTCGCCTGTTTTCAGACCGCCTATCGGTGGCGCCGCCATCGTACAGGGCTGCTGATTGTCGACGAGTGCCACATGAGCCTTGCCGACAAGTTCTATAAGATGTACCAACACATCGAGTACACGTATCTGCTGTGCCTCACGGGCACGCTGCCCGAAGACGACATGCTGGAACGCTTAGAGCACTATGCTCCTGTCATCAGCCGCTGTAACATGCGCAGAGCGGAACAGCTCGGCATTATCGCCCGCGACACGACCATCAACCTAGGCGTGCCGCTGTCGGGCAAGGAGCGGCCCGTCTACGAAGCTCTGCAACGCCGCTATGACGAGATGGTAGAGCTGCTGGGCGCCGGCGACGCGTCGCTAGCGTATCAGTATGCACAAGCGAACATCGGCAACTACGACGACCTAGATGCGCGCAGGCTTGCCCGCACGTTCCTAGACATCATCCGTGAGCGCCGCACGTTCTTGGCGAACACGAAGTTCAAAGGGTTCATAGCCCGCAAGCTGTTAGAGCGCTATAGTGACAAGCGAGCGTTCGTGTTCTGCGAAGACATCGCCTATGCCGAGGCGTTCACCAAAGAGCTGTGCGACGCCGGCATGCAGGCGACGATATACCACAGCATGATGAAGCCTAAAGAGCGCCGCGCTACGCTACAGGCGTTCCGCGACGGCAAGCACCGCATCATCGTCTCTGTGCGTGCTCTCAACGTAGGTGTTGACGTGCCTGATGCCGAGCTAGGCATCGCCATTGCGGGGTCTAGCAAGTCGGCAGACGACACGCAGCGTCGCGGCCGTGTCAAGCGTTTCGAGGAAGGCAAGAGCGCCTTGTACTACAACTTGTATGTCGTAGGCACGCAAGATGAGCGGTGGGTCACCAAGCGCACCAAACATGTTGGCGGGCTCTTATGGCAGCAATATATACCTGGCGAAAACTTGCCGATCGTGCTGAGCGCTGCCGTAGATTAGTAAGTCCTAGCAACCCCATGGCCAAGACACTACCCATAACCGTCGGACGCCAGTTTCTCAGTAAGCTAGCGTCATTAAAGGTGCCCATCGAGGGGTACATGCTGTTGTTCTTGATCGCTCAAGACCGTGATTGCGCCCGTGCGTATAATCGTCACTTTCCTTTTTCGGGAAAGCTGCTGCTAGACCTGCAAAGTCTCGGATACCTGGAGATTCCCGACGACTGGACGACCTCTGTCGACAAGCTACTGCAAGACAGGCGCTTACGTGTTAGTGACAAAGCCAAAGAGTTGTTGCGTCTTGCCGTCGCTGATGGCAACCCTGAGCGCAAGAAGATGTTCAGCCGTTTCCTCAAGTGTTGGCCTGTCAAGGTGCAGCGTATTGACGGCACCATGGACCAGATACGTCAGGCGCGCCGCGCCGACGCAGAAAAAGAGTACATGAAGCTGCTGCGTGCGGGGGTGAACCCCGAAGGCTTGCAGCGTGCTGCCGCCAAGTATGTAGACGACCTCAGCAGGCTGGGCCGGCAAGCCTTTTTGGTGCGCCCCGTGACGTGGCTGCGTAACTATACGACCGACAAGCTTGACGAAGAGCCCACACTAGCGAGGCCTACTACGCCTTATGGAGGAAAGATCACCTGACCAGCCCGCACTAGCCTATAGGCATATAGGCCATAGCGTCACCGAGGCGCTGAGCTACATCGACGGGCGCCGTAGTGGCGCCATACAGGTGCTGCAGACACCGTGGCCCAAGCTTAACAGGGCTTGCAGCAACGGCATCGAGTGGCACATGCTGTTCACGCTGGTAGGCATGAGCGGCTCTGGCAAAAGCTCTATCGCCAGCCAGCTGGAGACGGGGCTCATAGAGCTGAACACAACGCAAAAAATTGTCGTGCTGAGCTTTAACTACGAGATGATGGGCAGCCGTGTGGTGGGGCGCAAGCTGTCGGGGCACTTGGGTGTTCCTGTGCAGACGCTCTACAACGGCGGCGACAGGCCCGTCACGGACGAAGAGCTGCGCCGCGCCCGCGACTACGCCAACAAGCTTGCCGAGCTGCCCATCTATCATGTCGACATCCCCGGCACGGTAGCGCAGATGTATCGCACCATCCGTCAGGTCTACACCGAAAAGTGCAAACCCATAGGCGCAGGGCTGGTCGTCTTCCTCGACCACACCCTGCTGCCTAAAGGCGGCGCTGGCGGCAGCGAGCGCATCTTGCTGGTAGACCTTTATCGCATGTTTATGCAAGTGAAAAAGCAGATCAAGTGCACCATCTTTTCACTGAGCCAGATGAACCGATCTATTGAAGAGCCTGAGCGCATCAACGCCAAGGAGCTTCACTACCCCATGAAGAAAGACATCTTCGGCTCTGACGCCGTTTACCAGGCGTCAGACTACGTTATGGTAACTCACAAGCCGGCGCTGCTGAACATCAGCGCTTATGGGCCTCAAGGGCTGCCTGTTATCAACCCGGACAAACCGGAGCAATACCTTATCTACTGGCACCTGCTCAAAAATCGCGACGGGGGCGTGGAGATCATGCGCATGGTAGACAACCTGCGCATCAACCGCGTCGACGAATATGTGCCGCGCAGCGAAATGGCTGTCTAACTGCTCTTTTGCTGCTATCTATCTGTACGTCGCCGAGTCCCACATTTCTTTCTTTTGGCTAGAGGCATTTTGATCATCGGCCCTTCAGGCTCTGGCAAGTCCAGCTCTATGGAGAACTTGGACCCCAAGACGACGTTCTTGATTAACGTCGTCGGCAAGGAGCTCCCGTTCAAGGGCTACAACAAGAACTACCGGCCTGTCACGGCCGAGAATCCTGAAGGCAACTTAGTCATCTCTGACAAGTTTGCTACTGTCCGCAAGACGCTTGAGTACGTGAGTAACAAGCGCGCATTTATCGATACAGTCGTCATCGACGACGCCCAGTATCTTATGGCTAACGAGTTCATGCGCCGCGCCTACGAGACGGGGTATGGCAAGTTCACCCAGATCGGTGAGCAGATGTGGAGTCTGCTCGATTTGCTGCCGAAGCTGCGCGAAGGCCTCACTGTCGTGTTCATGTTTCATGAAGATGCCGACGACACCGGCAAGAAGAAAGCCAAGACCATCGGCCGCCTTCTTGACGACAAGATTACGGTCGAAGGCTTATTTTCTATTGTCCTTCATGCTCGCGTCATCTACGATCCTACCACCGACACGCGGCGCCACGAGTTCGTGACGCAGTCGGACGGCACCAACGTAGCCAAGACGCCCAAAGGCATGTTCGAGACAACTTCTATCCCCAACGATTTACAGGCTGTCATTGCAGCCACAAACGAATACTACGATGAGTAACAATCCATTTTCCATCACTGCCGCCGACCACGGCGCCTTGGACAGCTCCTCTTCTGCCAGCGGAGCGTCCGTGCTGCCGGTAGGCATCAACGAAAACATCGCCTTGAGCGAGGTGACGCTGCACACCGAAGGTGAGGAGGCGTCGCTGTCGTTCACGCTGTCAGACAAGAGCGGCCGCGCCGTCACGCACCGCGTGTTCGGCCCCGGCAAGCCGCGCCCTAAAGACGGCGAGACGCCCCAAGAGGCGTACCTGCGCATTGCAGAGCTCAAGCGGCGGTGGATCTTCCACTTCTGCTCGGCGTTGATGCCCAAAGACCGCATCATCGTGCAGGCCAACAACTGGAACGACTTCTGCCGGGGCGTGCACGCCCTCGTACACCCTGCATTCGTCGCCCCGCAGTCGTTCAACTACCGCGTGCTGTTGGAATACAACTACCGCGGCTACGTGAGCCTGCCCGACTACTCGCCGTTCATTCAGCCGATGGCTGATGATGAAAAGATGGACTACGAGGGGCGTCAACTGCGCCTCACGCGTCCTGAGCGGAGCGGCGGCCGCAGCAGCGCTTCTATGATGACGACGGCGGCAGATGCCGATAACGCTGCCGACGACCTGCCGTTCTAGGCCTGCCGCCCAGCGTATGCAACTGGTACTATCGCGCCACGCTAAAGACGTGGGACGCCGCCGGTTTGGATACACTGAAAGCTTACTGATGGAAGCGTTTTACGCTGCCATGGCGGAAGGCCGCTACTACCGTACGCTTTGTGGTCACAGCGAGCATCGCATTGCTGTGCTGCATGAAGGGCGTGCGTTTATCGCCGCTGTCAACAGCGGCGACCAGACGACTACCCTCGTCACCGTGTTCAAACCTACTAAGCCTTGGCTGACTAAGCTGGCTCTCTACCAAAAAGCCATCCAAGACCATTATAGCAGTTAGCGCTGCCGTGTGTCACACAAGTAAATCCCCATGACTTCTACTGTCCTCAGCCCCGAGGAGCTCGCAGATGAGCTCCGCAAGTTAAGCCTGCCCGAGCTGGAAGCGCGAAGCCGCAACGTGCGGCACGCCCTTTGGGGCCTGGGCATGCACCACCGGCTGTACAACGCCTTGTTGGCGGAGCAACGCGCCATCAACGAAGAGCGTTTACGGCGCCTCAATCCCGAGGCGTCACGGTAACCTGAGGTATCACCTATTCCCAATACGTTCCGTTCGTCACTACACGCCGGAGGGCACCTCAGCCTCCGGCGTCGTAGTGTTTAATCACCACCACCATGCACCGTCTATGCAATGCTTACCCTGTGCTGCCCGCCTCGCTAACTCCTGCAGCTATTGAGGCGCTGACAGAAAGGGAGAAGCACAAAGACTACGTCCGCATGCTCACCAGCGTCAACTCCGCGGCGGCGACAGAGATAGCTATCTCCCAAGGCCTTATCGACGGCAAGGCCGCTCTGAGTCAGCCCTACCTGGATATTGCCCACGCTTTGCGGGAAAGATTCTTTTCGCGCTACCTCATCGTGCGTGCGTCTAACTTAACGACAATCCCCGCCACTCACCAGCCTATCGTCGGACAGGGCTATCGCGCGATCATGTTTTCTTTCCAGGGCCACTGCGGATACTTTGAAAATACCATAAACCATCCGTCTGACTGGAAAAGTCATTTCTCGGACTTCCTGCCTACTCCAGGCGTATACTTCGAGGACATCCGCGGCTGCTTTCCGCACGTAACACTGTACAGTGACAACGTACTCGCAAAGAGCGAGGATCAGCCTTGGGAGGTAAAAGATAGCCTTAGCCAAGTCTCCCAGGTCTCCTGCCCAATTACTTGCGCCACAGGCTGTCCAGTAGGCTATGACGCGCGCCGGTTCATCCTCATGACCAAGGACGCGGTAGAGTTTTTGTCGAAAAACCAGCTGGCCAGTGCTGCCCAGCTAGAGGTCTTGCGACAGTATCAGTACGACACGGAAGTGCAGTACGAGTATGAGCGTGAGTACGACTACTACTAAGTGCCGAGCTCACGATTCCACGGTCTTATGTTCTTTCACCCCTGCAAACTCTGCCAACTCTTTAACTTATGGACTCTTCTAACAACCTCGAAGTTGCCAAGCTCGCCGAATACTACGCGTCTAAGTGGCTCGAATCCGCCAAGATGATGGAAAACGCCGACTTGGTACCTCTGATCTGGCACCAGGCGCGCGTGCTGTACTTTGCTTTTTGGCATGAAGTCGCCGGCCTGTCGCGCAAGATGGTGCTGTCGAAATACCACGCTGATGTCTCGCTGAATGGCATGCAGACGCGCGCGATCTACGAGCACTACCACGAAAGCCCCGACTACCGACTGCGCGAAGCCGCGCCGATGCTGCGTATCGTTGTGATGCAATGCGCCGGTGAAGCCCGCGAGCTCGAAAAAGCATTGTCTGGCGACGACATGTCCTCGGCATTTGAAGCCATGGGCAAGCTCACCGAAAAACTGCAG
>Ga0098074_1001548_pt1 | contig 11538 bp, 23 predicted proteins | sample 32_taG_FD_75064 | JGI IMG/M metagenome (GOLD analysis project Ga0098074, IMG submission 75064) | Marine viral communities from the Gulf of Mexico - 32_GoM_OMZ_CsCl metaG | ecosystem: Environmental > Aquatic > Marine > Oceanic | place: Atlantic Ocean: Gulf of Mexico | collected 2015-07-12
GAGTGTATGTTTCTCCTATTGGGTGGAACTGGCGTTGGTTTTTCTGTTCAGTCACACCATGTTGAAAAGCTTCCTGAAATCCGCAAACCAAACCCAAAGCGTACACGTCGTTTCTTAGTGTCTGATTCTATTGAGGGTTGGGCTGATGCTGTAAAGGCTCTTGTTCACTCCTATTTCAAGGGCACATCAAAGCTTCGTTTTGATTTCAGCGACATTCGCCCAAAGGGTGCTCGTCTTGTAACCTCTGGTGGTAAGGCACCAGGACCCCAGCCACTACGTGAGTGTTTGGTGAAGGTTGAAGGTGTTTTACGAGAAAAGGCTGATGGCGATAAACTTGAGCCAATCGAGGTCCATGATATGATTTGCCATATTGCTGATGCTGTTTTGGCTGGTGGTATTCGTCGTGCAGCACTTATTTCACTCTTTTCCGCAGATGATGATGAAATGATTGCAGCAAAGTCAGGCAACTGGTGGGAGGCAAATCCACAGCGAGGTCGAGCTAACAACTCCGCAGTAATTCTACGACACAAGGTTGATAAAGAATATTTTATGTCACTTTGGGATCGTATTAAGAAGTCAGGTTCAGGTGAGCCAGGAATTTATCTATCAAACGATAAGGATTGGGGAACCAACCCTTGCTGTGAGATCGCCCTTCGTCCTTACCAGTTTTGTAACTTAACAGAGGTAAATGCTTCAGATTTAGAGGATCAGGAAGAGTACGAAGCCCGTGTCAAGGCAGCAGCCTTTCTAGGCACCCTACAAGCCGGTTACACGGACTTTCACTACCTACGCGATGTATGGCGTAGAAACACCGAGAAAGACGCTCTCATCGGCGTCTCGATGACAGGAATCGGGTCTGGCGCTGTTCTCAACTTGGATATGGAAGCAGGTGCTAAAGCAGTCAAGGGAGAGAATAGTAGAGTTGCAAACCTAATTGGTATTCGTGAGGCAGCAAGAACTACTTGTGTAAAACCAGCAGGCACAACCTCACTAACATTAGGCACTTCTTCAGGCATCCATGCTTGGCATAATGATTACTACATTCGTCGTATTCGTGTCGGTAAGAATGAAGCAATTTACAACTACTTATCACTGGCACATGAGGAGCTAATCGAAGATGAATATTTTAGACCCCACGACACTGCTGTTATCTCTATTCCACAGAAAGCTCCAGAAGGAGCAATTTACCGAACAGAATCAGCCATGTCCATGCTCAAGCGAGTGGCAAAAGTCTCAAACGAGTGGGTTAGGAAAGGTCATAGAAAAGGTCAAAACACTCACAACGTTTCCGCAACTGTAAGCATTCGTGAATCCGAATGGGCAGATGTTGGAGAGTGGATGTGGGAAAACCGCGATGTTTACAATGGTCTTTCAGTTCTACCTTACGATGGTGGCAATTACGATCAGGCACCATTTGAGGATTGTTCTAAAGAAACTTATGAGGTTATGCTTCAGTCCTTGACTAAAGTGGATCTAAATAATGTTTACGAGGCAGAGGACAACACTGATTTATCAGGTGAACTTGCTTGTTCTGGCGGTGCTTGTGAAGTAGTGTAATCGCTTTACAGCATCTAAGTAGATGGGAGGCATGGGGCTTTTTATCCTGTGCCTTTCTATTTATTTTATCAGCTACAGGTAAAAATAAATGGGATCATCAGGATTTTCTTATAAACCACGAAAAAACATAACTATTGGCGAACCCGGTTCAGCACAGCAAACTTCTTTTGGTGAGTTAAGAGTTGAAACTTTAACTCCATCTGCTCAAGCAGATTTTGTTTACACAATCAACGAGAAGGTTGTTACACCAATCAATTATGCTGGCGGCGGTGTTTATCAAGAAGACGGTTATGCTGTTGTCACAAGTTCAACAAACGCAAATGGCTCTGGTGGTGTTCAACTTCGCAGAGGTCTAAAATACTCAGCCGGTCAAGGTTCTTTGTTTAGAGGAACCGCTCTTTTCGACACGCCAGTAGACGGCAACATTCAGCTTATTGGTGTTGGCAATGGTGAGTGTGGTTACTTTTTTGGCTACCTCAACGAAAACTTTGCCATTTTACACCAAGACACTTCCAAGAGAGAAATTAGAAAATTAACTATTACGACAGGAGCAGGTACAGAAGATGTTACTGTAACCCTTGATGGTGACTCTATTGTTGTTCCTGTAACTGGTGGAGGCGACACAACTCAAACTGCTTACCAACTTTCCCTTGCCGACTACACAAGTGTAGGCGATGGTTGGTTAGTTGATGTTATTGGCTCTGATGTGTTTTTCCTTTCTGCTCGTGCTGGTCCTTACGGCGGTTCTTATTCTGCTGTTGGTGCCGGTGTTGGTTCTTTGGGATCATTTTCACAGGTTTCCGAAGGTGTTGCTCCTTCGTCAGATGTTTATCTTCAATCTGCTTGGAACTACGATAAGATGGACGGAACAGGTCCAAGCGGCATGACCCTCAACCCACAAAAAGGGAATGTCTTCCAGATTGGTTTTCAATACTTAGGTCAAGGTGCGGCATTCTTTTCTATCGAAGATGAAAAGACGGGTGCCATTGTTCCAGTTCACCAAATTAGAAATGCGAATAATAGAACCACACCAGTTCTTAGAAACCCAAATATTACTGGTTTAGTTGCCTCTACAAACACAACTGCTACAACAAGTGTTGAAGTTCGTTGTGCCTCTTTGGCAACCTTCACAGAAGGCGAGTTTAACAGGCTAGACCCAAAGTTCGCCCACTCAAGGACATTCGATTCGGCAAACACTGCTGGGGTCTTCAAGGGTCTTATTGCTCTAAAAGTAAATCGTGTTTTTCACAATCAAGCTTGCTTTGGAGAATTAGACCTTTTGAGAATTGGTGCTACCAACGCCGCAGGTGCAACAAACCCAAAGCCATTCCAAATCGGAATTTTTACTGATGTTGAAATAACTGGTGATGTAAACTTTGTTGAAGTAAATGGTGGCTCAAGTATAGTTTCCTATGCTGATTTAGGAACTGCTGGTGGTAACGGTTTAGCAATAAGTCCTAACACTGAACCAAAATTTGTTTTTGGTGTAAACGGCGGTGGTTCTACTTCAATCGACTTGAGTGACTTAGATCTTGTTTCTCCTGCGGGTGAAATTATTGTTATTGGTTTCAGTGCGGCTGCCGCTGTTTCCGACAACACCTTGAGTGTAAACTGGTTCGAGCAGCAATAGAAAACTACTTACTGTACGAGGAACAGAATATGTCTGAAAATAGAATAAACAACGCAGTTGAGTTTGCTGAACTCAAAGGTTCGCTCAAGAGAATTGAAGATGTTATTATGACGATAAAAGAAAAAAATGAGGAAATGGCAGGTGATATCACCAAGATCAAAGAGGCAATCTACAACCCAGATCAAGGCATTTACTCACGTCTAAAAGAACTTGAAGCATGGAAAGCAAACATGAGTAAAGTTCTTTGGATTGGCGCAACTGGAGTTATTGGTTCCATCGGCGTTGCAATCTGGGAAGTTTTAAAAAACACATAGGATAAAAAATGTTACTAAAAAAAGGTTCATCCGGTCATCAAGTAGTTGAACTACAAGAGGGGCTTGAAGCATTAGGTTACGAATTAGGTGCCTGCGATGGTGCTTTTGGTCCAGCAACAGAAAGAGAAGTTAAAAAGTTCCAAGCAGAAAACGGACTAAAAGCAGATGGTTTAGCAGGCAACGGAACAATTGGTAAACTAAATGAGTTGCTAAATGCCAGAGGGATTGAGATCCAAGTTGGCGAAGATAGTCAGACAGAAGAAGATTTACCACCAGATGAAAAGCTAAGTTGGGTAAAGTGCCCAGCAGATAAGTTCCCTGGCAGGGCAGGTTACACCCGTGTAACACTCCGCTCAGATGCCGCAGAGGCATACAATGCCCTTTACCAAGAGGTTCAGGACTTAGGCGGGTACTTGACTTCAGCAGGCGGTAGAAGAGGCTTAGCATCCAAAGCAGGAGCCGCACGATCTAAGAAATCAATGCATTATGTAGGCTTGGCTTTCGACATGGCTCTACCAACAGGCATGTATAAACCAGAGAAAGATCCTTATGTTATTGAAGACATTGGTGATCGTCGCTGGAGAGTTTGGATGAGATGCGACGAAGGTGATGAGATAACTATCGAAGGAACTTATGTAACTCGTTCAGGTGGTAAGACAAAGTTAAACAAGAAAGAAGTCACAGGAACATTTGTAGATTTCACAGCCCTCGCTCTAAAGCATGGTTTTCATTCCATTCGTGCCCGCAGTTCATTCTTTAGAGGCGGTTCCTATGGTGGAGCAGAATGGTGGCACTTCCAGTATGAAAGAGGACTTACAAGAGGCGAATCTACTTTTGGTGAAGAACTACTAAAAGTTTACCCACTCGCCAAATGTAAGCGATTTGTTTACTGGAACCAGTCAAAAGATTGCATTTTCGGAAAGAACTGGTTTTAGTTCTTGACATAGACCCCAAGATCGCCTATAATTGATCAAGCGAGGTCGAGATGAAAAGATTCCAATTTGTAATTCATAATCCAAAAACAGAAGAAGTAAAGATGCGAAACATCGAAAGGCGAAATTTTGATGAAGCCGTAGTAGATGCCCGTATTTATGCCCGTGGTGAATGGGAAAATACAGGAGAACAATGGTTTTTAGTTGCTGTTTATGATATGGATTATCAATTTGACCTCTCAAGACCGACAAGGGGGTGATTTTCCACAGGTCGAGGTCAACCCGCAGGGCGGCACGGGGTAAAAGGTGTCGCACTCTCACTAGTTATGGTATAAAATGGATACTTTGGTATTATCGTCTGCTTATCAACCGATGCACCATGTAAAGTGGCAAGAAGCTATTTCTATGTGGTTTGCGGGTAGGGTTGAGATTGTTTCAGTTTACGAAGATAGATTTATCAAAACTGTTGACGACATTTTAAATGTTCCTTCAATCGTTCGTTTTGTAGGCAATGTTCTAAAAAGATTTCAGTTCAATAGAGTTGTAAAGTTTAGCAGAGACAATGTTTTCCTAAGAGATAAAGGTCAGTGTCAGTATTGCTCAAAGCAATTGACCAAACAAAACTTTACTTTAGATCATATCATTCCTGTCTCACAAGGCGGTAAGAAGGTATGGAAGAACATTGTGACTTGCTGTAAGTCTTGCAATCAAAAGAAAGGCAACAAGTCAGTGAAGCAAGCAGGAATGAGACTGCAAAACAAACCAATCATTCCAAAAGAGCTAATCGTTGGAAGGGAAAACATTTTTAGTACAAGCACTCCTGAAGAGTGGAAAGATTATCTATGAAACAAGAATTCGTTATTTACACAGGTTCAATGTTCGGTGGCAAGACATCACGAATGCTTGCCAGATTAGAAAGGGCAAAATACAAGAAAAAAGTAATTAAGTTGTTCAAACCAAACATGGATACAAGATACTCAACTGAATCTGTTATGTCTCATAATGGAGTTCGTTGGAGATCTACAAACATCGTAAATGGTCAAGACATCTTAGAGAATCTTGGAAGAGCAGATGTTGTTGCTGTAGATGAAGCATTTATGATCCCAGGTGTGGCAGATGCTCTTGTAGATCTTTATAAGGGGGGTAAAACAATCTATGTTTCATCACTGCAAATGTCATCTGCGGGAGATCCTTTTGAAGAGGTCATAAAGATGATGCCTTATGCTACAAGGATTGAAGTTTGCCCAGCGGTTTGTTTTTGTGGAGAAGATGCTTATTACACCATTCGATTGAATAACGAAGAAAGAGAAGTTATGGTTGGCGGTAAAGATGACTATGAACCGCGATGCAAAGAACACACTCATTATATGAACGAGTTAGAAGAACTTGACAACGAGTAGAGAATGCCTTATAATGGTGTTCAAGTTTGGAAGAGCGGTAAAGTTGGAGAGTTGCCCTGGTCTGTAAAACCAGTGCCGAAAGGCTGAGTGAGTTCGAATCTCACCTCTTCCACCCTGGAGAAAACAAATGAGATATTATAAAATAATAGATTTTAAAGTAGGGGATTTTCTTTACAAATTTAAAGAAGATCAGTGGTTAAGGTACGGCAAGGTCGTTCTAGAACAAGACGATACTTTTGGGGTAGTCTCTGGTAAGTTTAAAGGTATAATGATTGTTCGTAAAGATATTCTTTATTCAGAAGGGTTTATCGCAAGCAACTATGAGCTTGACAAACAGCAAGAAGATTGATATAATAGTTTTCAAGATGCGAGCGTGGTGGAATTGGTAGACACAACGGACTTAAAATCCGTCGCCTCGTTTGGCATGGGGGTTCAAGTCCCCCCGCTCGTACCAAGGGTATGTTATGAAAAATAAAAAAGCATTAAAAGAATTTAGAGAAGAATTTTTATTAGATGAAGATTATGAATATAGTATTCAACAAGATGACGGCGGGAAAACATTAGACATTATAGTTCCAGAAGGACATGCCCAGTTCCTAAGACAAAAGATTCCACGAAGGTGGAGAGGTATTAGGACGATGATTATTTCCCGTAAAAGAAAATTTAAAATGGATGAAGATGAAATCTAATTTATGAAGATAGGTGATTTAGTTATAACAAAAACACACAGACATGTCGGCTGTATAATCGACATAAAAAAACAAAGGTGGGCAGGCATTTGTGCCAAGGTCTTATTCTTCAAATCAGGTAAACAGGGTTGGAGAAAAATGGGCAACTTAGAACCACTTGACAAAATCCATAAGGAGGGTTATAATGGATTCACTTCACAAGAAAAGAATGAAAGAGATCAATAAAGAATATGAGAAGCTTGTTCGTAATGAGCTTATCTATGTGGCGGTCTCAAGCGCATGTATAGGATATGTGGCAGGAACTTTAGCAAGAAACTTCTTCATATACATGGGCTGGATGTAAAAATCCAAGCGCCCTTAGCTCAGTTGGATAGAGCATCGGTCTTCTAAACCGAGGGTCACAGGTTCGAATCCTGTAGGGCGTGCCAAAGCGGGTGTAGCATAACTGGTAAATGCACTGTTCTTATAAAGCAGAGATAGTGAGTTCAAGCCTCACCACCCGTACCAAATCGCCGGAATAGCTCAGTTGGTAGAGCAGTTGATTTGTAATCATCAGGTCACGGGTTCGATTCCTGTTTCCGGCACTGGACGAAAAATGAAAGAAATAACAATAAAATTCGATGAAAAGTTTTATAAGCGGCTTAATGAAGCTCGCAAGTTGGAAGCACCAGACATTAGAAACGCTAAGTTCTGTAAAGAGTTGGTAGAAGCAATGGTCGGTGCTATTGAAGACGATCACAAAAACAAAGGAGATAAAAGTGCAAATCGTAAAGAACGAACTAACAAACAAACTAAACAAGCTAAACCTCGCAAACGACGCCGAAGTAACACTTCGTTATGAGAATGGTCGTCAGGTATTTCACTACACAGGCGATTATTTAGACGAGGTTCTTCAGGATACTAATGTTATTAGTGAGGTTGCACACCTTGTATCATACGATGGTATTCGCAAGTACAACTCTGTAATCAACGATCTCCGAATCAACGGAGCACTTGATGACTACGAGCGAGGTTCATTTACCTTTGAGGACCATGTTTACGAGGCAGTAAAGAATGATTGGTATGATTACATTGAGGAATCAGTCGAGCAATGGGATCACAAGCGAGGAATGTGCAATCTTTCCGCAGAGGTAAAGGTTCCGCTAAATCTATTGGCTGAAGCAGAAGAGTTTGGATTTACTCTTGATAATGCTTGGAAGGTCTTTGTTCGCACTGATGCTGGTGTGTTGGAGGTAGAGCGATAATGTTTGTAGATGATAAACAATTTGAGAAAGAAGCAGGCAAGGTCTTTTGGGCGTTTGTAGCAATATTCGCAGCAGTTTCAGGACTATTCCTTTATTTGGGAAGTTTAGGATGACTCTAAAAGAATTGTTTTATAGTGTTTTGGGAATTACATTTATTGGATATTGTTTATTTCGAATGATTCCAGGTATTTATAATTTGTTTATGGGGTAAAAGTGTTATTAAAAATGAAAATTCCTCTTTATGAGGACAGTAAAGGTTTCGTAGAGTTGGTTGATGCTGTTGGTTCAGACCTTTCAGTTGTAAACTCTGCTCGTGTTTCCTTTGGCAAGCACAAAACAGAACTTGACGAGAAAGATAAAAAACTTATCAAGTATCTTATTAAGCATAAGCACACTTCAACTCTGGAGCATTGCTTTGTGACCTTCCGTGTGAAAGTACCGCTGTTTGTTCGCTCACAGCACCATCGTCATCGCACATGGTCTTACAACGAGATTAGCAGACGATACACGGACTTCGACATTCAGTTCTATGAACCATCAACTTTTAGAACTCAGCATAAATCAAACCGTCAAGCAAGCAATGCAAGTGATTTAATTGATCCCGTTTTGCCGCAGTGGGAAACATCAGCAGCAGTAGCAATGAGACATCATCACAAAGCATCTCTTCAATTGTTTGAGGAGCTTATCGAAGCTGGTGTTTGTCGCGAACAAGCCCGTGGTGTTCTACCACAGAACATGTACACAGAATACTACGCTTCAGCAAATCTAAATAATATCTTGAAGTTCATTGACCTTCGCACACATGAAGGTGCTCAATGGGAAATCCAAGAAATGGCAAAGGGAATGTTAGAGATTATTACAAAACTTTACCCAGAAACAGTAGGAGCATACCGTGAAATCAGGGGAGCATAAATGGTCATTACTGGAAAAGTTATCTGTCTTGCTATCATGGCTAACACAGCACTCTTTAGTCATTCTGGTGCAACTCGTGCTTGTCGTTATAGCGATATTGTTGTAGAGGCAAGTAATAAATACAAATTAGACCCCTATTTACTAACGGCTTTAATCAAAGTCGAATCTAATTGGAAACCTCACGTTGTTTCACCAGCCGGTGCTTGCGGATTAACCCAGGTCGTTCATAAATACAGCAAATATAATTGTAAGCAATTAAAAAATCCAAAGATCTCAATTTGGGAGGGAGCTAAAAAATTAAATTACTGGATTTATAAATACGGCAAGGGCAATGTAAAGATCGGATTATGTGGGTATAACGCAGGTTTTCGATGCAAAGGAAAGTCAGCCAACAAAAAAGGGTTGACATACGCAAAAAAAGTTGTTAGAATAAGCAACAGGTTGAAAAGGAGAAAATAATATGCGAAACCTAATTCTAATCACAGCATCACTATCAATGTTACTATTTGGTTGTGGATGCGATGAAAAGAAGGAAAAGAAGGAAGCAGATGTAGAGGTAGTTACAGATGCGGGAACTTCAAGTGATACTGAGGTATCACCAGATGCTGGACCACCAGCAGATGCTACAAGCACACCAGATGCAGCAACACCAGTTGATGCTGTAGTGCTTCCCGGTGATGTAACACCACAAGGTTAATCACCTTTCCGTGATAGCTCAGCCGGTAGAGCGTTTGATTGTTAATCAAGTGGTCGCAGGTTCGAATCCTGCTCACGGAGCCAAGTAGGAGAAACTAAAATGGAAAGAACCGCAATAGGAAACTTATTTTTAGAAGCAGCAAAGCGTCGTCTTGAGGCACAAATCAAAGACGCAGAAGCTAAAGTAAATCTCTATCTAACTCAATCAGTTGGAGTTGGAGAGCATCCAGAGATTACAGAAGAGCTTATTAAGGCAGCAGAGCAAGGTGCTCATGCTCAAGATGTTCTGGATTTTATCAATAAGCGATGGCACTAATAAAAGCTCCCGTAGTTTAACGGTCAGAATACCGGATTTTCACTTCGGTGGCAGGGGTTCGATTCCCCTCGGGAGTACCAAAAGGAGGCGCAATGATAATGGAATTGCACAGAACAAATGATAAAGTTGATCCGTTTGAGATGCCAACACAGGGATATGAAATGAATTCAGACAGAAATCAACTAAAAAGTTATTCAGAATTGGTCAATCACCCCAATCATTATAATCAAGGAAAGATTGAGGTGATTGATGCGATTCAGGATTGGGGACTTGACTTTATCGAAGGTAACGTGGTAAAGTATGTAGCAAGGTCAAGACACAAGTCATCTCGTGTCGGTGATCTAAAGAAAGCCAGATGGTATCTGGATTATCTTATTAGACAATTAGAAGGAGAATAAAATGTCAGTTAAGGTTTCACTTGAACAAGTAGTTCAACAACTTACAGAGGCACTTGCCGACGCAGAGAAGACCGATAGTGGTAATAAGGCAGCAGGTACTCGTGTACGCAAGGCAGCACAATCAGCAACAAATGCCTTGAAGGATTTGCGAAAGCAGGTTCTTGAAGTTCGCAACGCCGACTAATGTACAAAGGCAAAGCGGAATACGAAAGAATGCGGGACTCTATCTTATGGGTAGAGTCCCAATTTATTAAAATAAAAAAGAGGATAAAAGATGCTATTAAAAGTCGCAAGAACACACAACCTAGCGAAACTACCAAGCAGGGCAAATCCATCTGACGCAGGCGCAGATGTTTTTTATTGCCCAACAAAAAACGTATTTACTGAATTGCAGCCGGGTGAATCCGCTGTACTTCCAACAGGATTGAAGGTTGAGGTCCCACATGGATATATGTTAGAGGTCAAAAACCGTTCAGGTATGGCAGCAAAGAATAGTTTGGTTGTCGGCGCTTGTGTTGTTGATTCAGGTTATTCAGGTGAGATTTTTGTAAACCTCCACAACATTGGAAATACAACGAAGACCATCGACATGGGTGATAAGATTGCACAACTGGTTTTAATTCCAGTTGTTCAGTGGCGTAGTTTTCCGGTAGAGGAAGAAATGCTTTACGTTGACCCACTTACGATTTCAGATCGTGGAGACGGAGCATTGGGCAGCACAGGAAAGTAACATGGGAAAGATAAAGCAGATAATTGAAAAAATAAAAACAGACGAGAACCTCACAACACAAGAGGTCTTGACAAAGTACCCAGACCTTGCTATACTATTAGAGCAAGAAGAACAACAGGAGAAACTAAATGAATCAAAAGACGGACGAGTTCTTCTCAAAAGTTGAGAACAAGTATGAAGTCAAAATTGGTCGTGTAAAACGGTGCCCTATCTGTAAGGCAGAAGGAACACCAGTACAAGGCAACGGAATGGTTATGGAACATCGAGTAGAGGGTGCTAAGGGCATCGTTTTTCATCGCTGGTCTTATGGCACAGGTCGCCTTGTTCAATACGAATCAAGTGATACAAATGTTTTGTAATGAATAAAAAAATTACCGTTTTTGTTGATGACACAGAGCAATCGCGTCAGGTTTTAGGTTTTATTGTAAAGAATGGAATCGCTCACAACTTGGTAACAGACCAAGAGATTGTGAATAAAATGAAAGAGGCATTAGACTTTGAACCACCGATTATTCTGTGTCACGATGAAGACACTAACGAATATTCTATTTTAGAAAATAAAAAAGAATTAATGGAGATTAAAAATGGAAACTGATAATAGGCAGCAAAAGATGGCAGAGTACATTCAATCCCTCGCCGCTATTGAGGATTGTATGCGCCCTTACCGTGAGTCCCGCAAGGAGCTTCGCAAGAACTTTATTGAGAACGCATGGTTGGATA
>Ga0098074_1001553_pt1 | contig 11489 bp, 11 predicted proteins | sample 32_taG_FD_75064 | JGI IMG/M metagenome (GOLD analysis project Ga0098074, IMG submission 75064) | Marine viral communities from the Gulf of Mexico - 32_GoM_OMZ_CsCl metaG | ecosystem: Environmental > Aquatic > Marine > Oceanic | place: Atlantic Ocean: Gulf of Mexico | collected 2015-07-12
GCTCTCATAGCCTGTGGCTTACGCCTTGGCTTCTGTGCTTTCTTAGAGTGATGTTGATAATTAGGGACATTCATATCGATAAACGAGAAGAGAGCATAAATCAATAAAACCCCCGATAGGGGGTGTAATAGTTTAGATACAATTAATAAATGTGGTTAATTTAAATAATGCAGTACCAAAGAGTATACAAACTGCCTAATTTAAATGGTGGAGTTGACATCATTACAGATACTGGTGAATTAATAACTCAAGATAGGTTCGATGATGTTAAAAATAATGCAGGTAGGACAGGGTTTGCATATCAACCAGCTGAAGCTACACCAGAACAAATAGAGAATCGCTATCTAGAATTATTAATGGATGAATATCCAGATAAGCTAGATACAGTAGAAACGCAAGCAAAGGATCTTACGAACAAATATCTAGGGATTACTCCAGAGCCAGTACAAAAAGCTAGCCCTAAAAAAGGTAATACCCTTGCTGAACGTAGACAAGCTCTCAAACAAGAGAGTAAAGGCCAGCGTATGGCAGGTGATGTATTTACTAAAGTCATTGATAATGAATTAGTTCCTTGGGATCAACGAACTAGAGGAAAAGATGGTAATCAAATATGGATTGGCAAAAATGCACAACAATTCAGACGTGCAGCCAATGAATTAAAAGATGAGATTTACAATGCATCATCTAATACAGAGATGATTAGGAAGCTAGTTGAACAATATGATTACACACCAGGTGCAGCAGAAAAGGCTGTCAATGAGGTTAAAGCAGGTAAACCTTTTCCAACATTGAAATTAGGTGAACCTAACTTTACAGCAGATGAACGCATTGCTGCTGCAATTATGGAGGGTAGTGGTATTGAGGATGTAAGAGACTGGAACAGAATGGATCCGGTTACAGCTACAGATTTAATGGCAAAGATTGGGCCAGGTCCATTGAAAGGCGTTGATGCACAACGTAGGTTTAGACCAGAGCTTGCAATTGGAGTACTACAAGGGTTATCAAGAGACCAGCGTAGAGCAATTGTTGATGCCAAGCAAAATGGCAATTTAAAACTCGGACAGTTGCTTAGCATGATAAATACTGAAGGAACATTAGAAGATAAGTTATTGCACACACAAGCGTATATGCAAGGCAAGCCTTCAGAACGCATGAGAGATGACGATCAATTTGCAAATTACAGAAAAGACTTCCTGGTATCTGCAGATATGAATAGTTATGTTCAGAACAGTATGGACAGGCAGATCTTTGATAGAGCAAAAGGTCCATATAATCCTCAAGTAGGGGATGATTATGCAATGATCAATCTAAACAATATGAGAGAAGAGCTCTTTGATACAAAGATCAGAGAGTTATTAGGTAAAGGATATGAGTTAGTCGCTGATAGATCTGGTAAATTACAGTTGGTTGTCCCTCGATTAGAGCTTCCACGATTTACAAGCAACGATTTGTTAGATCAATCAATCATTGCAGAAGCTAAAGCAAGAGGATTGCGTCGTAGATAAATAAAAAAAGCCCTCCATAAGGAGGGCAGTTACTTATTGAGAGAGTTGACAAGGAATGACAGCTCGTCAGGAGTGAAAAGGTCAGACCAGTCATCGTGGAGTGTACCTTGCTCTGCGGAAGACATGAGGCAGAGGTAGAGATGACGAGCGACAGTGATGTTGTTAGCAGCTGCATCAGCAGTAGCAAGATCGTCGTCAGCGATGTAACGATCGATAAGGTCAGTGATAGACATAGACATACTCATAACATAAAAGGAAAAAACCCCCGGTAGGGGGGTCTTAGGTCAGGCAACCACTGGCTCCTTACGGACCAGGGTGGCCAGGGAGCGTCCGCGCTCCAGGGGGGCGAAACCCTTAGCGAGGAGGAAATCCTCGAAGTGGGTCATCTCGAACCCGGAACGGAACGTGTGCTTCTTACCGAAGCTGTTACGGGCGACGAAGCAGTCGTCGGAGAACCGGGTGAGGGTCCAGGTGGCGTTGCCACGGACGAGTTTACGGGTCTTGAGACCAGACATAGGATATAACCTAAAGAACATAAAAGAAAAACACCCGCGATAGCGGGTGCAGGCTGTCCGTCCGTCCGGCGGAAGAAAGTCCGTCCGTCCGTCCGTTAAGTGAAGAAACAAAGGTGTTAATAACCCGTGATAACGGGTGTCCGTCAATCAATAAACGTAGTCAAGAGCTGCGTGGTTACGTAAACGACGGCGCAAGTCCGTCCATCAAATAGAAGAAATAAAACCAGTAGTAAATAGCACGCGTTAGCGGGCGATTACCACGGCTGTTGGCTGTTATGGCTGTTAATCACAACCATCAACATATAAACGTAGTCTCTAGCCCTGGCTGTTCTTACGCAGTGGCTGTTAGTTCGCAACGAGTGCGATGTACATTAGTACGAGCACGAAGGCAGCGTAAATCATAGTATTGGCTCGGATAACTCTTCGTTATAGTCACCACGATAGTGGTGGTTAGGCTTTATGGTAGGAGTGGTAGGTTATGGAATACCCACGATACACAGGTATACATACATATAACAAGTATCACCACTGGGGTGTTGAACGTTAGTTAAGTAGGGGGAGTAACCTGTGGTTACATTCGTGAACACGAGTACACAACACACGATACGAATTCGTATCAGTAATAATAAACGATAACGATTCGAGTGTGTTAACTCGAGTGAACAGAAATCGTAACGTGAAACTTGAATGAAATGAAAGTTGAACAACGATTGTTATACACGAAAGCCGAACACAAGCGCTCATAAACATATGCAATCACTACAGTTATTTTTTTTGTTTGAGCGCCAGTTCGGGTACAGAGGGTATTAAACGTGTCTAAAATTTTGTACCATTTTTAGCCCTCTATAGGGGTTTTTAGTACCCCAAATGCCACCACTTTGGGCAATATGCAGCCCTGCGTTATGTAGTGTGATTACCTTATTGAGAATCAATAGCAGTAGAGGCTGTGATACTCTGTAAAAAGGGCGTGCTCTAGCTGCTTGTTGACGGATGTTTAGGAGTCGAAGGTGAAACTACGCTGGCTACGGTAGTTTTCCTATATATCCCTTTTTTAATTCACCCCTATCCCCTACTAGTGAATTTTTTTGGAAAGGGTTAGATAAGAACGTAGTTAGCGTAGTTTTGTAGTTTGTAGAATATAGGAAATAGTGCTTTGTAGTAATGTCCACTCCGATTAATAGAGCAGCAAGCGATCGTTTATATGGAAACATTGGCGGTATGTATGACGCTACTGGTAAAGCGTTAGGTCCTTTGAGTTGGTTGATAGGAATTCGTCCAAGCCAGAATGGACCTGTTCGACCAAGTCAGCCCACTGGTCAGCCCGCGATGAACAACTATACAGTTAGCGGCGTTAAGTACGATAGCAAGACTGGTCAAGCTATTAATCCAGACACAGGTAAGATTTCACCTGGCGGATATTCGATCGATCCCTCCACCGGCAAGCGTACTGACTACTCATCTGGTGCAGACCGTGGTGCTGGTCGCAATGTTGAAAGAGTTTCTCCTACCGGAGTGGTGCAGAAAGGTACACAAACCTCCCCTGCTTCCACACCGATCAATATGGACAAAGGTTTTGACCAGCTGCTTGCCGAAATGGGCCTCACTGATTACTACAACGGTCAAGCATTTACGTCTAATCAGCTGCCGACGACTAACTCGAACCCCTTCTCAGCTAACAGTACCCCAAAAACCGCAGCCTTTAACCCCGCAGCTCCTGGGATTACTGGGAATACCTACGACAATTACGGCTCTGAGGGCGGTGCATCCGCAGCATCCCAACCGTTGATCGACGGTAATGAGGAATTCAACCCCAATGCAAAGCGTATTGAAGGCGCATCAGACGCTCCCAAGCGCAGATCTTTAAGTGAAGCCCTGTCTGACACCAGCGGGATGCGTGTTGACAGCGATAATCTGCGTGAACTCCGAGCTCGCGCCGCATTCTTGGACGCTCCCGACAGTATGACTGGACTGAAACGGGCTCAAGCTACCCGTGGAGTTGTATATGCCGGTGGTCAGCACTACATCAAGGACGGTGACGGCAAACAGGCCATCGATAAAGCCGATGCTCGCCGGATTAACAGCGGTCAAATTGGAGCAAACGCCCTTCTCCAGGAATATAAGGACAAAATCACCGCATCTTCCGCACAAAAACCCGCTGAAGTGGGCGATTCCACGAATCCTTCCAAGCCTGAGGGATCTGATGCCTTCAATCCTGGTAAATCTCAGAATGCTGAGCCATATAACCCCGGAAAAGGCGCACCATTAGCAAATAGCCAGTCAAAACCCGGTAATCCTGGACCTGCTATCGACTTTGACAACAATAACAACCAAGGTGATCCCGGATTTGAGACCGATGAGGATTTACTGGGCGGAACTCGCGTGAGAATCCCTCTTAATGGCGGTGCATTCGGCGGATAATCACTGATATCAAATTCTCTACAATATATAGAGGTTTGTAATTAGTAATTGTGCAGTTTCCTGATATTAATGCCGGTGCTGAATTAGCTGCTGCAGGTAAAACCCTCGGTATGTCTCCAGATGAGACATATGACTTCGTAATACGGAAAATTCAACTGACAAACGCCAAACGAGCACGTCAGGGACTGCCTCCAATTGAGGAATCTGCAGCATTCCGTGGATTCCTCGACAAAATGGCGAAAGTTCGAGGAATTGATGAGGTATATCCGGCAGATATCGACGATAAACGCACAGTTCCTAACTTTGAAGTTGAATACGGTGAATTTGGCAACCAAGATGAGCTTCAAAACTTTGGAGGCATCGATGAGCAGGGAAGAATCAAGGATGCTGAAGCTGCAGGTAAAGAATTAGATAAAGCACGCGGTAAAAAAGATCCTAACGAGATAGTTCGGTATTATTACGACAAAGTAGCCAGAAAACCAGCTCAAGAAGTCTTCTATGCGGGTGATGGTCAGCCAATCCCTGAAAGATTCCAAGAAGCCGCAAAAGCTAAGGACTTTGGGCTGTATCGGAAGGATGTACCTGCTCCTGCACAGCAAGTTCTCCGTGGAGAGCTCGAAAGATTGCAAGCAGGCATTGATCAGTATGGTGCAGACACATTCCCAGGTATTGCAGACGTTGTAGGCCGTATTGAAGACGACCTGCGTGTCAATAGTGATGCAGAAGCTTCACTTGCACGTGAATTAGTAAAGCGAGACCTTGGAAATGTCAATCCAGAGGTTGTTGAAGCCAATGATTGGAAAGCAGACGCTGTTGCACAAGAAATTGCACAACGACGCTTTGGAGTAGGTGGTGGAGGCGCTGCAGCCGACGCAGCCATCGGAAAAATCGGTGATATCCAAAATCTAGGCGCTGTTAAGAACAAAGGACCTGGAGGACAGGCCCAAGTGACGATGCCTGTACCCGGAAGGCAAGTCGAGCCGACTTCACTGCCTATTGGACTTGCAAATGACCTTAATGCGCCTGTTACCGACAATCGCTTTGCCGGACCACTCCAAAAACAAGAGCAATGGCTTATAGATCATCAGCCTGGCTTTAGAGAAGGTAAAGTCTTTGGTGATTTCCCTCAGATTGCAATTGACGCTCAATTAGAAGGTGTAGGCGAAGCATTAGCCAAATTAAAGCTTGGTCAGCAAGGACTTGATCCTTCATACGCGAGAATTCGTAATCTCAACGATTTACAAGCTGCAGCAGACGAAGTAATCCGTATTGCAGGAATTGAAGGAATTAAGTTCTTTGATAAAGGCGATAATGGCAATGTATTCAATCCAAACCCAGGAATTGAACAAGTTCTCAATAGAGCACGCTTTAATGAGAATCAGAAGAACGATTTAGCCCGTGCACTGTTCCAAGTCGAGGCAGCTAACCGTAATCCGGCAAATGCTAACCGTAAAGCCCGATTTAAGAAAGGTAAGCCCGAACCACGTAATGGTGAGATGGGAGGACGCCGTTTAGTCGCTATTCAAGGTGAAAACGGTAAAGAGTTCCGTGTTGTACGCGCCCCTGCTAAACAACCCGTTGGTGGAGCCCAACATCAAGATTTAGGTGGTGGTCAAATCCCAATCGGTCGTATTGGCCGTGAGAAGATCGAAGGACGTGAAGTTAAGGGCGAACTGCAGAAACTAGACGGACGCCGTGCTGATCCACCGTTAGATCGTATTGAACTGCGTAATGCACGTATGCCAGACCAGGCCGTGCGTGGTGGAGAGAAGGCACCTCGTGCAGGGTTTATTAAAGGCGACGTTCGGGCTATGTCCCGAGCGGAGCGGGTTCGGAAGTTTGGTGAGCGTAACGCAGCAATCGCCAATCGTATTGAAGACCGTTTCAACGCAGCAGAAGAGGCAAGAGTTGCTAACGCTGGACCTGTCAACAATATGGGTAGAATCGAAACTCCTAACCGTGGTGTAGGTCGTATTATCCCTGGATTGGACTACGGAGACGAGTTTCCACAGTCTGCAACATCAGCTGTAGTAAATCCACGTGCATCTGTTTCTCCTGAGATGGGTGGCGGAAGTGTTCCACCTAAGCCTCCAGTAATGGCACCAGCAATGTCACCTGAGCCTGAAGGTTCCTATCGTCCTATTGATGATAGTATTCGTAATCAGCTTGGAGAACTTAATTCAGGTGATGCTGTACAGGGACCACGTCAGCCAATGATTCCACGTGAGCGTTCTTTTGGAGAGCGTGCAGATTATGCAATAAATAAAATAAAAGGATATGCCAAGAGTCCAAGGTATACACGTGGTCGCCGTATTGGTTACGCAACAGCTGGTACTGGAGCCGGTATCGTTGGACTTGACGCTCTAATTGGCGGTGAGCGTGAGAAGCGTGAAGAAGAGGCAATGTACCGATGAACTATTCAGCACAAGATCTACAACAAGGACTGAAGCTGAAGCGTCAGTCTGAAGAAACACCAGCAAACTTCGGAACTAACGAAGGTGCTGTAGAACGCACCGAATCTGCAGGCTTCGGTAAAAGCCGTATGGCAGGTGAAGTAGGTGCACGTGTTGTTCAGTTAATGAACGATCCAGTTGAAGCACAGCGCACGATGAATTGGATGTCCCAGTTTGGTTTATCCAACGAAGGTATGCAATTCAATCAAGCTAAAATGATGATGGCAGGCGGTGGTCAGCCACAACAGGAACAAGGAGAACAAAAGTAATGCCTGCACCAATCGCTGCCGCAGCGGCAATGCCATTATTAACCAAAGCTGGTTTAGCTCTTAAAGGCTTGTTTGGAATGGGAGCTGCAAAACAATTGGTAATCCCAGGACTGATGGGTGCTGCAAAAGGCGGTGCAGCTAAAGGTGTTCTTGGAAGTCTTGGCTCCCGTATGGCAGGAAGTAAGTTCTTAGCTAATGCTGGAGCAATGATGCCTAAGACAGCAGGCGAGTGGGGAATGCGTGTAGCCCCTGACGCTATCTTTGGTGTACTGGCTGGTGCAATGACACCAGGCGATATGGGAGACAAATTAATTGCAGGCAGCACAGCAACACTAGGTGGTGCAGCCGGTGGTCTTGCTGGTCGCGGTCTTATTGGAGGAATGGCTCCTAAGTTAATGAAGAATCCGATGGTCGATATCTCCACTGAAATGATTGGCGGTCTAACGGGTGACCTTGCAGCTCAAGGCATAGCTGACAGTATGCTGCGCGTGAAAGGTGGCGGTACGACACCATACGAAAAGATGGCAGCTCAACAACAACGTGAACTAGAGCAGCAGATACTCCGTCAATACCTCAGTGGTAAGGGAGGATACCCTTCTGCAGATCCAACTCTTGTAGCTAACGGATTAGGCTGATGGATGTACGTGGACGTAGCAGAGGTTTTGTAGACGCCTTTAAAAAAGAATATGGACTAGGTCGCGAGAACTGGGCAGAGCAACGGCGTCGTGTACGTGATGCACAAGGGTTAGCTGAGAATGCACCACGAATCGTTGAGATGGTGGAAGCTCATCCTGGCATCATCAGGGCACGTGAGAACCTTGGTATGGCAGACCCTAAGGCTGAGATGGTCAGAGAAGATATGGGTATTGGCTTAGAGCCAAAAGGTCACGGCAGACGTGCTGGTCAGATGCTTGGTGCAATGGCAGCAGACCTTACACAAGATACGTCTAGAGGATTTTATTGGCTGCTTAATGCACTGCAAGCTACAGGTGCTGTAGGTGCTGAATTAGCTTATGGATCACGTCGCCCTGATCTATTTGCTGTTGAGCCTGTACTTGGACCCAATGGTCAGAAAATCCGACGTGGAAGGATGGATGACCTAGCTCAAAATATGAAACTAATTGATGAGCAAAAGAAGCCTCGTCGTGGGATTAGAATCACTGACGATGGAGATGATCAAGGTGCATATTACGTTAGACAGAAGTTTGACCCAGGTGACGTTAATTCCTTGTTAATTCCTAGTGGAATTGCAATCAATACAGGCTTAGGACTAATGTCTCCATTTGGAGGTATTCCTGGTTACGAAGCTGCTGTACCAAGTCAAGACGATAAATCTAAAACAGACAATGTAATCGCTGAAGTAGGTGCGAAGTACATTATGGGTAGGACTGGGAACCTACTACCATATGAAGAGTTCAAGAAAGTAAGGCCTGATGTGAGCCGTGCTGAATATAACGCATACAAAGCATTTAAGTATGACAAGAAAGGTGATATGGATATTTCCGATGGTGACATCGGTCTACCTACTGGTGCGTTGAAATTCACAACTGACGGAATTCACGGTCCAGAAGTAATGATGCTTGGAAGGGGCTTACCTGTAACCACAGGTATTATTCCTTACGCTTCATCTGTTGCTGGTTCTGTAATTGGTGTAGGTGCTAAGCGTCCAATCCGTGGTGGATTAGTTGGAGGTTTAGCAGGACTCGCTATAGGTCAGGTTGCAGGTAACTTGATTGAAGGCGAACGCCGTCGTCGTAACCAAGCACAAAACGAGAGCTACGTTGAACTTTGATAAAATAACAGGAGACTTAGAGTAATAACAATGCGCTTCGCAGGTAGTAAAACTGGTGTAGATTTTAGCCCAGTAAGTCTTAGGTCAGCAGGGAGTGCAGGTAATTACTCTGCAGCAGCACAAGTAGTGGATGCTGGCAAGACTTTTGAATCGATGAGAGAGAAGGCACCAAGGTTTGACGAACTCTCTAATACTGCAATGCAAACGCAATCTGCAGAGAAGCAAGCAGCAATGAACGCTGAAGCTAATGTGACTGCAGCAGGTATGCAAGCTTATGGAGCTGGTAAGAGCTCACAGCTACAAGCACAAGCAACTATTGAAGCTGCTGAGATCCAAGCTGAAGCATCTAAGCAGAACTCGATGATGGGCGCTATTGGCAAGATCGGCGGTGCAGCAATTACTGGACTCTTCGGATTAAGTGACGAATCTACAAAAGATGCCATTACTCCTATTGAGACTGCACTTGAGAAGCTGCGTGAACTGAAGCCTGTCACCTTCTACTACAAGAAGGAGTACGGTGATCCAAAGCGTCGTCACCACGGTTTTGTTGCTCAGGAGTTTAAGCAAGTTCTGCCTGATGCTACTTACATTGATGAGAAGACTGGCAAGCTTTGCATTGACACGATGGATGTGATCGGTCTGCTTGTACGTGGCAACCAAGAGCTTCAAGCACGTGTTAGCCGCCTTGAGGCAAAAGCAGCTTTAGCAGCTGTATAAAATAACAATAGGACTGAATAACGGCAATGGATCTTCTAAATCACATTAGGTATGGCGTTGAGCTTGAAAGAGCTCAGATGCCTAACAACGGTCTGAACGAAAGCCCCGGTTGGTGGAACTCACTGTGGGGAAGCATCTCTGGTGCTACTCAAGAAGGTGTTGACAACAAAAGGTCCGCTGTCGGTAACGCAGACGCTAATCGTTATTTAGAAGGTCAAGGCTATACCCGTGAGCAACTAGGTATTGATCCAAACGCTCGACTGACTACAGGTGGTGCTATATCACGAATCAATACTTACTTAGAAGATAAAGCTGACGCGAAGAGTACAACAGCTTTTGAGCGGTCTTTAGTTCCTTTAACTAAACAGCTTGAAGCTACAGCTGAGGCTAATCGTTTACAGCTTCAGGCACAAGGTCGGCAATTAGAAGCTCAGCTAGCATCACAAACGAATAATCTGCAAGCGCAGATGGCAAACAACAATGCACAGTTTGCTTTTACTAGTAAAGAGAATAACCTGAACCGTCGTCACGAGCGTGAGCTTGCAGATGGTCGTAATGACCTCAGCCTGCAGATCTCATTGATGCAGAATGATCTTGCAGACAAGCGTATGCAATACGATCGTGAGACACGTCAGATGGATCGTCGCGACAGAGCAATTGCCCAGCTGATGGAAGGTCTCGGTCAGCTAGGCGGTGCGTTTGCTCTCTGATCAGCCTCCGTTATAAATTCTCCAGGCCTCATCCAGGGAAAGACCACCCTGACCGTAGTAGGAAGTACCAGTGCGTAAGGTAGGCATACTTGCCCACTCCGGTGCAATCTTATCGAGAGCTTGTCCTAACTCTTGTTTTGTCCTGTAAACAGCGTCAGGATCGATACCACGCTTCTGGGCTAAATAACGACCAGCTTTCTCTTGGCTTTCAGGACTGAAGTCAGGGAGGTTAAGAGCAGACCTAGCTCCATCCCAGGTAGTAGAAAGGAACTGATATGCACCTGCTGCATCTGAAGCCAAACGTCCGCTTCTATTGATCTGACGTGGGTGACGAGAAGTATCACTGAAACGAGCACCAGTAAACATTGTGGTGTATCCCGCATCACCGAGAGTACCTTCTCCGGTCTTAATAACTTTGGCAAGACGGCCCCAACCAGTTTGACCAGTTGAACTAGAGCCAGTTTGGGAGGCAGTAGTCGTAGTGTTAGGACTACCTCCCGTCGTCACTTTCCCAGAATCACCTCTGAAAGAAGGGGTGCTGAACTCTGGAGGCTTAGGGTTGAACTCACCAAGAGCAGCACGCTCACCTTCTTGGCGTGCCTTAATACCGTCGCGTTGTGCCCGCCACTTATCAAAGAATCCTTGAAAATCGATTGTCGGATATTTCCTACCTTTTGTATTATCCCTGGAAGCCAAGAATAAACCAGCTGCGAGGCCTCCGAGGGCACCGATAGCACCCGCTTTACGCCTTTTATTAAATCGTTCTTTTTTAGCATTGTAAATCGCAATCCCGTGTTGCATTCGTGTTTTATCACGCAGATTCTTAATACCTTGTTCAGTTACTTTTGCTGCAGTCTTCATAGCTGTGATCTTCTCTTCAGCTTGGGTAACCATTGCTGTTTGAGAGATCTTTGCGTAATCAGGTCCAGTCTTACGCTGAACATCAAACACACGTGCTGCACTATCTGCTACGGACTTACCAGCCTGTGCATAGTTACCAGCATTACTAGCGCCAATAGAATTGAACTTCATTTATGTACTGCATAGCCTCTTACTATTGTAAGAGAACTAAATAGGTAGAATAGACGTGTATAAGGTTCCAGACTAACA